>Ga0335085_10002234_pt1 | contig 36935 bp, 38 predicted proteins | sample Lox_Sample_45_FD_206712 | JGI IMG/M metagenome (GOLD analysis project Ga0335085, IMG submission 206712) | Soil microbial communities from Loxahatchee National Wildlife Refuge, Florida, United States - Lox_Sample_4.5 | ecosystem: Environmental > Terrestrial > Soil > Wetlands | place: USA...
GGTCATCCTTTTCTTGGCCACCGGCGTTTTGACTCACATGGTGATCTGGATGCATCACAACGCCCGGGAGATCAAAGGGGCGCTTCAACACGAGGCGGAACTGGCAATTTCCAAGAACCGGCTGTGGGCCCTGGCCATGCTGGCTTTTGTGGGTGTGTTTCGTGAAGGCATGGAGACGGTCCTTTTTCTCTGGGGATTCTTCTTGCAAGGAGGAGGGATAACTTCGGTCGCCCCTCCGGTGATGGGCGGATTTCTGGGGATCGGGCTCGGCGTTCTGATGACCTGGCTCTTTTTCAAGGGCTTCGGCCACCTCGACCTGAGACCGTTTTTCCGGGTGAGCGGGTTCATCCTCCTTTTTATGGCGGCCGGCATGCTCTCCTCGGGAATCGGAAAGCTGGTCTCGGTGGGACTGGTTCCTCCGTTGATGGAACCGATCTGGAACACTTCCTGGTTTTTGAGCGAGCGTTCGCTTTTGGGGTCTCTGGTCGCGGGTATTTTTGGGTATCGTTCCAGCCCTTCGCTGATCCAGGCCCTCTTCTATCTCTTTTACTTTCCCATCACCCTGATTTGGCTCCGGCGGCAACGCCACGATCTGGCACAGTAAGGATGGACATGGAAACCAACGGGAAACACAAAGCGGCCTCGGATCAACCGAACTCACATGAAGTTCGGTGCGAATGCGGCAGTCTGGTCGCAAAGCTGGTGGGCTCCGCGATCGAACTTAAATGCAGGCGCTGTAAACGACTGGCGCTGATCCCGCTGTCTAATTTCAATGGAGGATCGAAAACAGTAACGGTTCGACTGTAATCCCCGGAAGCGGCCAGCGGTTTCAACCCAGAGCCCACGTCCATGTCACGCCGAAGGACGCGGGCTTTTTTATTTTGGATTGACACCGTTTATTTAAGCGTAAACGATCAAGAACCACCTACGGCCCGAGGTCAATCGAGAACCCAGAGCCCCAACCACCCCGAAGACGGGGCTCATAAGGAGGTTTTCGATGAAACAACGATTGATTCTTCTTTCGATGGTGGTTTGTCTGGGTGTGGGTCTCGGCCGGGATGAAATGGCCGCGGCCGAATCCGAAGAAGGCACAAAGATCAGTTTTTACGGCTACGGCGAAATGCACTACAACAGCCCGTTTGTGAATTCAGACCGCGGAGGGTTTCCATCGACGGATGACCGGACAACCATGGACTTCCATCGGTTGGTTCTCGGCTGGGGCGTGCCGTTCAACGACCGGATCCGATTTCAGGGTGAGGTGGAATGGGAACACGCCGGGCAGGAAATAGAACTGGAGTTCGGCTACCTGGAGTTCGACCTGACCCCCGGACTCCAGGCTCGAGTGGGCAGCCTACTCATGCCGGTCGGGGATCTCAACGAGTTTCATGAACCCACGCAGTTCTACAGTGTCGAGCGTCCGTATGTTCAGCGTTTCCTGATTCCAACCACTTGGCAGGAAGGCGGCGCGGGGCTGGTCGGCAGCCTGTCCTCTGGACTCAACGCGCGGGTTTACTATGTGACGGGGTTGGACGCGAGTCAATTCAGTGCCAATAACGGACTCGGCGAGATCGTCCCGTTGTCCGAGGATCTAAAAGGGGCGGATCAGATGGCGGTCGTGGGCCGGATCGAATATGTCGGGCTGCCCGGGATTCAAGTGGGAGGTTCTTACTATACCGGAGGGGCAAGCCAGCGAACCGAGAACTCCTGCATCGCGCCGTGCTCCTCGGTCGTGCCGAAAGGCGTCGCCGTGTCCCTTTGGGATCTGGACCTTCATGCCCGCCGTGGGCCTTTCGAGGCGCGCGGAACCTACATCATGACCCATGTCAGCGGAACCGAGGACCTTTCGACCGCGCTGGATCAAACCATTGGAGAGGAGATGACCGGCGGAATGGCCGAGATCGCCCTTCACACCTTGCCCCTCCTCCTTCCGGGCACCGAACAGGACCTCGTCTTATTCGGTCGGATCGAGCATTTTAACACCCAGGCCAAGGTTGCGGGCGGGGCCGCGGCCGCGACCGGCCCGGCCGATGAGGCCAACGACCGCCGGGTGATCACCTACGGCATCACCTACTTTCCCCACCGAGATGTCGCGCTGAAGATCGACCAGGAGCGCTGGCGCGATGGGGCCGATCAAACCGGGCATCGCACAAACCTAGGGATGGCGTTCATGTTCTAACGATGCTGCAATTGAAACGGATTCATATGGGAACCCCTTGGGAGATCAGGGCCCATGGAACTCCCCCCGATGAGCGTCGGGCGGTCGAGGCGGCCGATCAGGAGATCGAGAGGGTTGAATCGCTCCTGTCCCGCTTCCGACCCGGCAGCGAAATCTCCCGGATCAACCGCTGCAACGGCCCGTGCAGAATAAGGATCAATCCCGAGGTCGGCCGGGTCATCGCCGAGGCGTTGCGGTATGCCGTCTTGACGGAAGGGGCCTTCGATCCGACGGCCGGAGCGCTGAGCCGGCTGTGGGGATTCGGACCGGAAGGGCCGCGTACGGTTCCGCCCGACGAGGAACGGATTCAGGCGACGATCGAGCGTCTCGGTTATCGGCAGGTCTGTATCGACGAAGTCCGTTTTGAATTGACTCTCCGTCGACCCGGGATGGAAATCGACCTGGGCGGGATGGGAAAAGGTTATGCGGTGGACCGGGCCGTCGCCGTCCTGAAAGAAAACGGGATCAACCGTGCATGGGTCAGCTGCGGGAGCACGGCCTTTGCCTTGGGCCCTTCAAAACATCACGATGCCTGGAGGGTCGGAATCCGGGATCCGAGCGGTTCCGGCAGGATCATCCAGACCGTTCAAATACGTGATCGGGCCATTGCAACCTCCGGGGCCTATGAACAGTTCTTCAACTACGAAGGAAGACGGTACGGCCACATCTGCGATCCGCGCACAGGCTACCCTGCAGCCGGATCGGCCGGCGTCACCGTGATCGCGCCCACGGCGACCGAGGCCGACGCGTTATCAACGGCCGCTTTTGTCTTGGGAGCCCGATCCGGAAGGGCCCTGCTGGATTTGCAGGAGGAAGTAGAAGCCTGCTTCTTTGAAGTCCGGGCCGGGAGCTTTTCGATTAAGACCACCCGGAATTGGAAACGGGTTTGCTCGGGAGGATTGAACCGGCGACGGTTTCTCGTCGGCTTGATGGCCGCGGCGGGACTTCTGGTTCTGAAACCGCCCGCCGTGTCCGGAACGGTCTACCTGACGGACGAAGAAGCCCTTCGCCTGATGATGCCGGAAGGCCGGGAGTTTAAGAAGGAAACGGTGACCCTCACCGATCCACAGGCGGCCGAAATCAGCCAGCGGCTGGAAAAACGGATCGAGGAGAATGTTTACACGTTCTATCGAGGGACCGGTTCGGATTCCGCGGTGACGATCGGGTACGCGGTCGTCCTCAACGTCATCGGAAAGGAGAGGCCGATCACCTTCATGGTCGGGGTCGATCCTCAAGGCCGGCTCATCGGGATCGAGGTCCTGACCTACCGTGAATCGCGCGGCTCGGAGATCCGGTCCAAACGTTTCATCAATCAATTTATCGGAAAGACCCTGGACGCGCCTTTGAAGCTGGGCCGGGACATTGACGGCATCAGCGGCGCGACTCTTTCCTCCCGCTCCACGGCCTACGCGGTGAAAAAAGCCCTGGCCCTCGCTCACGTTGTTTATGGCATCCACGCGGAGAGTTCCCCATGAAGGATTTCAGCAAAAAGGGATTCCGGATCGCGAACAGTTCTCCGGAGATCAAAATCATCTATACCGGATTTCTGATCTTCGCGTTCATCGGCTATTTTACGATTGCGTTGCTTGGATGTCTCCGGGTCGGGCCGAATTACAACGCCATCGTGTCCCATTACCGGGGCTCCGACCTCGATGAAGAGGCCTTCGGCCAGCCCATCGGCCAGATGTTGGAAGACGCCCATTCTCACGCCTTTATCGAGGGACTGATCCTGCTGGTCCTGACGCATCTGTTCATCGGCGCCGCCGTCCCGAAACGATGGAAGTTCGCCGTGGTCCTGCTGGCCTTCGGCAGCACGCTGGCCGATCTGGCCAGCCCCTGGCTGATCAAATATGTCGCCCCCGGTTTTGCCCATCTTCAGATGGCCAGCTGGGCCGGCATGGAAACGAGCGCGCTGCTTCTGATCGGGTGGCCGCTGTATGAAATGTGGTTCAAAGGAGAAGGAGAATGAAGCGAATCGGATGGATCTGGGTCGCGGGACTGATTCTGATCGGGGCCGGGCCGGCATGGCCGGACGCGAAAAAATCCGACGGAGACCTCCGGCGAATCACGGTCCGGCTTCAGGAATATCATTTCGAACCGGCCGAGATCCGGCTGAAGGTCGGCGAGGAGGTTGAGCTCACCCTGATCAATGACGGAACGGTCATGCACGAGTTTATTACCGAGGCGCTGCAGACGCTGACCGTGGATGTGGAAAACAACGGGATTATCACCGGCACGCTCGGCGTGACCGAGCTTGAGATTCCTCCCAAGGCCCGCGCCGTGCTTCGTTTTACCCCGGAGAAACCGGGAGAGTTTTCTATCGCCTGCCATGCCAAAGCACCGAAGGATCACTATCAAGAAGGAATGAGAGGGCGTCTTCAGATCCGGTGAGCTTCGATCCAGTCTTGGAGAATTTTTGCGAAGATTGACAAACGGACTGAAGTTTGCCAATGTAGCGCGAATCTGTTCATTGGGACCCCGGATGAAATCGTTCTTGAAAAAATTGGCGGCCGTTGTGCTCGCATTGGGGTGGGCACTGCTCGGATCAGGTTTGGCCCAGCAACCCTGGCAAACGGTCGAGATTAAGGCGGAAGAGTACAGCTTTACTCCCCGTCGGATTGAGGCCAAGGCGAATCGACCCCTCGAACTGGTGATCGAGAACGAAGGCCACGAACCTCATCAGTTCCGGTCCGAGCTTCTCAAGGATCAGATGGTCGAGGTCGAAATCGGTCAAAACACGGTCCGGGGCCGCAATATCGAGGTGGTCGACGTCGCCCCCGGCAAGACGGCCCGGATCAAACTCCTTTCCCCGCCCGCGGGAGAGTTTGACTTCCAGTGCCGCATTCCCAGTCATCATGGAATGGACGGGATGATCCTGATCGAGGCTGATCCATAAATAAACCAGCTCGCAAAGCGTGCGGGATGGGGAGGCTCCATCCGGCTTTGCCGATGGAGGGGGCGACGCGAGCCCCTATGAAAGGAGAGACCGGATGTTCAGAATGAAGCTTGGCCTCATCCTGGCCGTATGGCTCGTCTTGGCGTTCTCGACCCAAACCCATGCGATCGAATTCAAAGTTTATTTCTATTCAACGCCGGGCGAAGGAGAGACGGAGCTCGCCTATTGGTGGACTTATACCGCCAAATCGGAACATTCCTACGATTACTTCGGGGAGCTCTTGGACAAACAGGGCCTTCAACAGCATTCGCTGGAGGTCGAATACGGACTGACGGACCACTGGACCATCGGGGGTTACGCCGATTTTCAACAACCGAAAGACGGGGATTTCAGATACGTCCAGGCGCGGGCGGTCGTTTCGCGGTATCGCTTTTTTGAGCAGGGCGAGCGCTTTCTCGACGGGGCGATCGAAGTCGAGTACAACCTTCCCCGCGAGAAGTACAGCGCAAACGAAGAGCTCGAGGCACGGGTTATTCTTGAAAAAGACCTGGGCCAATTCTCCATCGTGGTCAATCCAATATTTGAAAAAGACGTCAGCGGACCCGAGGTCGACCAAGGGATGGAATTCCAGTACGCCACGGGTCTGTACTACAGGGCGTCTCCCCGCCTGACGCCTGGCGTCGAATTCTACGGCGATATGGGTCCGTTGGGCCATCTGGACCCCAAAAGCCAGCAGCAGCATTATATCTTCCCGCGTCTGGGACTCAAATTTTCCCGCAGCGTCAATCTGGACATCGGATACGGTTTCGGACTGACCAAGGGCAGCGACGATCAGGTGATCAAAGCCATTTTGGAGTTTGAGTTCCTATAAATACGATGTCACCGCTCCCCATCCTCGTAATCAAAGCCCATGCCGTTAAGCGATTGAAGACCGGCCATCCCTGGATTTTTTCGAATGAATTGACCCGGCTGCCGAAGGAACTGGAACCCGGGCAAGCGGTGGATATCCAAAACCATCGTGGAGAATGGATCGGCCGCGGGTACTTCAACCCCCGATCGCTCATCGCGGTCCGGCTCTTGAATCGGGAGCGGACGGAGATCACCGAGGATTTCCTGGAACAAAAAATATCTCAGGCGCAGGCGCTCCGCGGCCAGTGGCTCGGCGGCGAAGAAGCCTGCCGGGTCGTCTACGGGGAGGCCGACGGCCTCCCGGGCTTGATCATCGACCGATACGGTCCCGTCTGGGTGGTCCAGTTCCTGACCGCCGGGATGGACCGTTTGACCGAGCCGGTGCTTCGGATCTTGATCAAACGGTTTCGGCCGGCCGCCGTGGTGGCGCGCAACGACACCGCAAGCCGGGCGCTCGAAGGCCTTGTCCAAGATAAACGGCTTCTCTACGGGGCGCTACCGTCCCCTCTCGTCATACGGAAAAACGACCTTTCGTTTGAGGTGGATGTCTGGGAAGGGCAGAAGACCGGTTTCTTTCTGGATCAATCCGAGAATTACCGTTGCCTCGATGGGATGGTACGAGGCGCACGCGTGCTGGATGCCTTCTGTTACACCGGCGCATGGGGACTCCATGCCGCACGGTACGGCGCAGGAGAGGTGATCGGTCTGGACAGTTCGGAAAAGGCCGTCTCTGAGGCTCAGGCCAACGCCCGACGAAACGGCCTGGCCTCCGCCAGCACGTATCTTCAAGAGGACGTTTTTGACGGGCTCCGTCGGCTATACAAAGCGAAGAAGCGCTTCGATTGTGTCATCCTTGATCCGCCGGCCTTCGCCAAAAGCCGTCAAAAAGTCAAGGAAGCCGTGCGTGGATACAAAGAAATCAACCGGCTGGCGATGATGCTGCTGTCGCCGGGCGGGGTTCTGGTAACCTGTTCCTGTTCGCATTTGATCGGCCAATCCTTGTTTCGAGAGATTCTCGTTTCGGCCGCCGCCGATGCCGAACGATCCTTTTATATCACGGCCTGGCGCACCCAGGGCCGGGACCATCCGATCGATCTGGCCATTCCGGAGACGCAATATTTGAAATGCGTTTTCCTTCAAGCCAAATAAGCCCGTCTTCCTAGCGATTCGCGGCCGGCGGGGTATGAGGGGATTTTGGCAATCGGGCTTCGGAATGAACAGATCCACCCGGAGTCAAGGTATCAACGAGATGGCCGATGAGATAAGGGGTCAGAACCATCCCCCGATCTTCCGTCGTCAACTCAAGGCTTCGCAGGAGCGGGGCATAGTTATTTAAGGGAAAATAGAAATAGCCGAGGGCTGAAGTCAAGGCGAGAAACAACGCCAGCATCAGAAAAACCTTCATCTGAGGAAGGACGCCTCGGGCCAGCCCCTTGATCCGGATCCGATTGATGGCGTACCCGAACCGGTTGCGCAAGGACTCCTTCTTGACCGGATCCAGACCGACCTTCACCGCATCGTAGAGGCCGATCATCCACATCAAAAAAAAGAGGGGGGAAATTCCCGCGGCCGCGACGACCATCCACTCGACCGCGATTCGGTCGTCAATCGTCGCCAGCATCGGCCAGATGAAAAAGATTGAAACCGGCGCCGTCACGGCGGCGAAGCCGGCGGCGGCGAAGATCAGAAAGAAAAAGGCCTTCTTCGGTTGACCGTTGAGAAGCTGCCCCCAACCGGGAAGCAGGAAGGAGCAGAGCGCAACCAGCATGGGATGTTTGATGCCCTCAAAGGGCCTGGTCCGCTTTTTTTCGGCGCCGTAATAGGCATGGAGAACGTTGAATATCCAAACCATCAGACCCGTCAGCCAGAAGGCTCCGGTTCCCATCAAGGCATTGGACCGGGTGATATGAAAGGTTTCCAAATAAGGGGCAAGAATAGGCCAGTAGACGATGACCAGACACGGGACCCCGTAGAAATTCGCCATCAGGAGAATAAAGAGGAGGCCCCATTTCCATTCCCGGTTGTAAACCTGGCCCGTTCCCCAGACCCAAAGCGATAGCGTGGCCGCAAGAGCGGGGTTTTTACCCGACTCCGTCGGTCCCGGCACCTTCGCGGGGCTTCCATCTTTTTTATCCGATTTTATTGTCGGGTTTTCGAGAACCCACACCTTTTCAGGCATTTCCCAACCTCGGGACGGATTATAAAAAAATATAGCATCCAGGCGCGGACTTGTCTATATTCCAATCCCTTGAATTAGCGGATCTAAATTGCATTACCGAGCCCTAAAATGGGATACTTGATCCCTGCCGTGACGCAGGCTAAGAAATTGACCGGGAAGAATCGAAATGACAGGCCATGAGATCGGATTGTTAAAAGGATATATGTTGGACCTCGTCGAACAGGCCCGACAGGAATCGATGACTTATCAAACGGCCGGATATCAGGAACAACCCTACACCCCCGATCAGGCCCTCATGGATCTTCTGGCGATCCTGGACGACCGGCTGGAATCCGAAGGCATCCAGGTCGGACTATCGGAGGAATTCCGGCACCGGATGTGGGAAATCTGCAAACGGTCGCTCAATTACGTAAAGGAAGAGTCCTGGCTTGAGGCCAACCTCAGCACGAGCCGGCCAAGCAAAGCGGAGGTACGATCCATCGCCTATCGCTCGCTGCTGGAATTCATTGAGGGTCACGAAAATTAAGTACGCGGTCCGCGGGGGGGCGGTTTAGAGTTTCAGGCTGATCGAAACTCCGTCGCGCAGCGGGAGGATCGTCGTGAAGAGTTGCGGGTCCGTGGAAATGAGTCGGTTGAAGGTTTGGATCCCGAGGGTTGACGGCTCTTCCGATGGCTTGACGACCGAACCGGACCAGAGCACGTTGTCCGCGATCAGCAAGCCGCCTTTTCGAATTCGCGGCACGGCCTTTTCAAACGCCGCGGGGTAACGGGCCTTTTCGCAATCGATCAGGATGATATCGAACGAACCGTGTTGACGATCGATGATCTCCAGGGCGTCCCCCACCTCGATCTGAAGGCGGGAGAGCAGCCCGGCTCGTTTAAAGAAATCGCGGGCCAGGCGTACGTTTTCTTCTTCGTCATCCGTGTAAACGACCTGACCCCGGCCGTCCATCCCCTTTAAAAACCAGTAGGCCGAGTACCCGAACCCCGAGCCAAATTCGAACACCCGCCCGGCGCCGATCATGCGGGCCATCTGGCTCAGAACCCTCCCGACCAGCGGTCCGACGATGGGAAACCGCATCTTCTCGGCGGACCGCTCCATCTCCGACAGGACCTCATCCCGAGTCGGAAGGAGTCGCATCAGATAGCTCTCAAGGTCCGGATGGAGGATGTCCATTGGATGGCCCTTCCTTAGTGCAATTTTTATCTGAAGAACCCCGGCTTCACGGCCGGGGATTGCGATCGCTATTCGGATTCAAACCCGTCATCAGGGTCCGAACCCGCGGATCCAGCGGCATCGCCAGGGCCATTTGACGGGCGGCCGTGCTCATTTTAGTCCAGGTGCCTTCCAGGATCCGACGGACCTTCGCCTCATCCCATCGGGCCAGATAATCCTTCAGTTTGATCTCAAGAAAGGCAAGTACATCAGCATCCTCCAGGAGTTGCGTGTCCGGATCGCTCGGATGGCGATGTCCGTTTATGATCCGCTTGACCTCCCGTATGACCGCGTCCGAAAAACCGACCCGCTTTAAGATCTCGTCCGCGACATCGGCCGCATGAGCCGCCGTCGCCGCACGCCATTGATGATACCCGCCGACGTCCATGCGATACCGGTCGCGGGGAATCTCCCAACGCCTTAAGGTGTGCGAACGCGCCGCCAGGCGCACCGCTTCGGATGCGGAGACATCGAGCCGTTCGACACAGGCATAAACCGTCTTGGCAAAGATAAGTTCGCGAGGATGTGACTTCCCGCCGAACCGCTGCCGCCGGGGATCCTGACGGTTGATCCGGTCGAATTCTTTTAGGGCTTTTTCAAGAAGTGTCTGCGTCTTCATGGGAATGCGTTAAGATACCGGTGAGACAAAAATGCGCACTGAAGCGGTTCGTAAGCCGAGTTCTGTGCCCCTTTGGATCGCTCCGCCGGGGTGGCGATCATTTCTCTGGGATCCCGATTACTCGGGACCTCAAGCAACCAACCCGTTCCGCCTATTATATTCGGGAGCCCGTGCGGCAAAGAAGGACCGAAGGTCCACCGATGCCCCCGCCCCCCGCGCTCGCGCCGGCGAAGCCGGCCGCTCGCTTATAATTTCGAACGGGCCGTTCTATGGCCCTCACGGACCAGACGGAACCTATTTGGTCTTGCTCCGGATGGGGTTTGCCGTGCCCCCGTCATCACTGACGGGGCGGTGAGCTCTTACCTCGCCGTTTCACCCTTGCCCGTATGCGTCCGAGATGGCTGGAGCTCCCTGCCACCTCTTTCGCACCGTCGGCGGTCTGTTCTCTGTGGCACTTTCCGTCCCCTCGCGAGGCCTGGGCGTTACCCAGCATCCCGCCCTCTGGAGCTCGGACTTTCCTCACCCCGCGTGCTCGTGCGGGGCGCGATCACCTGAACCACTTCAGTGCGCACCTCTACTATACAGGGTCTGAAGGCTATACTGCAAGCATCCTTTGTTTTCAGGGGCTCACATCCGGATCTCTTCCGAGAACCTCAATTCCGACTCGTCGGCGATTTCTTCCAGGCAGGTGAAGCAGGTGAATGGAAAGGCATCGACCGGCAGGGTGCAGGCCTCCGCGGTCAGGGTGTCGGTTTCGACGGCCGGGCCGCTGCAGGATTTATGAATGAGCACGATCATGGTTTCGGCCCTTTTCCGGTAGCTTACTTTTGGTTTACGGTATCCTCGATCACCTTGAGGCGGTCGGTCTCGTCCTTTTTCAAATCCTCGGCCCTCTGCCGGGGCGATGAAACGGTCTCGGTTTCCACCGAAATCGTGCCGCCTAACCGTTCGGCCTGAACCCGGAGATAAATAAAATAGCAGAGATAGGCCGTGGAGATCACGATCGCCAGCATCCCCAGCCGGAGAAATATTTTCACGAAAGCGACATCGGTAAGTTTCTGTAAGAATTTTAAGACCCACAAGCTTAAAAGGGCCGTGGGCAGAATCGCGAGGATCATCACCCGGTAGGCCGCGGGCTGGCTTTCAACCCATTTTCGGAGACGGGTCGTGAAGGATGGCCGCACGGTTATCGTTGGCGGAGACGACGCTGGCATCCTGACGGCCGGCGGCAGTTCGACCACCTTCGCGGACGATCGGTATTTAGCCGGGATGCGTGAAAGATCGTCCGTGAAGACCTCCACGCCGTTTCGATCCACGTAGCGGTAGAACGGCCGATCGGTGCTCTTCCCGGAATCCTGCGCGACGGCCGTCGCCATACCGGACACGACGAACGACAAGAGGCCGACGGTTAGTAGGATGATCGGGGTCCGTTTCAAGCAGTCTCCGTGGGAGGCATGATCAAGGGTCCTGCAATCGGGTTACAAATTGGTCGTGCTGCTGGGAGACTCCGTGCCCAGGACGCGTTCGGCGGCCCGGGCCAACTCGGCGTCGTGATCATGATTCAGCGTAAAGATCCGGCACTGGACGATCTTGGCCGGAATGAAATCAAAATACTCCCGCAGGATCTCCTTCGATACGTTTTTCGTGGAAGGATCGTAAACATATATCTGGAACTCCCCCATGCTCAGGGGATTGAGCGGCCTCGGATCCTGGTTGGCCATGTCGACTTTGAACGGCAGTTTCCTTAAGGCCGCCGGGAGTTGCTCGCGGATTCTCCGCTCCACCGTCTCCTGATCGAGAAAGGTCCTCCCGCGCTCGCCGCCGCGGGTGGGGAGGGTGATGTCGTAGGCCATCTTCCACTTCACATCCCGGTGGAAGATGAGCTGCCATTCGTCGTACAGTTTCCGTTTTTTGGGGTCGGAAGACCGCTTCCACCGGCGGATTTCCTCCAGCAGCGACCACTCGGTCAGTTGAAGGTATTCCGAGCGATCCTTGACCGGATGATGGGGGAAGATTCTCTGGATCGTATCGTGGAAGATGTCGCGCAGGTGCAGATCGATCGCCCGCGTCGTCCGGTGGTAATACACGTTCGAATAGAGGTACAGCCGTGTGTTCAAAAACATCTGAAGGGCCGAGAGCCCCGTCTTGTGAAGGGTGAGGCCCTTGCCCGTGAAAAAGGTGTAGTGGATCAGCCGCCGGATGTCGACGGGACCGACCGCCACGCCGCACATGTACGAATCCCGGAGGACGTAGTCCATGTTGTCGGCCGTATAGATTCCCCCCAGGATCGGCTGGAGGAATACCAGCCAGCGGGGATACTTGGCGCTGTTCTTTTGCGGATCCTTGAGGATCAGAAAGGCAACATGGTCCGGATTGATCTCCTCCCCGCGCCCGAACGGCCCGGAGGGGCTGCGTCGAATCTTTCGGATCAGGCTTCCCAGTTCCTCCCGGATGATATGCTGCCCCAGAACCTCGTGCGTGATCCCGAATTGGGCCAGGAAATTGTCGTCGAAGAAATGGCCGAAAGGACCGTGGCCGATGTCGTGAACGAGGGCCGTGACACGGAGCAGCTCCTCGATGAAATTCTCCGACGGGCAGTCCGGAACGATCTCGGTCAACGAGGCATGGAGGTGGCGGGCGAACCGCCCGGCGACATGCATCGCGCCGATCGAATGCTGGAACCGGCTGTGCTCGGCGGAAGGATAGACCCAGCGGGCGCTTTGGAGCTGGTAGATATACCGGAGCCTTTGCATCCACGGAGAGTCGATAAGGTGTTTCTCGGTGATTTCCGGCGGCGCATCCGGATAGGGAACCGTAAACGTGATGTACTCATGGATGGGATCGGCGATCAGCGCGTGGCCTTCGTACAGGGAGCCCTTATACATGGGAGGTCTCCTGCGCCCGGTGGCGGAGATAACGGTACTCCTTGATAAAGTAATAGGCGCAGGGATAGGCAATCAGGCTCGTGATGATGCCCAACAAGGTCGTTCCGAGAAGAAACGGCTTGAGGTAAGGCTCGAGTTGAGGAATGGCGTTCACGATGGTGAGATCCTGCCAATGGATCGGATGCAGGAGCTCGTGCCTCCCGTAGATTTTGACGCCGATCCAGAGGCCGGCCCCGAAGATCGGGGCAAAGGTCCAGGGGTTGTTTAACAGCGTTCCGAGGACGACCGCGAGCGGATTCAGCCGGAGGACCCAGGCGAGAAAGAAGGCGCTGATGATATGGAGCCCGATAAACGGCGAACAGGAGATAAATACCCCCAAGGAGAAGGCGGCGGCGATCCGGTGAGGGTTGTCATCCAGATGCAGAACGGACTTGATCTTGTCGCGCCAGTAGGAAATCGTGATCATGAATGTTTAAAGTGCTCGTAGCCTTTCACGGTAAGAGGAATCTCGCGATTCCCCTTTCCAACCCAGGTCATCCCTCGCCCCTTGGACACGATCTCGCCGATCGGGGTGACCGCCAGGGCCATCCGCTTCGCCGCGGCCTCTGTGGCCGCGGCCTTCGTCCGGTTCACCGTAAAAAGCAGCTCGAAATCCTCGCCGCCCCGCAGGGCGTAGTCCGCGGCGGACCGATTCAAACGGCGGGCATAGGCGGCCAAGGCGGCTGAAACCGGCAAACGGTCCCGTTCGATCCGGGCCCCCACACCGCTGGCTTCGCAAAGATGGCGTAGGTCGGAAGCCAGGCCGTCCGAGAGGTCTATCATCGCCGTGGCCCAACCCCGACGGCACAACAGGCGGCCGAACTCGACACGGGGGTCGGGAAAAAAATGACGACGGACCAGGCGGGAATCCATCCCGGAAGGATTCGGGCGCCTCTTCGTCTTTAATATTTCCAGGCCCGCCCGGGAGTCCCCCAAGGTGCCGGTGACGTAGATCCGGTCGCCGAACTTGGCCCCGGATCGGGTCACGGCGCTTCCGTGCTCGACCGTCCCAAGAACCATAACATTGATCATGAGGCCTTGGCGGGCCGCGGAAACATCTCCGCCGATCAGGGCGACCCGATACCGGCGGGCCAGGGTCAGCATCCCTTGATAGATTTCGTCCACGGCCCGAACCGGGGTCCGGCCCGGAACGGCCAGGCTGACCAGAAAAGCAACCGGCCGACCGCCCATCGCGGCGATGTCGCTGAGATTGACGGCTAACGCTTTGTATCCGATCTGGGGATAAGAGCTGTAGGATCGATCAAAATCGACCGTCTCCACCAGCAGGTCCGTCGTGACGACCCAATCCCAACGGGATGAGCTCCGCAGAACCGCCGCGTCATCCCCCGGACCGATTAAGACGGTTCGAGAAGGGGATGGAATCCGGCGAAAGAGGCGTTGAAGCAGCCCGAACTCCCCCAGTTGACTTAAATTCATGGGATGCCAGCGAGCATCCGGCTCCATCGCCGGAAGCGCGGGGACGCAGGGGGCATGTAAGGACTCATCTCCTTCTCTTCCGCAGCGGCCCCCCGATACCGTTTTCGTCCCACCCGATGACCACCCCGGCTCATCCCCTCCGGCGAGCCGAGATGGCCGGGGCCAGAACCTTTTCACGGCGGACCTTTTGCGCGACCGGACGGTGAACTTTGGAGCCGGGCGACTGCCGGAGGGCCGCCGGGAGGACATCGTCCATGGTCTCGGCAAAGACGAACTCCATCCCGCGACGCACGTGCTTCGGGACTTCCTCAAGGTCCTTTTCGTTGCGCTTCGGAACTATCACGGTCTTGATCCCGGCCCGCCGCGCGGCCAGAATTTTTTCTTTCAATCCGCCGATGGGCAGCACGCGTCCCCGGAGGGTCACCTCCCCGGTCATGGCCACATCCCGACGGACCGGCACGTTGATAAAAACGGAGGCGAGAGCCGTCGCCATCGTGATTCCGGCCGAAGGCCCGTCCTTGGGGATCGCGCCGGCCGGCACATGGATATGGATATCGTTTTTCGCGAACAGATCCGGCCGGATGCCCAGGGTCTTCTCCCGGGACCGGATGTAACTCAGCGCCGCCTGGGCCGACTCTTTCATGACATCGCCAAGGTGTCCGGTCAGCAACACGCCTCCCTTGCCCTTCATGAAGGTGGCTTCGATGTAGATGATGTCCCCGCCGGTCTCGGTCCAGGCCAGTCCGGTCGCCACACCGACCTCGTCCTTTTCCTGCTCCGCCTCGGGAAGATGTTTCGGAACCCCGAGAAGTTTGTGGATATTGGCCGGCGTGACCGTGAAATGCTTTTCTTTTCCCTCCGCGATCTGTCGCGCAATTTTGCGGAGGACGTTGGCCAATTCCCGCTCAAGGTTCCGAACGCCGGCCTCGCGGGTGTATTGCTGAATGACCGTCCGGATGGCGGCGTCCGTGAGGGTCACGTTCTTCTCCGTGATGCCGTGCTCCGTCAGCTGCCGCGGCATGAGAAAATTGCGCGCGATGCCGAGTTTCTCCTCTTCGGTATATCCGGAAAGTTCGATCACCTCCATCCGGTCCCGAAGCGGCGGCAGGATGGTGTCGGTGATATTGGCCGTGGTGACGAACATCACGTTGGACAGATCGAACGGCACGCCCAGGTAATGATCACTGAAGGCGTTGTTCTGTTCCGGGTCCAACACCTCCAGCAGGGCGGCGGAGGGATCGCCGCGGAAATCCGCGCCGACCTTGTCGATCTCATCCATCATGAAAACCGGATTGTTGGTTCCGGCCTGCTTGATTCCCTGAATGATCCGGCCGGGCAGGGCCCCGACATAGGTCCGGCGATGCCCCCGGATCTCGGCCTCGTCACGAATCCCCCCCAGGGAGATCCGCACGAACTCGCGTCCAAGCGAACGCGCGATCGATTTCCCAAGCGAGGTCTTCCCCACCCCCGGCGGACCGACAAAACAGAGAATCGGGCCCTTCATCTTGTCCTTCATCTTCCGGACGGCCAGGTATTCCAGAATCCGCTCCTTGACCTTCTCCAGGTCGTAATGATCCGTGTCGAGCACCTTGGAGGCCGCCTTGATGTCCAAATTATCCTTGGTCTTCTTGCTCCACGGCAACTCCACCAGCCATTCCAGGTAACTGCGGACCGTGGAGGCCTCGGCCGAGTCGGGGTGCATGTGCTCCAATCGCTTGAGCTGCTTGTCGGCCTCCTTCGACACCTTGTCCGGCATCTTGGCTTCCTTGATCCGCTTCCGGAATTCGGTGACCTCCTCGGCGCGCTCGTCCACGTCGCCCAGTTCCTTCTGGATCGCCTTGAGCTGCTCCCGGAGAAAATATTCCCGTTGGGTCTTGTCCATTTCCCCCTTGGCCTCGGCCTGGATTTTCTGCTGCATGTTCAGGACGCCGAGCTCCTTGGCCAGTATCTCGCTCACCTTCTTGAGGCGCTCGCTGGGATCGAGGATCTCCAGGACCTCCTGGGCCTCTTCCACTTTGAGGCCGAGGTTCGAGACGATCATGTCGCTCAGGCGGCCGGGGTCGTCCAGATTCTCGATCACCACCAAAACCTCGGGCAGCACGAGTTTCCCGAAACTGCTGACCTTCTCGAGCTGCTCCTTGACGGTGCGGATCAGCGCCTCCAGCTCCAGCGGCCGTTCTTCGACCTTGGGCTCGATGATTTTTTGAATCCGGACCTGATAATACGGCTCCGATTGGACGAAATTCAGGACGCGGGCCCGGGAAAGGCCCTGCACAAGGATCTTGATCCGGCCGTCCGGAAGTTTCAACATCCGCATGATCATTCCGACGGTCCCGATGGTGTGGATGTCCTTCGGCTCGGGGTTTTCGACATCCAGCACTTTCTGGGTCGCCATCAGAATCATGCGGTTTCCCGCCAGGGCCTCGTTGATGGCGCGAATCGACATTTCGCGGCCGACGAACAAGGGAAGAACCATGTAGGGAAAGACCACGATATCCCGCACCGGCAGGAGCGGAAGGGCCTCCGGAATTTCGATCGGTTGCTGCATGCCTTCTTTGTCCTGTTCTGCCACGTGAATGACCCCCTTTGTTTGGAGGGGCTCGCGTCGCCCCCTCCGCTGGCGATCGCTCGCCGTACTCGCTGGAAGGAAAAAAATCAGTTCGGTCCCGGTGGACCTACTTGATCTCGATCTTGATGGTTCGTTTGCGCCGGTCTTCGATTTTCGGGAAACGGAGGATCAGAACCCCCTGCCGATAGCGGGCCTCGGCCTTCTGCGGATCCACGGCAAAAGGAAGCTGGATGATGCGCCGGAAATCTTCAAAACAGCGTTCCATCCGCAGATAATGTCCGGCCTCCTGTCCCTCCCCCCTTTGACCCCTCTGCCCTTCAATGGTCACCTGATCGTCCGCCAGACGGACCGCCACCTCTCCCGGTTCAATCCCCGGAAGATCGGCCTCGATCACCAGGGCATCCGATTGTTCATAGATGTCCACCAAGGGGCTCGGCGTCTCGCCAACCATATTCTTGCCCTCGCTTTCCTCCGTTCGATACACTTCCTGAAACGGTCCCAACGGGCTCTGAATGATCTTCATGTGGATGAACGGATCCCTCGCCACAGGGAGGCCCTCCCGAATACGGCCTACAACTTCAAACTCTTAAGGTACTGGAGGAACGGCTTTCCCAAATCCGGACGTTTCAACCCGAATTCCACGGTCGCCTTCAGAAAACCCAGCTTGTCACCGGCGTCGTAACGCATGCCTTCAAGTTGCTTGCCGTACATCACTTTTTGCTGGGCCAGGATCCGAAGCGCATCGGTCAACTGAATCTCTCCGTTTTTTCCCGGCGGCGTTTTTTCCAAGACCTTGAAGATCTCCGGCGTCAGGATATAACGTCCGATGACGGCGAGATTGGACGGGGCCTTTTCAGGCAGGGGCTTTTCGACCAGGTCTTCGATCCGGAAAAGATCCGGTTCGACCGGCGACGCCTTGATCACGCCGTATTGATGAACCTCGGATTTGGGCACGGGTTGGACGCCCACCACCGGAGATTGGAAACGACGATAGACCTGGATCATCTGTTGAATCCCCGGCTGCGGTCCGTCCAGAATGTCGTCCCCCAAAATGACGGCAAAGGGTTCATCGCCGATCAGAGGTTGGGCGCACAGTATGGCATGACCCAGCCCGCGCGCGTGACGCTGCCGGACGTAGCAAAAATCCGCCATCTCCGCGATGGCCTGGATTTCTTTTAGGAGTCCTTTTTTTCCGTTCTCGCGGAGGTTCTCTTCCAGTTCAATGGAGACGTCGAAATGATCCTCGATCGCCCGCTTCCCCCGACCGGTGATGATGATGATCTCACGAATCCCGGCCGCCACCGCTTCTTCCACGACGTACTGGATCAGCGGCTTGTCCACCAGCGGAAGCATCTCTTTCGGGGACGCTTTGGTCGCCGGCAGGAACCGGGTTCCCAGCCCCGCCGCCGGGATGACGGCCTTGACCACGTTGGATGAAAGCATGGACCCATTCTACCGAGAGGATCGACGAAAAGTCAAATTCAGCTCGAGCCGAACCGGTCCCCGGAAATTATGTCGAAGTCGGGAGCCCTTCCAAATCGATGGACCCGGCGATGGAGACGAGCCCCGCCCGAATATTCAGGCCAGCGGCTTGAGCTCCTCATAGATCCTGCGCACCTGTTCCTCGACCGCCTTCGGGGACTGCCCGCCGTCGATAATGTAATCGGCCTTGCTTTTCTTTTTGGCCTGGGGCATCTGAGCCCCGATGCGCTTGACGGCTTCCTCCCGACTCAGCCCATCCCGTCTCATGATGCGGCTGATCTGTTTTCGGCGGTCAATCGTCACCAAAATCACCTTGTCCATGAGCTGATACGACCCGGTCTCGATGAGTAACGCGGCGTCAAACAAAACGATCGCCTTTGGATCCTTTTGCGCGATTTCCCTTTGTTGCCGCTCTTCCTCCATAAAGACATAGGGATGAACGATCGAATTTAGCAGTTCCCTTTTTTCGGGGTGATCGAACACCAAGCGGCCCAGCGTGGCCCGGTTGAGGGTCCGGTCGGGATTCAGGATTTCCGGTCCGAAGGCCTCCACGATCCGATTTAAAACCGGATGGCCGGGCTCAACCGCCTTATGGGCCAGCTCATCCGCGTCGATCAGGTAAGCGCCCAGCTGCTTGAACATCTGCGCCACCAACGATTTTCCGCTTCCGATACCGCCGGTCAACCCGACAAGAAGCATCCTATATCATCCAGGGTTATTTGTTGGGCCGCCCCGGGCTTTCCAAGGCGAATTTTCGAAGCCGGGATTGTACCATAAATCAAGGGGCCGCCTCCAGTCGCGTTGACTATTCGCAACCCCTCTGTTAAACTTTCTTTATGAATCATACCGCAAAGAAAGTCCGGATTCTTCAAGATAATATTGAACAGGTGATTAAGGGAAAAGCGGAGGTGGTCCGGTTGACGATCACGGCGCTGCTGGCCCGCGGACACCTCCTGATCGAGGACGTCCCCGGAATCGGCAAGACCACGCTGGCCCACAGCCTGGCCCGGTCCCTGGACTGCAGCTTCCGGCGCATCCAGTTCACCAGCGACCTCCTTCCGTCCGATATCCTGGGGGTGACCATTTATAATCAACACACCCAGGCCTTTGAATTCAAGCTCGGCCCGATCTTCGCGAATATTATCCTGGCGGACGAGATCAACCGGACCACGCCCAAGACTCAGTCCAGTCTTCTGGAAGCCATGAACGATATCCAGGTCTCGGTGGACAGTCATACCTATCCGCTTCCCAAGCCTTTCATGGTCATGGCCACACAGAACCCTCTGGAACACCACGGAACTTATCCCTTGCCCGAATCGCAACTGGATCGCTTTCTGATGAGGATACGGATCGGTTATCCCGATCTTGCGGATGAGAAGGTCATCCTGACCACTCAGCGTCTTTTTCAGCCGGCCAACGACCTCAAGCCCGTGTTGACGATCCAGGACGTGCTGGAACTTCAAGAGGCCGTCGATCGTGTCCGCATGGACGAAGGGCTGGTGGACTATCTCCTGGCCCTGACCCGGGCCACGCGGAGCAGCGAGCTGTTCGGGCTGGGGGTCAGCCCCCGCGGGGCCATGGCGCTCCACAAAGCCGCGCAGGCCTACGCCCTGGTCAACGGACGGAATTATTGCGTTCCCGACGACATCAAACGGTTGGCCCCCCTGGTCTTCGCCCACCGCGTGATTCTTAATACTCGGTTTGAAACCGACGGCCCCCGGAGCGAGGAGGCCGAACGCATCCTTCAGGAATTAATGGACCAGGTCGCCGTTCCGCTGTAGGGGCAGGATACGCCATGCCAAAAATAATTTCAATAGGCCGGGACGCCCCTACAAACAAACGGCCCGCCGATGAAAATGGTTTATGTCCGCCTTTCTCATCAGACTGCAGAGACTGATTTACCGAAACCGCTCCGTCACCTTTACGCCGACGGGCACCCGTTTTGTCCTCCTCACATTGGCCGTCGGCGTGGCCGCGGTGAACACCGGAAACAATCTCCTGTACCTCATTCTCGGAATGATGCTGAGTCTGATCATCGTCTCCGGCATCCTCTCCGAGCAGTCGCTCCGCAAGATTTCCGTTGAATGGGCTTTCCCCGTCCGGATCTTCGCGCAACAACCGGCCCCGGTGGAGCTCCGAATCACCAACGACAAAAGGCTCCTTCCTTCTTTTTCGTTCCGGATGGACGCGGGGACCGAAGCGGTTCAATCCGTTTACATGTTCAAACTGTCCGCCCGGCAGACCGCCGTTTTTCCGCAGACAATCCGTTTTGAAAAAAGAGGGATTCAACCCTTGCCGTCGCTTCGATTTCACACCACCTTTCCGTTCGGTTTTTTTCACAAAAGCCTGATTCGTCCCCAGATCCGGACGGTGCTGGTATATCCCCGGGTCCTTCCGGTTCCGCCGAGCATCGAAAGGGTATCCTCGCGTCCCGGCCAGGACCATGAATACCGTCAACGGGGCAGCGGCGCGACGCTTCACAATCTTCGGGATTACACCCCGCTGGATGACGCGCGCGGGATCCATTGGAAGGCTTCGGCCCGCGAGTTGAAACTCCTCCTGAAAGAATACGAGCGCGAAGAGGACGATGACATCCATCTGTTCTTCACCAATCACCTTTCGGCTCGATCCGAAGAACACCTTCAAAATTTCGAGAGGGCCGTTGAGTTGGCCGCTTCGCTCGCCTACGCGCTCGGGCGGCGCGGCTATGCCGTCGCCCTGCAAACGCTCTCTGAAACCGAATCGGGCCCGGAAGCGTCAACGGATCTTGATCCCGTCCTGAAAAGGCTTGCGCTGATCCAGCCCCTCTACGATTCCACGGATCCGGCCGATCGGGACAGGATCAGCCAAAGAATCGCGGCCCTCAGCCGCACCGCGGCTCTTGAAGGGCGCCGGATCCTGATTCTCCCTTGCACCGACCCGCTTTGGGACCCTCTGCGCGGACGTTTTTCGGAGGTCTTGGTGGCCAGCGAGCCCCGGTTCAAGACCTGGTCCAGGTCGGGAGGAAAACGAACGTGACCTTGGACCTGACCTTTCAGATCACCTCCCGCCTCCTGGCCCTGATCGGTTTGCTTTCCCTGATCCTGACCAACGAATTTTCTTTCCTGTTCGGGTTTGCGGCCGTCGCGGCCGTCGCGGCCAGCTTCATCCTGGTTCTGGGAGGCATGACGTTCAACCTGAGCCGTCAGATCTGGACCTCGGTCAATTTGGCCGTGCTGGCCTTTTTTATCGTCGACCTCTCTTTATTTTCCCAATCCCTTCTGACGGCCTGCACCCATTTCGTCGTCTTCCTCATGATCAATAAACTCTTCAATCTCCGAACGCCCCAGGACCATTTCCAACTTTACCTGATCAGTTTCCTCCAGCTCCTGGCCGCCTCGACCTATACGATCGACGTCAGTTTCCTGATTTCCTTTGTGCTCTACCTCCTGACCGCGACCTGGGCCCTCCTTCTTCATCATCTCACGACCGAAAAATCGAAATCTCCCGGCCGGCCCTCGGGGGAGCAAGCGCCCGGCTGGTCGTCCGGGTTGACCTGGCCTTTCTTCATGAGCACGAATACCATCGCGGTCGCCGCGTTGGGATGCTCGCTCATCCTCTTCATCTTCATCCCCCGGGTCGGACTGGGCTTCTTTCATCGATCCCAATCCAGCCTGATCCGGACCTCCGGCTTTTCGAACGTAGTGGATCTGGGCGAGATCGGTTCGGTCAAAAAAGATCCGACGGTGATCATGCGGGTCCAGCCTTCCCGCCCGCTTCCGGGGATCGAAGGGATGTACTGGCGCGGGATGGTGTATGATTTCTACGACGGCCGCAGCTGGCGCAACAGTTTCGGCAGCGGCCGCCTCGTGGCCTCCGAGGGAAACGGCATCTTCAATCTGGCCTATCGACAATACCCCGAACGGGCGATCTCCCAGGAGATCATCCTGGAGCCCCTGGACACCGCCGTCCTCTTCGGCGCGCCGTACGCAATCCAGATCGGCGGCCAGTTCTCAACCATCCGGGTGAACGCGATGAATTCCATCTCCCTCCCGACGGTCCCGGCCACACGGTTCGAATACACCCTCACCTCCGTGCTCCCCTCCCTGACGCAATCGGACACCGAGACCCAAACGATTCCGGCCGCACGCCCCCAACTCCGGCCTTATCTCCAGATGCCGGAGGGATCGGACCGGATCGCGCAGCTGGCCGGGGATATTCTCCGGGCGAATCCGTCGGCCGACACCGTCCTCCAGAAAATCATGGCGACCGAAAAATACCTCCAGACCAATTACCGGTATACCCTGGATGTCCAACCGACGTCCTCCGGCATGCCCATCGAAGACTTCCTGTTCCGGCAGAAGGCCGGCTTTTGTGAACATTACGCCACCGCCATGACGCTCCTCCTCCGCAGCCTCGGAATTCCGGCGCGGTTTGTGACGGGCTTCCTGCCCGGCGAATGGAACGATTTCGGCAGATACTACACCGTTCGCCAGAGCAACGCGCACGCCTGGGTCGAGGTATGGTTCGAGCGGTCCGGATGGATCCCGTTCGACCCGACCCCGCCGGTCCCGTCGGATGACGCGGGAGGCCTTTTTGGGTTTCTCGGCCGCTCGGCCGACTCGATCCAGTGGTGGTGGAACCGGTACGTGATCTACTTCAGCCTTCACGATCAGATCAGCCTGGCGAACGAGGTGAAGGAAGGAACGATGAAGGTTCGGATTCAGGTCATGAACCGGGTGAGCGGGGCCTTCGATGCCGCGTGGGACTTTCTTTCCTCCGCCCTCCTTCATCCCATCCTGATCATGCTCGCCGTTCTGTGCGGCGCCGGGGCCCTGTTCTGGGGGATGCGTCATCTTGACTTTTCGAGAAGCGGAATCACCCGGCCATGGCGAAAGCGGCTTCGGAAGGTCCAACCCCACGCCTTCTACTATCAGATGCTCGACCTGCTCCGCGCCAAAGGCTATCCCAAACCGCCAACTCTCACTCCCCGGGAGTTTCTCCCCCGAATTCCGGCCGCGCCCCAGCCGCTCCGTCCCGTCGCGGCCGAGCTGACCGACCTTTACTACCGCGTCCGCTTCGCCGGCGACGCTCTGTCCGAGCCGGAGCAATCCCGCATCGCCGAATTGCTCCGGAACCTGAAATCCAACCCGACAGAATCTTGAGAGTCCTTCGGCCTTTTCCGAAAAACCCTTCTAAACCCTCCCGCGTTCAGAGACGGGCAGCACGGAATCGGACTTGATTCTACCTTACCAATCGGGTCATAATTTCATTTGAGGGAGGAACTTTTCGTGTCCGTGTTCATCCGGGTACTGGCCGTTCTGGTTCTGTCGGGTCTGGCAAGCCTGTTTTCGCCATCGGCCTTCGCCGAGGAAGAATCCACCGAGCCCTATGGGACGGTGAGGCTTTCCCGCATCAGCCTCATCGATGGAGAGGCGCTTCTTCAGCGGGGCGATGACGAGGAGTGGGTGGCGGCCTCGATTAATATGCCGCTTCGCCCTCACGACAAGCTCTGGACGACCGACGACTCCCGGGCCGAGGTCCAATTCGACGACGGGACCGTGGTCCGGCTTGCGGAAAACACCAGCCTCGACCTCTTAAGCCTTGATCCGGGCTGGATCCACTTCCAGGTCACGTTGGGCGTGGCCAGCATCGAGGCCAAGGCCCCGTTTCGCACGGGCGCGCAGCAGCCCTTCATGGAGATCGACACGCCGCAGGCCACGGCCCAGATCACCCGTTCGGCGGAATTTCGGGTGGACGTGGCGGACGACGGGTCCACCGCGATGACGGTCCGCCAGGGAGAGCTGGAATTAAACCGCGACGAGGGGCCGGTCGTGATCGCGGCCGATCAACGCGTCTCGATCGAGGGGGGCGACTCCCCGGACTACCTCGTGGATTCGGCCGGGGAGCCGGATGACTGGGATAAATGGAATAAAGACCGCGATGATCAAGAGACCGCGGCCGAGAGCCATGAACATCTCCCCTCGGACACGGAGATGGGGGTGTCGGAATTGAATACCTACGGGGGCTGGAGTCAGATCCAGCCCTACGGCTGGGTCTGGGCCCCCCGAGTGGCCGTGGGATGGGCTCCGTATCATGTCGGCCGCTGGGTCTGGGTCGAGCCGTGGGGCTGGACCTGGGTTTCCTACGAACCCTGGGGTTGGCTCCCCTATCACTACGGCCGGTGGATCGTGGTCGGAACCGTCGGTTGGGTCTGGGTGCCCGGTCCGGCCCTGGGAATCTGGACACCCGGCTGCGTGCGGTTTTATTACGGGCCGACCTGGGTGAGTTGGGTGCCGCTCGGACCCCACGAGATCTATTATCACCACAAGCCCCCCGACCACAGGCATTTCAATTCCAACCCGATCAATTCCCATGTCCCGGGGGCGACGACCGTGATATCCCGGCGTCAGTTCGTCACCGGCGCGCCGGAAGACGAGAGGTTCAAGCCGCCCAAGGATCCGATTCGGTCCGGCCGTGTGGCCGTCGGCCCGCCGCCGGTCGTGCCGACGCGCGCCAGTCTGCATCCCGCGCCGGATAAAGTGGTCACGGCGGATTGGCTTCCGCCCCAAACGATCAATCGCCCGGTGGTCTACACCCGTCCTCCCTCGGCCCCGCCGCCCCTCTTCGAGCACCGGGTGAAGGAAATTCACAGTGTCATCACAAAAGGCCTGCCCCCCGCCGCCGCGCCCTCGCTTCCGGCGAGACGCCCGCCGACCATCGAAGGGGGTCGCGCGGTTCATAGAGACATCATCGTCAGGGAAGTCGAACCCTCACAGCATTCCGTCCTTCCAAGGCCAACGCCACGCCTGCCGGAGCAGAGGGTCGAACCCGGGCGCATACCCAAGACACGGCAACCGTCTCCCCCCAAGAGCATCAAGTTGCCGCGGCTTCCCTCGGCGCCCACCGCTCCGGGTCCTTCGGCGGGAGGAACCCGACAGGTCCGGCCCCTTTATAAGGTCCCCCCGCCATCCAGAATCCAAGCCCCGGCCGGTCCTTCGCGATAGGACGCCGTATCACGCATCGACGCGAAGAACCTGCTTTCATCGAATACCAAATTGGAACCCGTCGCGGCCCGCACAAATCCCCATCCACTCTATATATAGTGATGCAGATCGAATATATTCGATTTCCTGCCCTGATAACAACATAGGTGACACCCTGATCAACTCGACCCTCCCTGCTCCGTGGCCGCAGTTCGACCGGACTAAGGCTCGTCCGCTCAATTTTCCGAAGGGGCTTGGCGGAAAATTGACCCTGAAGGGCCGCGTCCTTCGCCGAGTCCGGTGCCCGAACCTCGGCCAAGTCGCGACTCGGGCCGATGCTGATCAGTGTCACCCATATCTATTTTCATCAAAATAGATTCGATTTTCCCCCTTGACAAGCCCCGCCCGCTCGATTATAGTATAGGTGTCCATTTGGACACCCATTGAATCCCGATGAAGAACCCGCTGACCGACAGGCAGGCCGAGGTCCTGAACTTCGTGAATCAATTCATCGCGAGGTCCGGATATCCGCCCACCGTCCGCGAGATCGCACGGCATCTCGGGATCCGCGGACACCACGCGGTCCGAAAGCATCTCCTGGCTTTGGAAAAAAACGGTCACCTCACCCGCGGGCGCGGCGCGCGATCGATCGGGATCGCCGATCAACCTCAGGCCGTTTCCGTCCCGATCCTGGGCCAGGTGGCCGCGGGAAAGCCCATTCTCGCGGAAGAAAACATCCTCGGAACTTTGGCGTTGGACCGATCCGTGACGCGCGGGGGTCCGGTCTTCCTTTTGAAGATCAAGGGCGACAGCATGATCGGAGCCGGAATTTTAGACGGCGATTACGTGCTGGTGAAAGCGCAGGCCCAGGCCGAGAACGGGGAGATCGCGGTGGTCCTGGCGGAGGACGAGGCCACCGTGAAGCGCGTCTTCCGCCGCGGCGACAAGATCGTTCTGCAACCCGAGAACCCCGCGCATCAACCCATGACATTCACCCCAAAAGACGCCCTTCGTATCCTCGGCAAGGTCCTGGGCGTGGTCCGGTTTCCCAATCTCAATTAGTCAAGAGGAGAGCTTCGATGGCTGAGCAAAATTATTTTTACTGGAGATGCCCCGACTGCGTTCATGTGCGAGATCTGGATCTGGGAAAGATGACAAACCGCTGTCGGCTCATCGATCAGGGAGAATCGCCGGTGGATGGAACGCTCTGGGAAAACCAGGATCACGACCTCTGCCCGGTCTTCGAACCCAAAGCCGATCAACACGCAGCCGTACTGATGGCCCAAGGACGCACAACGCAAAGTCTCTAACGCGCTTCACAATTGAAAGGGCAAGGACCCTACTCGATGGCCGATCCTTCTTCTCAATCGTCGTTGTTCGAAATCGAAGCGACCGATCTTTCCTGGCAGAAGATCGTCACGCCGGCCGCCTTGGAAGCCGTGGCGCGGGATCAGGGCCGGATCATCGGGTTCATCGGACATCGCGGGGTGTTCGCGCTCGGCCATTATTTGATGGCCTGGCGACTGCTTCAGGACGAGTCGGTCGTCCTGGTCGACGGGGCCAACATCATAGACCTCCCGCTGATCCTGAAGCTCACGGACGGTCCTAAAACGAATCGCCGGCGGCTCCTGGACCGTCTCCATCTATCACGGGCCTTCACCGCGCACCAGTTGGAGGCCGTCATTTGCGAGCGCTTGGAGAAAGCGCTCCAAAAATACAAAAGCCGTCTTTGCTTCGTCTCCGGATTGCTGGACACGTTCTATGACGAGGAAGTTCCGGCGTGGGAAGCGACGCGCATCCTTCGCAAGACGACGGAAAAGCTCCGCGCCTTGGCGCATCAAGGCTGCCGACTGATCCTTCTGGCCCCCGACCCGCCTGCGCCGACAGCGCAGAGGAAAAACCTCGCGCCCTTCGTAATCAAATCCGCGAACCGGATTTTTGCGTTGGTCCATGAGAAGGATCGATACCTGCTGATCGACGACGCCCAAACCGCACGAGATAAGCACTGGGTCCTTCCTTTGATGCCGTTCTCGATCAAGCGATCTTCTTCGAGGTGATTCATGGGCCGGACGCTGGCCACCTTCACGATGCAGGTCAATCAGGCCCTGGAGGAATGGGGAAAATTTAAACGGGCCCTGCGCAAAGAGGATCAGGCGATTATCGAGTTGCTTTTTGCCGATGCGCGCTATCATGCGCAGGCCGGGGCTTATCTCGCGCCGACCGATCCCTTCTCGGCCATGCTCCTTTCGATGCTGCTCGAGGAACGCAAAGCGCGTCTGGCTTTGGAGAAACGGCTCCATGAACTCGAAACCGGATTCAAGGCGCAGGCTTAGGGGCTGGTTGTTCGACGTCTACCCTGCCGCTGAAGGCATGGTCCTCTGGATCATCGCGGAGGACGGACGTCGGCTCCGGCTGACCGATCCGTTTCATCCTTCCTTTTATTTCGAGGGTCCGTCGATTGAATCAAGAAACGCCGTTCTTCATCTGTCACGCGAAAAGACTCCCGTCACGGCCCGGCACGTCGAGCGCAGCGAGTTCTTCAGCGGCCGGGCGATCCCGGTGGTGCAGGTTACAGTCCACGATCCCACGGAATACGTCGGCATCGTAAAGAGGCTCGTCCGTATCGGCGACCGACTGCAATTCTATAATTGTGACATCGACCTCTCTCAGCTCTATTTCTATGAACGAAACCTATTCCCTTTGGCCTTGTGTTCCGTGGATCGCACCGAAACGGAAACGATCCAAACCATCCAAGCGCTCGATTCGCCCTGGGATCCGGATTATTCCCTTCCCCCGCTCCGCTCCATGCATCTGCGGTTGGAAGGGGACCTCATCAATCCAAATCACGGAGGTCAAGGGAAGCTTGAGATCCGGGATGACCATGGCCGGTGTGTGCTTGAAGGGGATGATCCGGCCGAGGTGTTGACCGGGCTCAACAATCACCTCCGTAAAAACGATCCGGACCTGATTTTCACCGATTGGGGAGACTCCTTCATCATCCCGCATGTTCAAATGCTTTCGGAGCGATGCAGGATTCCGGTCGCCTTCAATCGCGACAGGCGCATGGCGATCGCCGGGAAAAAGATGCGTTCCTATGCCTCCTATGGACGGATGGTCCACAGCGCCGGGGCGCAGACCTTCTTCGGCCGTTGGCACATCGACCGGCAGAATTCGTTCATTCTCAACGAGGCGGGTCTCGAAGGACTGTTTGAACAGGCCCGGGTCACAAAGCTCCCGATTCAGCATATGGCCCGGACCTCGACCGGAACGGGGATCACCTCCATGCAGCTTGAGACGGCTTACCGGGCGGGAATCCTCATTCCGTGGCGAAAGAGCGAGCCGGAGGAGTTCAAGTCCGGCTTCGAGCTGCTCACGATCGATAAAGGCGGCATGGTCTTTCTTCCGCCGGTGGGTTTTCAGGAAGAGGTCGCCGAGCTTGATTTCGCCTCGATGTATCCCGCCATCATGGCCCGGTTCAACATCTCGCCCGAAACGGTCGGCTGTTCCTGCTGCCCCGGAAATCGCGTTCCGGAAACGGGCTATACGATCTGCACAAAACGAAAGGGACTCGTCCCGGAAACCCTCGAGCCGCTTCTTGCCAAGCGAGCGCAGTATAAACAACGACTCAAATCCACGACCGATCCGAAACGGCGTGAACGTTACGATCAGCGCCAGAACGCGCTGAAATGGCTGCTCGTGGTCTCCTTCGGTTATCTGGGTTACAAGAATGCCCGTTTCGGGCGCATCGAAGCGCATGAGTGCGTGACGGCTTACAGTCGTGAGACGCTTCTTCAAGCCAAGGAGATTGCGGAAGGCCGTGGCTATCAACTCCTCCATGCCATCGTGGATTCCGTCTGGGTCAAGAAGGCCGGTGCGACGGAGCCCGACTATCGGAAGCTTGCGGATGCGATCACTCAGGGAACCGGCCTTCCGATCAACCTGGAAGGGATTTATCGTTGGATCGGGTTCCTTCCCTCGAAGACGCGGCCGAGCCTTTCGGTTCCGAACCGGTTTTTGGGCGTCTTTCGTACCGGAGCGATGAAGATACGGGGCCTGGAAGTGCGCCGCACCGACACGCCTTCCCTGGTCAAAGAAGCTCAAACCCGTATGATCGAGGTTTTAAATCAGGCCCAGGATCTTAAAGAATATGAGGCACAAATTCCTGAGGTCGTCAAAATCCTGGCCGAATACCGTCGGCGACTCGTTGAAGGACAGGTCAATCTAAGAGAGCTGGTCATCACGCGAACTCTTTCCCAGGACCCCCGGGAATACAAGAAGGCGACGCTTTCGGCCGTGGTTTCCCATGAACTGTTGGCCCGCGGGGTCAAACTCGCGCCGGGGGAAGCGATTCAGTACGTCATCACCCATGACGCGGATAAAGATCCGGCCGGCCGGGCCCGGGCCTATGCGACCCTCACGGCGGATCATGCCTATGACGTCGAAAAGTACAGCGAGCTGCTTTTAAAAAGCGGTGAAAGCCTCCTCGCCCTGTTTGGCTACGATCTTAAAAGGCTGGAGCAATTGACCCGATAAATATCCAGACAGTGACTTGATTCACCGCCCGGGCGAGGGCTATGATGAAGCCCTATGTGCGCGAGATACACCCTTACGGAAGAGATCATCCTGATCCTGAAACGCCTGTTGATCAAGTCCCCGATGAGAGACTTCCACCCGCGGTATAATATCGCGCCCTCCCAGAACGCGCCCGTCATCCTGAACGAAGAGGGAAGATCGGTTCAAGTCTTCCGCTGGGGGCTCATCCCCTCCTGGGCCAAGGATCCGTCCATCGGCTATAAGTTGATCAATGCCCGCGCCGAGTCGGTCGCCGAGAAACCCAGTTTCAGAAATGCATTTAAAAAAAGAAGATGCCTCATTCCGGCCGACGGGTTTTATGAATGGCGTTTGGAATCGGACGGCCGAACGAAGACCCCCATGCGAATCCGGCTCAAATCAAAGGAGCCGTTCACCTTCGCCGGGCTATGGGAAACATGGAAGGACCGGCAGGAAAAAGAGTTTCGGACCTTTACGATCATTACGACCGAGCCGAATGAAATCCTGCAACCGATACATAACCGGATCCCCGTGATCATGAAACCGGAGGATGAAGAAGCCTGGCTCGACCCGCAGGCCGACGTCAAGCATTTGGAAAAGATTTTAGCGCCCTATTCGTCAAACGAGATGGAAGCCTACGCGGTGTCTAAGTTGGTCAACAGTCCGAAACACGATTCGCCCGACTGCATCGAACCGGCCGTGGTCCCACCTCCTTCCACGCTATTTTAATGTTCCCTTGTGCCTCTCTAAGATGAAAACCTACTTTATAAAGGGACAGGGTGGGATACCCCCTCTTTTCCGCCCGACCTACCCATTAATCCTCATCGCATCCCAAATTCCGTTAGGAAGCGGCGCGGACCTCACAGGCCCGCGCCGAGGATTTTTACGCAAATTAACCCGACATTGAACTGGACGTAACCTGACCTCCGTATATTCGCCGTGTGAAATTAATGAAACGGAGGGGAGAACATGAACTGCCTGAAATGCAGCGGGATGATGAATTACGAGGCGTTCGTCAGCGGGGCGGCCGAGGGGACGTCCTGGGCCTACGAAGGCTGGCGGTGCATCTATTGCGGGGATATCGTCGATCCGGTCATCCTCCGGCACCGTCAAAAGATCCGGAATCGAGAGGCCGTTCCGGTCAGAAAAGACCCGGTCCGGAGCCCGGGCCAAAGCGGAATGGCGGCCCGGAAACAGGTTCCCGGGTGACCGCCGCCGTCATCGCCGATGATGGCTGAGGAACTCGTCGATCTCTTGGAGGGTAAACTTGTTGAGTTGCACGATCTTCGCCTGGGATCGGTAAGCCACGGGCAAGATCGACCGGGCCTCATCTTTGCTTCCCATCTCCAAAGTGATCCAGGCCTTATGTTCCCCGTCCCAGCATCCCCAATCCGCATTCGTCAGAAAATGAGAGCCCGTTTCGAGCAAGACCTTGACGGCCTTGGCGCAAGCCACCGGCTCGGCCTCGTGCGGAACCTCGATGAGATATTTTGCCATGGCACAAACTCTCCCTTTTTGGTTTTAATTGAGCCCCTGTTTGGATCCCATGCGCCAAAAGGCCCGACGCCATCGCGGTTCGATTGGACTGTCGAGCGCCGATCATCCGCGCAGGATCGTAATTTACTCTCTTGCCGGATTTCTTTCAACTGTATGTTATGGGCATTGGAGGATCGGGGGAAAGATTGTTTCCCGCCTGTGACATGAGATATGATAACTCGAATCGTGAGAATAAAATGGGGAAGGACTTTTCACTTCGCGACGCGCGCGAGAGCGATCGCGAAGCGATCCGGACCGTGACGCTGGCCGCCTTCCAGGAGTACGCGGCCCGCATGCACGCGCACTGGGAAGGGTACCGCCAGGGAATCTTAAACGCGCTCGCCGACCCGACGTCCGCCGAGCGGATCGTGGCCGAACAAGATGGCGCCGTCGTGGGCGCCGTTATGTTATACCCGCCCGGAACGGTTTTTCCCCGCCCGGACGGCTCCCGGGTCACGATCGAGCACCCGGAAGCCCGCCTGCTCGCCGTCGCGCGGGCCGCGCGGGGCCGCGGTATCGGTAAGGCGCTGCTGCGCGAATGCATCCGGCGGGCCCGCCGCTCCGGCGCCGCGGCCCTGACCTTGCACACGAGCGATTTCATGGAAGTCGGCAGGCGCATGTACGAGGGGATGGGATTCGTGCGCGCGCCCGGGCTCGATTTTCATCCCTCCAAGGACCTGACGGTGATGGGCTACCGCCTCCCGCTCGGCGAGACGTCGCCCTCCGGACCCCCGCCGCCCGTTTCTTGACAGTCCGCTTGGGAAAAGAATATGATACTCGCTCACTTCTTCGAGGGTGAGCGATGGCCCTATCCCGATGGATCCGATCGGTCGTCTTGACGCCGGTATTCGCGTTTTTGCCCGTCCTAATTACCACGATTCTCCCCGCCGCCGATTCGTTCCCTCAGTCCCGTCCCGCTCCGGCCGCCGAACCGGCCGCGGTGACCGTGGCCGTGTACGACGGCGTGATCAATCCGGTCTCGGCCGAATACCTGACCCAGGCCATCGCGGACGCCGCGCAGGATCATGCCCAGGCGCTGGTGATCCAGCTCGACACGCCGGGAGGCCTCGACACTTCGATGCGCACGATCGTCAAGGAGATGAGCGCTTCCGAGGTGCCGATCATCGTGTATGTCTCGCCCACCGGCGCCCGCGCGGCCTCGGCCGGGGTCTTCATCACGCTCGCGGCCCACATCGCGGCCATGGCCCCGGGGACGAACATCGGTGCGGCCCATCCCGTTTCGATGGGCGGCGGAGAGATGGACAAAGAGATGAAAAAGAAGGTCGAGAACGACGCGGCCGCCTATATCAAGTCGATCGCCGAGAAGCACGGCCGCAACGTCCAGTGGGCCGAGGACGCCGTGCGCCAGAGCGTCTCGGCCACCGAGACCGAGGCCCTGAAGCTCAAGATCGTCGACCTGATCGCGCCGGACCTGCCGGCCCTGCTGGCCGCCGTGGACGGCCGAACGGTTCAAACGGCCGCGGGCCCGCGCATCCTTAAGACCAAATCGGCCGCGGTCAAGACGGTCGGAATGAGCGGCCGGATGAGAATCTTAAACGCGTTGAGCGATCCCAACATCGCCTACATCCTGATGCTTCTGGGCATTTACGGACTGATCTTCGAGCTGTCGAACCCGGGCGCGATCCTGCCCGGCGTGGTCGGCGCGATTTGCATCGTCCTGGCCTTCTATTCCTTCCAGACCCTCTCGATCAATTACGCCGGCCTGCTTCTGATCCTTCTGGCCATCGTGATGTTCATCGCCGAGATCAAAGTGCCTAGCTACGGGCTGCTGACCGTGGGCGGGGTGATCTCGATGGTTCTGGGCTCGTTGATGCTGGTCAAGACCGACCTGCCGTTCATGCAGATTTCCTTGTGGGTGATTTTCCCGACGGCCGTCGTGACGGCCGGATTCTTTTTGGGGGTGGTCGGAATGGCCTGGAAGACCCGTCATCAAAAATCGGTCGCCGGCATCGAGGTCTTCATCGGCGCTTCGGGAACCGCCCGGACCGAGATCAACCCCCGGGGTCAAATCCTGATCCAGGGAGAGTATTGGGACGCCGTCAGCTCCGAACCGATCCATGAGGGCGAGACGGTCGAAGTGACCGGCATCGAGGGACTAAAACTGTTTATCAAACGGTCGAAAAAATAGAGCGGGGGTCAATCATGATTCAGTTACTCGTCAGTCTTCCGGGCCTTATCCTGATCGTTCTCCTATTCCTGTTCATCTCCCTCAAGATCCTCAGGGAGTACGAGCGCGGCGTGATCTTTTTCCTGGGACGCTTTCAGAAGGTAAAGGGGCCCGGCCTGATCATTGTCATCCCCGGCCTCCAGAGCATGGCGAAGGTGAGCCTGCGGACGATCGTGATGGACGTACCGCCCCAGGACGTAATCACGCGGGATAACGTATCGGTGAAAGTCAACGCCATCATCTATTTCCGTGTGATCGACCCTCAAAGAGCGATCATCCAGGTCGAGGACTATCTCTATGCCACGTCCCAGCTTTCGCAGACCACGCTGCGCAGCGTCCTCGGCCAGGGCCAGTTGGACGACCTGCTGTCCAAGCGGGAGGAGATCAATTCGAAACTCCAGCAGATCATCGACCAGCAGACCGAACCCTGGGGAATCAAGGTCTCGGCCGTCGAGGTGAAGAACGTGGACCTCCCCCAGGAAATGGTCCGCGCCATCGCCAAACAGGCCGAGGCCGAACGGGAAAGACGGGCGAAGGTGATCCACGCGGAGGGAGAATATCAGGCCGCCGAGAAACTGACCCAGGCGGGGGAGATCATCAGCCGGAACCCCACCACCCTCCAGTTGCGCTACCTGCAGACGCTGACCGAGATCGCGGCCGAAAAAAATTCCACGACGATCTTCCCGGTCCCGATCGACTTTCTCGAACCGTTCTTCAGGCGGCGGGAACCGGAAAAAAGATCATCCTAAATACCGCTTTGCTTTTGCAGGAAATGGGAGTAAGATAGGCACCGGGGTTATGCGCAATGGACAAACCGCAGCACCAGAGTCACCGTAAGGAAAACCAGCATTTCAAGGCCGGCTCGAAGCCGACGACTCCCCCGTCCATCCCCCCAATGGTTCCCGTTGATCCGTACGAAAAGATCGACGTCTTAAACACGATCTCGGCCACGATCAGCCAGTCCCCGCATCTCACGGCCGCGCTCGGTGCCACGCTGGAACGGCTCCTCACGTTGACCGAGGCCGACATCGGCTCGATTCACCTACTGGACTCCGCCAGCGGGGACCTGATCCTGTGTGCAAGTCGCGGCGTCACCCAGTCCTTCATTTACACCGAGCAACGGATCCCCATGGGGGCCTGCCTCTGCGGCCTGGCCATCCGGCTGGGGGAGGTCGTAGTTTCCGACGACCTCTCCAAGGACGAACGGCTGATCCGCTCGGCCTGCCGCGATGAACGCTTCGGATCGATGATCAGCGTTCCGCTTCGCGCGCGGGAGAAGACACTGGGGATCCTGACCCTTTATTCGAAACGACCCCGGGCTTTCGCTCACGCGGACCGGCCGCTCCTGATCGCCATCAGCCATCATATCGGCGTGGCGGTCGAGAATTCGCAGCTGGCCTCCAAGACCAAAGAGTCGGCCCTTCTGGAAGAACGCTGGTTGATCGCCCAGGAGCTTCACGACAACATCGCGCAGTCGCTGGCCTATCTGAATATGCAGACGAAGCTTCTCGAAGACCGCATTCAATCCGAGCCGAAGACCCCGGTCCTGGAAGATTTCCATCACATCCGCAAGGTCATCCAGGACACCTATCAGGACGTTCGGAGCATGCTGATCGACTTTCGAATTCCGATGAAAGAAAACGAGACGCTGGAGGTCGCGCTTCGAAGGTATTGCCTGGAATTCGGCTCGCGGACGGGGATTCAGACCGATTTCTTCAGCGATGCCGATCTGTCCCAATTTGAGCCTTCCGTCCACACCCAGATCTTCCGGATCATCCAGGAATCCCTGTCCAATGTCCGCAAGCATGCCCGCGCGAAAAAAGTGAGCGTCGCGGTCCATGGCGGCGGCTTCGGTCTCCGGATCACGGTTCAAGATGACGGCGACGGATTCGACCCAAACACCGTCGAAGATCCGGCCCGGCAACGGATGGGCCTCTCGATCATGAAAGAACGCGCCGCCTGCCTCCGCGGCACGGTGCGGATCGCCACCGTCGCCGGTCAGGGAACTTCGATCCGGATCGAAATCCCCCCTGCTCCGTCCCCCTAGAACGCAAAGGAAAGAGGACGATGCCTCCCGTCAAAGTACTCGTCGTGGATGATCATACGCTGTTCCGCAAGGGGATCATCAATCTGCTTCAAGCGCAGAGCGGAATCGAGGTGGTGGGGGAGGCCAAAGACGGCCGGGAAGGCATCGCGCTGGCCAGGCAACTCCGCCCCGACGTCATCCTGATGGACGTGCAGATGCCCGGATGCAACGGCATCGAGGCGACCGGGGCGATCCGCCAGGAGCTCCCGGAAGCCCGGATCATCATGCTCACCGTTTCGGAACAGGATGAGGACCTTTTCTCGGCCATCAAGGCCGGCGCGCGCGGCTATCTTCTGAAAAGCGTCGAGCCGGACCACTTGCTGAAAGCGATCGATCTTTTAATGAAGGGAGAGGCCGTGATCCCGCACAACATGGCCTCGAAGCTCCTCACGGAATTTTCGTCGATCGCCAACAGGCCGGCCTCCAAGGCGGACGCCTCCGGCGATTACCAGCTCCTCACAAACCGCGAAAAAGAAATCCTCCAGACCTTGTCGAACGGCGCGAGCAACAAGGAGATCGCCAACGCGCTCAATATTTCCGAACACACCGTCAAGATTCATCTCAAAAATATTCTGAAAAAACTCCAGGTGAACAACCGCCTCCAGGCCGCGGTCTACGCCCACCGGCAGGGTCTCGTCTCCGGCGCCCCCAAGGGCCGCACCCAATAAGCGCCGCCGGGCGGGTCTTCAGCGCATCTTGAAATATCGGAAGACGCCCACCTTCAAAAAATCCACCCCGATCAAGATTCCGGCCACCAGCGCCAGCAAGCCCGCGACCAAGGCGGACGGGATCGGAGCCATGAGAATGCCCCGCGTGGCGAAAATAGCGACAAGGATCATGTCCAGAAACGTGCTCAGCAGGAGCCAGGATCCGGGTCTCGAATGCCAGAAGCGGCGACGCTCGCGCACCAGGTACACCATGCCCTGGCCGGTAAACACCAGCATGACGAAGATCAGGGTTTGCAGTTGCGGCAAAGGCAGGCGGAGCCAATCGCGCGCCGCGAAGAACACGGCGAAAGAAAGGATCAGAACCGGCACGGCCAGCGTCCCGGCCGTGAGCATCAAGGTGGGAATGTCCCAGCGGTCCGGTCCGGGGGAATAGGACACGCGATCGGCGGCGATGGCCATGGTCACGAAGTCGTTTGTGAAGAGCAGCAGGACCAT
>Ga0335085_10002235_pt1 | contig 36926 bp, 40 predicted proteins | sample Lox_Sample_45_FD_206712 | JGI IMG/M metagenome (GOLD analysis project Ga0335085, IMG submission 206712) | Soil microbial communities from Loxahatchee National Wildlife Refuge, Florida, United States - Lox_Sample_4.5 | ecosystem: Environmental > Terrestrial > Soil > Wetlands | place: USA...
AACGGTCCTAAGGTAGCGAAATTCCTTGTCGGGTAAGTTCCGACCTGCACGAATGGCGTAACGATGGAGCGACTGTCGTGGCGAGTGACTCAGCGAACTTGTAGTACCGGTGAAGATGCCGGTTTCCCGCACCTAGACGGAAAGACCCCGTGCACCTTTACTATACCCTAGCCCTGACTTATGGGATTGTCTGCGCAGAATAGGTGGGAGGCTTTGAACCTGGGTTTTCGGATTCAGGGGAGCCAACGGTGAGATACCACCCTGATGATTCTGTGGGTCTAACCAAGGTCCGTCATCCGGATCTGGAACACGGCTAGGCGGGTAGTTTGACTGGGGCGGTCGCCTCCTAAAATGTAACGGAGGCGCTCCATGGTGGGCTCAGGCGGATTGGAAACCCGCCGTCGAGTGCAAGGGCATAAGCCCGCCTGACTGCGAGACAAACAAGTCGAGCAGACACGAAAGTCGGACCTAGTGATCCGGTGGTTCTGTATGGAAGGGCCATCGCTCAACGGATAAAAGGTACGCCGGGGATAACAGGCTGATCGGGGCCAAGAGTTCACATCGACGCCCCGGTTTGGCACCTCGATGTCGGCTCATCGCATCCTGGAGCTGTAGAAGGTTCCAAGGGTTAGGCTGTTCGCCTATTAAAGCGGTACGTGAGCTGGGTTCAGAACGTCGCGAGACAGTTCGGTCCCTATCTGGTGTGGGCGCAGGAGATTTGAGGGGAGCTGTCCTTAGTACGAGAGGACCGGGATGGACAGACCTCTTGTGTACCAGCTGTCATGCCCATGGCACGGCTGGGTAGCGAAGTCTGGAAGTGATAAACGCTGAAGGCATCTAAGCGTGAAGCACGCCCCAAGATCATATCTCCCAAGGGTAAAAGGTGGTGAGCTACACCACTGAGAACCCTATGAAGGGCCGTCGAAGACTACGACGTTGATAGGCCAGAGGTGTAAGCGTAGTAATACGTTCAGCTTACTGGTCCTAATCGCCCGTTCGGCTTGACCATAATCTCTGCTCAGCATACAGTTGACAGTCGACAGTTCACAGTCGACAGTCAAAAGCGCACTTCGACGCCGCACTATTTCAGAACCGGTTGCCGCTTCGCGCCTTCGTGTTGTCAGTGAAATCCGACAACCGACGCCCCGACCACCGGCAAGCAACAAGTTTTCCGGCGATTATACCGGAGGGGTCACACCCGTTCCCATCCCGAACACGGTAGTTAAGCCCTCCAGGGCCGATGGTACTGCGTGGGTAACTGCGTGGGAGAGTAGGTCGTCGCCGGGGATATATTCAGTCGACAGTCCATAGTTGACAGTCGGAAGTAGGGCGGGCCTCGTGCCCGCCCTTGACGATTTTGGATTGGCAGGCGCCGGAGGTCTCCGACCGCCGCATCAAACGGCTCAGCGATCTGCTGGGCCGTTTCGCTTTTGGGTGAACGCTCTCTGCCGGACGATGCCTTTGACCTACCGATTGTCCTGTCACGCTCGGGAGGAAATCGAGCGCCGCGGGATTCCCTTGGCCCTTGTAGACCTCGTCCTGCGGGATCCCGATCAGGTCGTCCCGGAGACGGATACCGTTAAGGCCTACCAGTCGAAGCACAAGATTGGTGGTAAGATGTTCCTGTTGCGAGTAATGGTGGATGATTCCGTTGACCCTGCCGTGGTGGTGACGGCATACAGGACTGCCAAGATCGCGAAGTATTGGGCGGCGCCATGAAACTCACTTACGATCCCGAAGTTGATGTGTTGCGCATAGTGCTCAGTGATGCTGACATCGAGGAAAGCGATGAGGATAAGCCCGGAGTGATCCTTGACTACGACAAAGAGGGCAATGTCGTGGGTCTCGAGATTCTGGAGGCCTCAAAGCGCGTGGCGAACCCTCGGTCGGTCGAATATGCTGTGACGGGCTAGGTTGGGGATTGCGGTGGCCATAAGGGATCAGACCGACTCCCATCCCGAACACGGAAGCTAAGCACCCGATGGTACTGCGCGGGTGACTGCGTGGAGGGTAGGTCGTCGGGGGGATCAAATTAAATCGACAGTCAGTTGTTGACAGTCGTAAGTGGGGGCGGGCCCAGTGCCCGCTCTTTGCTTTTTCCGGCTGACTCTGCTGTAAATAGTCTCTGGGGCCGCTGCAGGAGAGACGAGTGACCACTCACGACAAATTCGAAAGACTCGAAGGCGCAATTACCCGGCTCGCCGAGAGCCAAACTCGTGCCTGGGATGCCATCGGCGAGATTGGCCAAACGCAGCGGATAATGTCGGAAACTCAACGTCAGTTGGCAATGACCCAGCACGAGCTGGCGGTGCGCCAGAATGTTCTGGCGACGGACTTTAGCAACTTGGATGAGCGCCTGAACAGTCTCGCTAAGCTCGTTGAAGGTTTCATCCAGGCGCAGCAAAACGGCCACGGCAACAGCGGAGGCTGAACACCGGCCTCATGTACTGGCTGCGAGAGTAGGTCGTCGCTCAGTTTGTAATTCGCTTGACTTCGTAGACGCCGTCGATCTTCCGCAGCGAAGAGACAATCCTGCGAAGGTGCTGGATGTCGACCGTGTCGAGCGTGACGTCGATGGTGGCCCGTTCCTCGCCCGTGTGCGCCTGAATGTTCTGAATATTGGAATGAACGTCGCTGATCACCGACGTGACCTCAGCCAGCAAGCCGCGCCGGTCCTCAGTGGTGAGGGCAAGCTTGACCGTGTACAGCGTATACTTGGGGCCGCTCCACTCAACCTCGATGCGCCGGTCCGCATCATAGAGCAGATTCTGGACGTTATGACAACTCTTGGAATGCACGGCAATACCCTTTCCGCGCGTCACGTATCCCACAATTTCCTCGCCCCGCACCGGATTGCAGCACTTGGCGCGATACACCATCAGGTCATTGTGTCCGTGAACCTGAATGGCGAGGTCCCGCTCGATGCCGAGCGCGCGCTTGACTGTGCTCGCGAGGCTGGGTGAGGCCTCCGGCTCCTCGGGAAGAGATGGCGCCAACTTGCCCAGCACCTGCCGAGGTCCGAACTTACCGTAACCCACGCCTGCCAGCAGATCCTCGGTAGTCGCGCATCCGTAATCGCTGGCCACGCGCAGGTAGTCCGCCTCGGTAACCTCCTTGAGCACCACATTGAAGCGCCGCGCTTCTTTCTCAACGAGCTTGCGTCCAATCTCAATGGCCTGCTGGCGTTCCGCCAGATTGATCCAGTGCTTGATTTTGTTGCGGGCCCGCGCGGTCTTCACCACCGAGAGCCAGTCACGGCTGGGGTGCTGGCCGGGCGCAGTGGTGATCTCGACGATGTCGCCGTTCTCCAGCTTCGACTTCAGCGGCACCATGCGCCCGTTCACCTTGGCGCTCACGCAGTGGTGGCCTACCTCGGTGTGGATGGAGTAGGCGAAGTCGATGGGCGTGGCCTCGCGAGGCAGCACCACGACTTTGCCCTTGGGTGTGAAGGTGTAAACCTCCTGAGGATAGAGGTCGATCTTGAGCGTCGAAAGATAGTCGCTGGGATCGCGCATTTCCTGCTGCAAATCCACCAGCCTGCGCAGCCAAGCCATGCGCTGCTCGTCCTCGCGCTGAGCAGGCTTGCCGTCTTTGTATTTCCAGTGAGCCGCGATACCTTCCTCGGCCACGCGATGCATTTCTTCGGTGCGGATCTGCAGCTCAAAGGGCTGGCCGTGAGGACCGATCACGGAAGTATGAAGCGACTGGTAGAAATTCGGCCGCGGCATGGCAATGAAATCCTTGATGCGATCCGGAATGGGAGGCCAGGTTTGATGGATGACGCCGAGCGCCCCGTAACAGTTCTTCACCGAGTCGGTGATGATGCGGATCGCGAGCAGGTCATACACTTTCTCAATGGGAATCTGCTGGCGCTGAAGCTTCAGCCAGATGCTGTAAAGCCGCTTGATGCGGCCCTCAACGCGTGCTGGAATATCGTGCTCCTTCATCACCGCAATCACGTGAGTGCGAACCTGGGCCAGAAAGACTTCGTTCACTTTGCGCCGGCTCTCCACGGCCTCGCGTACTTCCTCGTAGGCGTCCGGCTCAAGATGGCGGAAGGCCAGGTCCTCGAGTTCACCTCGAATCTTGCCCATTCCCAGGCGGTGCGCGATGGGTGCGTAGATATCAAGCGTCTCTTGCGCCACCCGCTGCCGCTTTTCCAAGGGTAGCGCGTCGAGGGTGCGCATGTTATGGAGCCGGTCAGCCAGCTTAACGAGAACGACGCGGACGTCATCCACCATCGCCAGGAACATCTTCCGAAGGTTCTCGGCCTGCTTTTCTTCCGCGGTGTTGAATTGAAGGCGGCTGATTTTGGTGACACCTTCCACGATGTGCGCCACATCCGGACCGAACTCCTGGCGGATGCGCTCGATGGTCGTTGGCGTGTCTTCCACAACGTCATGGAGCATGCCGCCCGCAAGGCAGACGACGTCCAATTTCAGGTCGGCCAAAACGTTCGCGACCTCCAAGGGATGGGAAAAGAAAGGCTCACCGTTCAGGCGGGTTTGGCTACGATGTTCGGTAGCGCTGAAGTCGTAGGCTTTGTGCAGCAGGCTGAGGTCGTCGCCGGGTCGATAGGCGTGTACCTTCTGGGCGAGTTGTTCGAAGCTGACCATCCGTCAAGCCCGTTACCTGCTTCCGCTTTTTGTGTGCAAACCGCTGAAACCGGCTGAGCACGCGTCCAGAAGCCTCTGGGAACATTGTAGGGTATGAGGCAAGGGAGGTTCAAGAAGCAGAACCCAGGAGTCAGAAGTCAGGAGTCGGAAGTAAGAAGCCAGAAGTCAGGAGCCAGCAAACCGCGGTTGAGTTGCGAGATACAACTACCACAACTCTAGGTGGCGGGATGCGGAAACATGCTTGGGAACGCAGTCGTTGCAAGCGGGTGACCCGCATAGCTGAGATGAAGCGCGAAGGGAAGAGGCTTCCTAGAGGTTCTCACTTCCGACTCCTGGCTTCTGTCTCCTGTCTTCTGACTCCTGCCTTTCAGTGGCGGAAGTGCCGCACGCCCGTGAACATCATCGCGAGGCCCAGACGATTGGCGGCGGCGATCACCTCCGCGTCGCGCACCGAGCCGCCGGGCTGCACCACGGCCGTGGCGCCAGCTTGGGCCGCTTCTTCGACGCCGTCGGGGAAGGGAAAGAAGGCATCCGAGCCGACCACTGTTCCCTCGAGCTGGTGCTTCAACTCGCGCGCTTTGGTCATGGCTAAGCGGACTGAATCCACGCGGCTCATCTGCCCCGCGCCTATTCCCACCGCCACGTCCTCGTGCGCAAAAACGATGGCGTTCGACTTCACGTGCTTCACCACCCGCCAAGCGAAGACGAGCGCACGGTGCTCGTCCTCCGAGGGCTTGCGCTCCGTGACGCATTTCCAGTCCTCGGGTCGTGCCCCCAAAGTGTCAGGTGTCTGCACCAGCAGACCCCCTCCAATCGACTTGAGCTGTAAGCCGTATTCGTCGCCTGCAACCGGCATCTCCATCAGGCGGAGATTCTTCTTGGCTGCCAGGCCCTCGAGCGCCCCCGAATCGAAGCGCGGAGCCACCACGGCTTCAACGAACAGCTTGGCGAGTTCCGACGCCGTGCCTGCGTCCACGACATGATTGACCGCGATAACGGACCCGAAAGCCGATACGGGATCCACGGCCAGCGCTCGCTGATAGCTCTCGCGTAATGTACCTGCAGATGCGATCCCGCAGGGGTTGGTGTGCTTGATGATTGCTGTCGTGGGCTTGCTGAATTCCGTGACTAGGCGCCAAGCGGCTTCCAAGTCTACGAGGTTGTTGTACGAAAGCTCCTTACCCTGGAGTTGGTGGGCGTGGGCCAGGCCTCGTCCGCCGGTCGCCGGGTCTTGGTAAAGCGCGGCCCGCTGGTGCGGATTCTCTCCGTAGCGCAAATCGGTGACCTTGTGGAAGTTCAGGTGCAGCCTGTCGGGCAGACTCAGAAGGGGAGTGAGGTCGGTGGTTGTCTCGCCGGCGCTCGTGGCCCATTTCTGAAGGGTGGTGGAAATGGCGCCATCATAAGCGGCGGTGGTGGCGAACGCCTTCAGTGCCAGACGCCGTCGCGTGACGTCCGAAGTTGCACCTCCGCTCAGCCCAATCTCCTGCAGCACCACCGGATAGTCGGACGGGTCCACGACCACGGTGACGTCGGCGAAGTTCTTGGCCGCCGAGCGGATCATAGAGGGCCCTCCGATATCGATATTCTCGATGACCTCTTCGAAGCGCACGCCCGGCTTGGCCGCAGTCTGCTCGAACGGATAAAGGTTGACGACGACCAGGTCAATAGGCTCGATACCGTGTTCGCGCATCTGCCGGACGTGTTCGAGGTTCGAGCGGACGCCCAGAAGGCCTCCATGCACTCGGGGATGAAGGGTCTTCACCCGGCCGTCCAGCATTTCGGGAAAGCCGGTCACCTCGGAAACGTCGCGCACGGCCAGGCCGTGGGCCCGCAGCAGTTTCGCCGTTCCTCCCGTGGAGAGAATTTGAATGCCGAGGGCCGCAATCCCCGCGGCAAACTCCTCCACACCTCTTTTGTCACTCACGCTGATCAGTGCCCGCTCGATTTTCTTCACCCGAAAAAAATCCCTCCCGTAGCCTATTCTCATTTCTTGCGCGGCGGCCGCGAGGGCCGCATTTCAATACGGCTGGCCAGAGCCCGCGACGGAAAGCGGTAGAGGTCAAGGACAGCCTTGGCAATATCCTCGCCTGCAAGCTTCCAGCTTTCGCGGGGCTTGCTCCCGGGCGTCGCGGCAAAGTCAGTATCCACGCTGCCCGGCATGATGTAGCTGACGCGGATGCCATCGTGGCGGATGTCTTGCATCATGGCTTCACTGAAGCCGTTCAACCCGAACTTTGATGCGTTGTACGCTGCGCCGCCCGGAAACGGGTTGACGCCGGCGAGACTTGAGATGTTGATGATATAGCCTCCGCCGCGGCGCCGAAACAGAGGAATGGCTTCGCGACAGCAGTAAAACGTCCCCGAAAGGTTGGTCTCAATGATGGCATCCCATTCGTCGGGGGTGAGTTGATCGACGGGCTTCATGATGCCAATCCCGGCGTTGTTGACGAGCAGATCCAGCCCGCCGAAACGCTCGGCAGCCTGCTGGATGAAGTGCCGACAATCCGGATAAGAGCGCACATCCGCAGTGACCCCGGCGATGCGTCCCGGCCCTGCCGTCTCGAGTGACTGTAATGCGTCCCGGAGGACCGATTCGCTTCGTCCGCAGATGAAAACGTTTGCGCCTTCACCCAAAAGGACGGCGGCAATATCGTAGCCGATGCCGCGCGTGCCCCCTGTGATCGCCGCGACTTTGTCCTTGAGTTCATTTCCCATCGTTCCTCCAACCCTCCGCGTCCAGAGTACAACGTGGCGGCAGGGCTGCAATTCAAGTTTTCCCGAGGCCCAGTCGCCACAGGGGACGTTACTTCGCCGGTGCCAATCCTAGGGTCGCGAAGTGCCGCTGCACTCGCGCCAGGTCCTGCTCAGTATCCACGCCAATCGTATCATCAGGAGTCTCAAGCACCTGGATCGGGATGCCGTTCTCCAGGAATCGTAACTGCTCCAGGCACTCAGTCTGTTCGAGAGCGGAAGGCGGTAGCCGTCGAAACTTTTGCAGGGCTTCAACCGTGTACGCGTAGAAACCGAGATGCTTGTAATAGCGCTCCTGCGCCGCGTCGCCGCGATTGAACGGAATCATTGCGCGCGAGAAATAGAGCGCTCGTCCCCGGGAGTCGGTGACCACCTTGACTGCGTTGGGGTCTCGTGCCTCTTTGCTGCTGATGGCCACCTTCAGCGTTGAGACTTGGACATCGGTCGAGAGTACTGCCGGTGCATCCGGCAACCCAGCCTGGCCGTCACGGGGGCGGCCTCCGCGTGCTTGTGTCAAAAACGGGCTGACCAGCAGACGAATGTGCTCCGCTGTCACCATCGGTTCGTCTCCCTGGATGTTCACATAGATGTCGGCACGCTGGCCAGATGAGCAGTCTTGGTCCAGAACTTCGATCAACCGGTCCGTGCCGGAAGCATGGCCACTTGAGGTGAGTCGAGCGGGAATTCGGGCTTGGGTGCAGTATTTCAGGATCTCCCTGGAGTCTGTGGCGATCAACACGCTATTGAAAGCTCCACTCAGCGCTGCCCGTTCGTAGACCCAGGCGATCATTGGACGGCCGCAGATGAGGCGTAACGGCTTACCAGGCAGGCGCCGCGACTCCAGACGCGCCGGGATTACGCCACACACGGCGAGAGGTGATCGACTAGGCTCCAAATTCTTCCTCAATGAAACGTGCGCCACAGTTACGTCGCGGAACGAGTGCGCGACAAAAGTATAGCCGAATTCTTGCCGCCCCTGGCGAACGGCTTCCCCAATCGCGCACGTCACACTGTGTGCTTAGTGTTGGGTGTTACGAGTCTGTTGACGTAAGTTCCCAAATCGTCATCGATATTCTGCGGTGCGTTGAGCAACTCACTGCTTATCAATTAGATGAAGTTCCTGAGAGCCGAGAACGAATGCCCCCCTTTGTTTTTCGTCGGAAGTAACAGCCTCGCGAGCCCTCGGCCTAGCAAACCCAGAATGCGCTGGTCGTCGGCAACAAGCTTCCGTGGTTGTCTGCAGTTTTCCTGGCGAAGTCTTGAACCTCAGACCGACGAGCCCACGCCCAACCACTGGACGAAGCTCGGGTTCGTTTCTTGGGTTCCTTGGGTTCGTTTCCTGATTTTGTGCGTTTTTTCCCCCGAAAGTCAGGTTCGTTTAGGTTCGTTTTCGAACGCCAAATTGGTCCCATTTTTGCTCTTATCCGTATTTGAATCTATGGGTTAAGTGTTTTGGGTTCGTTTTTTCGACTCGTTTGGCAAATGGGCCGCCTGATCGCCATTAACATACGCTGCAGCAACACGATACAAGTTTGGGTTCGTTAGCGCGCATAGAGTGACTCCGGGGGGGTGCCCTGTCCGGAACCTGATTTTCCCCCGTCCGACTTCTCGCACCCCAGGGTACTGAGGGGTGGTTGCGGGTTCCGACTTCAAGAACTTGCGACATTTGTTCAGATGCTGCTCCGATCAGACGCCTAGAAAGCAACCGCCTGGAACCCTTCGAAAAGTGTATCAACTATGCACACTGTCGACACTCCAGATTCGAACCCTCGAATTTCAACAGCCTATGTGGCTCATTCCGTTGGGAAAAAGAATTGTTCCCGGAGTTCCCGTGTGTCCCCACTGTCCCAATCTAGGATGTTACTGTCTAGCTATGACAGAAGTCCGACAGACGACGAGGCAGGGTCCAGGGGCCGATATTCCCACGCCCGCACGAATCAGTGATTCCACTCGGTCGGGAAGTGAGCGAGTTTTGCGAGGGGATGCTAAGCCCGACTCAAGTGGCAAGGTGGCATCGGAAGAGCGACTGATTCATCGGCTCGTCGGCGACTTCAAGAGCTATCTATTTGATATAGGTGTAGATATGAAAGTTCCGTCGGAATTCCTGGCGGCATTGACCGCAAATGAGTCGGGCGGTGATGCGCGCGCAAGTCGCTTTGAGCCGGGCGTCTATCAGCATTTGAAGAGCGTCGCTGAGGGTCGCGTAGCGAGCTACGGGAGTATCGCCAAGTCATTGTTGGAAAAAGAGATACAGCGCGAGTCGGCGAGCGCCCAAGCTGGCGCCCATCAGACGCAAACCCAGCCTACCGGTCAGCCTTCGTCTTCTCAGACGACGCACGCCAGCGCACAACCTGGCGCCGCTTCGTCTGGACATTCTGAAACAGGGGGATCCGCTGGCGGAGCCGCACCTGCTGGTACCTCCGCGGAGACACAGGCTGGAACTCATGTCGGCGCCCAGCCCACGACGGCGAACCGTCCCCAGTCCGATGAGCATCAGGCGCCTCCGACCGAAGGCAAGGCGGAAAGTTACCACGCGGAGCATCTCACGCCTGCCTTCGCAGCCAAATCCGCGCCGGCGCTGTCAGCGCTCGACGATGCGGCCATCCGGCGCCTCGCAACTTCCTGGGGTCTCACTCAGATTATGGGCTATCACATGCTCGGCCGACCGGAGCCCGTAGAGACGCTGTGCGATCCGGCGTTTCACTACCGCATGGCCGCCCGCATGATTGAAGAGTTCGCCGCCCGCTTCCACCTCGACCCGCAGCGCGATTTTGAGGCGCTGTTCCACTGCTGGAACACCGGCCGGCCCGACGGGAAGACGTTTGACCCTTCGTACGCTGAGAAAGGGATGCGGCGCATCGCAATTTGCCGACAGTTGCTGGCGGCGCAGGCCGAGGCGCACCAAGGGTAATGAAGATAGCGCACCGGTTCAGGCCGGCGGGCGGGGCGAGGCAGCGTTTCGGGATTTGAGATTCAAGATTCGAGATTCAAAATTCCGGATTCGAAATTCCGGGATTGAGATTTGGGATTGAGATTCGAAGTCCGGATCGAAGATTCGAGTTTCGAGGTTTAAGATGCAGCTTCGGGATTTCAGATTTCAGATTATTCAGATTTGAAATTTGAAATTTGAAATTCAAGACCCGAGATTTGCGAGCCGCTCAAGGATGCGAACGCGACGCGAAGTCGACCCGCGCGCTCTGAACCTGAAGGTGGACATTTTGCCGCAAGACCTGGAACGTTACATCGTGCTGTGGGGTCCGGGAATTCTGATCCTGATTGTGTTTGCCTATGGGTTTATGAAGCTAGCCTACCATTGGATCGACCGGACCATGGATATGAAGCACCGGCAGATGGATAGCGCCTTCGACATCGCGCGCGACTACGTGGGCCAGCTCTCCGGCGCTTCCAGAACCCAGGCCGAAGCGCTCTCGCGCCTAGCCAGTGCGGTGGAGCACCGCGACTCGCTTGAAAGTTATGAGCACCAGGAAATGCTGATTGCGCTCAAGGCCCTGCACCGCGACGTTGAGGACCTCACGTCCCAGGTCCGAACGCCGGCCAAGGTCTCGAGTTGAGCTTTGAAGTTTCAAAAGCCGAGGGGAATAAGACGAATGGCCACGTCGTTGCGCCAAAAAGAGCTGATTCGGGGAAAGGCGCTGTATTACCTCCATCTGATTTACCCGCAGCAGGCCACCATGCAACTGCTGCAGGCCGAGCTCGATTACTTCGGGTATCCGATCCCCATCGAGGAGCTCAGTTTTCACATTGCTTACCTGCAGGAAAAGGGACTGGTGGACGTCGAGACGGTGCGCGGGCCTTACTCGCATCGCAGCGTGAACCTGGTGAAGATCACCGCGCGGGGCATCGACCTTCTCGACGGGCGCCTGCCCCCGGATGACGGGATCTATTTGGATCCGCCGAAAGGCTAGGTGCCAGGTCAGATCGGGTGATCGGGTCATCGGGTGATTGCGAGACTGAGCGATTGATTGAGTGATTTCATGATTGAGAAAACAAAGGCCGGCGGACTTGGCGTTTCACTCGCGGCAGTCACCAATCGCCAATCCGTCATTCACTCAATCACCCGATCACCCGATGGTCCGATTCGCTTAACACCTAGCACCTAACCTGGCACCTGAAAGTGGGAGTCAGCTTGAGTCATTGGACGATGTTGCCACCGATCGACGTAGGAAATCAGGCCCCGGGCGACCCGTTCGCGCACGATCCGGCCTTTGCCGGGCACGAGGAACCCCTGCCGGTGATGGAAGAACCGGGTGTGGGTGAGATGAAGCCTGCGGCCGTTTGCTACTCGGATGCGGCGGCCAACGCGCAGCCGGATAGCGAGCTGGCCCAGCTCCTTGACGGGCCTCAAACGCAAGAGCTCGACCCCGGCGGCCGGGAGCTGACCGGCCCTGCAACGCTTCACCGGCGTTCACGGCGAAGCTTCAGCGGGGGGCGCGTCCGGCTTCCCCAGTTCGTCCAGGCGCTGGCGGAGCAAATGCTCGCCCAGGGCGCCACCGCCGAGGAAGCGGCGAAGGCGGCGCGGGAGTGCGGCTTCTCGAAGGTCACGGCTGCCAAAGTCAATCGCTGGCTGGCACAAGATAAGGTTGCGCGCCAGCGCATCATCCGGCGGCAGGTAAAAACGGCTCGCGACTTGCAGGCCTCCTTGAGCGCAACCGAAGCCTCGCCCGATGATGCGCTTCGCGCGGACGCAGCGCGGCTTGGGGAGCGGGCGGAAACCGCCGCGGTGGGGGACTCGTCGGCGGCTGACGTTCAGGACCTGGCGGCCATCCATCGCTCCTTGCGGGCACAATTGCAAAGTGAGAATGACGCTTTGAAGCGCAGGGCGAAGCGCCTTGAAGCTCGCAAGGTGTACCTCGCGAAGCGCATCGAGCAGGCCCAAATGCGCTTAGATCACGCGCGGCTGCAAGTGGTCGAGCGCCGCCTGGGGGACCTTCGCCACGCATTGGAAGACAGTGAACCCGCCGAGCAGAAAACCGGCGGATCCGTGTTCGCAGAAATTGTCAGCAGTCTTTGCCAGCTTTTGAGGATCGGAGACTGAGAATCGGGCCATCGGGCGATCGGCCCATCGGGTGATCGGATGACGAAGGATGAATCTGGGGATTTGTGGGCGGGGCGAGTGGTGGGCCTCTTCAATCACCCGATCACCCGATGGCTCGATCACCCGATTAGCCGACGAAAGGGACAACTCTTATGGATTCGCTAACGACACATGTGAAACAGGAGAGCGAACGCGGATTAATGCTGAGGATCCTGGTGGAGTGGGGCCTCGAGTGGATGCCTCACCATGAGCTTCGCATGCAGTTGTCGAGCCGTTTGGGCTATCGGATTCCTGACAGTGAGCTGAAGTTCCAGATCAATTACCTCGCCCAGGGAGGATACGCCGAAACCAAGCAGCTTCGCGCCGGCCGCGCCGATATTGAGCTCCTGGCCGTTCGCGCCACAACCAAAGCGGCGGACTTGATCGAAGGGCGCTTAGCCCCGGACCCAGGGATTGGGGTGTAAGGATCGGGCCATCGGGTGATCGGGTGATTGAGTGATTGAGCGAGCAGTCGAAGCATCGAGTGCTGAATGATTGAACCAAGATATTCCGAAATCGACGCACGAATGTCAGGCGATGTAATGCGGCTCTCAAGTGCGGCGGCTTTTCAATCGCCCGATGGCTCGATGGCCCGATGGCCCGATTCAATCCGGAAATCAGCAACCAGTTAGAGGCGATGCCGACCAACGCAATTCAATGTCAGTTCTCGGTGACCAGTTACCCGCAAATCGGAGGCGGGAAGAACAGCTTTCGGTCTCCGCAGGACTTCAAGTGGGAAGTGGCGGACGGGCGGGTGGTGAACTGCCGGTGGTGCGTGGTGAGTTGCAGCGGGGCCGGCACTTTGCTCGATTTCAGGTGGCCTAATTTTGAGGCGAACGCGAATTGTGCCTGGTCTGTGGCCGGCTGCAAAGAGCCGCAGGCGGGGAACAACTAGGTGTTAGGTGTTAGGGGTCAGGTGTTAGGTGTTAGGGGTCAGGTGTTAGGTGTTAGGGGTTAGGTCTGGCGATCAGTGACAGGTTCGAGGTGTGAGATGGCTGCAGTTAGTTTGGAGTTCGCAGTTTCTAGCACCTAGCACCTAACACCTGACACCTGGCGCAAAGGCTCTCGTCCGGGACTGGCAACTATTCGTGGAACTCTTCCAACCTCCTCAGGGTTTCCGGAAGCCAGTCCCGGGGACGGGAGGAGATTCATCGGGTCATCGGGCCATCGGGTGATCGGGCCATCGAGCCATTGAGTGATTGAGCGATTGAGTGAGTAGTTGAGCATCGAGTGCCGAATGATTGAAGCAAGACATTCCGAAACGGATGCACGAAAGTCAGCACGCGCAATGCGGGTCTCAGGTGCGGCAGCTTTTCAATCACCCGATCGCCCGATCACTCAATCACCCGATTCTCCTCAATCACCCGATTCTGCCCAATCACACGATGACCCGATGGCCCGATCTTCCGATCAGGAGAAGTCCCTGGCATCGGCCGCGGTGGAAGACCTCGAGGGTCCCTGGATTCTGCTCAAGGTGAAGGCACTGGGCGAGCTCCTTCCCGCGGCCGGCCAGAGGCTTGAAGAAGAGCTGGACGCGTTGCGCATGCCGAACCAAATTTGCGCCTGCTTGCGGCAGGAGTATGGCATCCGGCTATCGGAGCTGGAAGTCAGCCGTTACGGCGCCTGGTTGCCGCACATCCGGCGGGACGCGCTGAAGAAGGCGGAAGAGCAAGCAGAGCGCAACGTTCAGGAAGCCAAGGCACGCATGAAGGGGCGGCGCAAGTAGCTCATCGGGTGATCGAGCTCGTGAGCGATTGAAGAATTGACTCATTGAGGGATTGATTCAATGACGGCCATCAGGTGACCGGACCTTCGAGTGATTTGTGAACGGTGACTTGCGATTGTGGATTAAGCGGTTGAGTCAATCTGTCAATGAGTCAATAAATTAATGAGTCAATCTTCTGGTCAATGAGCCAATCAATGAAGCGACCGCAAACCAAGCCGGAAAGCGAAAAACCCGCAGAAGATGCTCCGGGCCCATCCCCGGAACGCGCAGCGGGCCTCGCGCTTCAGCGCCAGATCATTCGGGAGATGGCCAAGAAATCGCAGGAGATGTTTGACGATGCCCGGAGCAACCCAAAGTCTGAAGCCAGTGAGATGGTTCAGATTCTTCTCTTCACTCAGTTGGTGAACATGGAGGAGGAGCTCCCCGAGAAAGACCTCAAGCAGGTTTACGGGGAACAGTTCCGCCGTCACCGCCTTCAGAAGGATCTTGAAATCGCGAAGTACGATGTCGAGCGCGCCAATAAGCACCTCGAACAGGCCGGCGAGCGAAACAAGATTCTGGAACGCAGGGTCAAGCTCGCCGAGGACGAGGCCAAGGAGAAACAGAAGAGACTCGATCAGGCCGAACGGGAGGCCAATAAGGCCCGCGCAGCTCTTGAGAACAACCAGCCCATGGACGCCATGGCGGTCTACAACCGCATTGCAGAAATCGTGGGACTAAGGTCGCCACTCGTACCCATAGGCGGGCCGGGGTCGGCCGCTGGACAGTAGGCAGAAGGCAGTGGGCAGAAGGCAGTAGGCAAGAGGCAGTACGCAAGAGGCAAGACACGAGAGCCGAGCGATTCGATGAGGACGCAGACACACAAACCGGCAGGGAAGCGGCTGAAGCAGCCTGATGACCAGGGACAGCTTCAGGAAAGGCAGGAGCCATCCCCTCTTAAGGCTGAAACCTCAGCCACTGGCTTGCTCTCGGTCAGCGATGTGAAACCCGAGATGAAACATCTGGGATTCGGCTTGCGCGCCTACCAGATGCGCTGGGTGGCTGACCCTGCCCGCTTCGCCATCGCCGTGAAGAGCGCGCAGATCGGTTATTCCACGGCTACCGCGGCCTGGGCGGTAGACCGGTGCCTGAGCATTCCACGCCGTAACGTCATTTTCCTCTCACGTTCGGAGCGCCAGGCGCTGGAGCTTGGTGAAAAGGCTAAGGCTTGGGTGGACGGGTTCAGGGGCATCGCCGCAAGCTGGTCGCCGAACCATGCGTTCGCCGGCACCTCGGTGCTGCAGCACGAGATTCGGTTCGGCAACGGCTCGCGCATCATTGTGCTGGCGGCGAATCCTGACACCGCCCGCGGCTACACCGGCGACGTGGTGCTTGACGAGTTCGCGTTTCACAAAGACTCGCAGGCGATTTTCACGGCTGTCTACCGCCAGGTTTCACTCGGGTTCGCCATGCGCATTCTGTCTACGCCAAACGGGCAGCAAGGGAAGTTCTACGAGCTGGCAAAACAGTTGGGCCTCGATAGCGGCGTGAGGCCCGCGGAGCAGCCGGTGCGGCAGAAGTCAGAAGATCGGGCCATCGGGCCATCGGGTGATCGGGTCATCGAGCCATCGGGCCATCGGGCTATTGACAGAAAGAATCCGAAGCGCGAGATTTCTCAATCACCCGATCTGGTGATCACCCGATCACCCGATTCTCTTCAATCACCCGATCACCCGATCACTCGATCACTCAATCCCTGGAGCGGCCATTGGTGCGACATCTTTATGGCCATTGAAGACGGCCTGCCGCTCAACGCCGAAGAAATCCGCGGGGGATGCGATGACGATACCTGGCTGCAGGAGTACTGCTGCCAGTTCATTTCCCAGGCCAGCGAGTGGATCAGTCCCGAGCTGTTCCAGCAGTGCGTGTCGAGCGAAGCGACAACGGCGCTCCGAATCGGGTCATCGAGTGATCTGGCCATCGGGTCATCGCAAAGCCAGGCTCCGGACGACTTCAATCGCCCGATCACCCGATCACCCGATCAGCCGATGCTTTATGCCGGTTGGGACATCGCTCGCAACCGCGATCTTTCCGTGATTTGGATCAACGAACTGGTGGGCGATGTTACCTGGACGCGCGGCGTGGTCGAAATGAAGAACACGCCCACGCCTGACCAGATCCGCGAGGCCCGCTCATTAATGCCGAACTTCAGGCGCCTGGTGATCGACAAGGGCGGAATGGGCCTGGTGATTTTCGAGGCGTTGGAGCGGGAGTTTCCCGGGCAGGTGGAAGGCATTCAATTCACGCAGCAGAAAAAAGAAACCATGGCGGTAACCGCCAAGCGGCGTATGGAAGAGCTGAAGGTGCGGCTGCCGGACTCGAACAGCATCCGCCAGTCTTTCCGCAGCGTAAAAAAGAGCGTGAATGCGCTGGGCCTGACACGGTTTGATGCCGAGCACGACGCCCGCTTCGGTCACGCCGACCACTGGTGGGCCTTCTGCCTCGCGGAAGCCGCGGCCGACCGGCCCACTTATCATCTTGCGGAGGTGGGAAAAGTGTTCGGCCAAGGGGTGATTACAAGGACGGAGAATTGGACCTTTTAACGGCCGGGGTTGGGTGTTCGGTTTTCGGGATTCGGGAAGGAAGATTTTCTTTGAGTTCGGAGTTGTTCAGTTCGGAGTTTCGAGGCCGGGGACTCGGGGTTCGGGTTCGAAGAAGATTCTTTAGTGGACCCGAAAACCGAACACCGAACACCGAATCCCGATTCACGAGCCCCGAGTCCCGGCTCTTAGGGATTGATCGTGTATTTGGCGCCAAATTCAACGAGGAGAAAAAAAGGATGCTAACCAACATTTCAGCCGTTTTTCTGGGCCGGGTAGGGTCCAGTTTGTTTGCGAGTTCGGCCATGATCGGGCCGCTGCCCACTCATTGGTGGGAAGGAATTTTGGCTCCGGTGGTGGTGCTGGCAGTCGTGGTGATGGCCATTGGGTTCCTGTTTCTCGTATCGCGGATGAGCTGGGCGGCGCGAGAGTTTGTAGCGACCTGCCGCGAGCGTCAGAAGGCGCACCGCAAGCTCGTGGAAATGTTGCATCAGCACCTCGAGCAGATGGAAAACCAGGACCTGGGCGTGGACCAGCTCTGGTCAGCGTCCTCGGCCCTTTCTGCGTGTTAGGGAAGGTGCCAGGTGTCAGGTGCCAGGTGTTAGGTGTTAGGGCGAGGTGTTAGGTGCTAGCGGTTGGCAAGAGATCCTTAGTTCGGAGTTTTTCAGTTCGGAGTTTTCAACTCGCGACCGAGTAACTCTGAACAGCGAGATCCTCAGCTAACTCCTGACATCTAGCACCTAACACCTGATACCTAGCACCTGCTTTTGAAAAGTTTGCCCGTGCCTCCTGGCCGGCTGGCGGTCGCAGGCTGACCTACATGGGCGCCCGACGCAATGTACGGCGGCAGGCACGGGCAGAACCTTACGTGATCGTGTGATCGGGCCATCGGGTGATTGAGTGATTGAGCGATCGAGTGAATTCGCGAGAGACGCGGGGACGGGGCATTTGGGCAGTGCTTTCCAATCGCCCGATGACCCGATGCTCCGATTGCCCGATTTTTCGGCGCCCGTCGCACGGTCAGGTTTGTCGCGATCGTGGGTTGTTGCCAACGGGATAGGCGGCGAGCGGCCAGCGATACGTTGTTTCTGGACGCCCGTCCCGTCCATGGTGTGCGTACTTCGAATCCCGATTGTCCGCAAGCATGACTGAGGGCAGGCGGGCGAGTCGCAGGGGGCAACGGATCGCGGAGGGCCGGCAAAAAAGCACGGAGGAGGAAAGCGATGAGCTGGAAAGGTGAACTGGTTCTGCATTCCGCACATTGGCGAGTGCAACGCGTGCGGTGCTGGTTTAGGGCCATGCTGGCCCACTTTGATAACGTGCTGGCCGCGGCGCTGGAGGACGTAATCGTGCGTGCCGCCGGCCTGAGAGCTTGCCAGGCGAAGAGGCGAGTGGTTAGAGGTTAGAAGCAAGCGGTTAGTGGTCAGTGGTTGGCGATAGTGCTTAGAACGGGCAACGAAAGCTGGCGCGTGGCTACTGCAAAAAGATTCGAGACCCTCGTGCGGCGGTCGGAAGCCACTAGCCACTAGCCACTAACCACTAACCACTAACCACTGTTCTTAGAGGTGAAGGATGGGAGCTTTTTCAACAATTTTTAAGGGGCTTTTGACTGGCGATCCGGTGAAGTCCATTTCCGAACTCATTGACCAGTTTCACATGAGCCCGGACCAGAAGGCGCAGCTCGGCTTGCAGCAAGACCAGCTCGAGATGCAGCGGGAGACGATCGAAGCCGCTCAGCAGGAAGCCTTGGCGGAGATCCAGTCCAAGAACATCACAGCGGAGACACAGAGCGAGGACCCGTACGTACGCCGGGCGCGTCCGACGTTCCTCTACGTCATGATTGTCGGAATCGCATTCTCAATCATCATTTTCCCGATTCTGAATCTTCTGACACACAAAGGTCTGCAGATGGTGGAAATTCCCGAGGCGTACCTCGAGCTTTTCGGCGTCTCGTTTTTGGGTTACACGGGAGCGCGCACCTGGGAAAAGACCCGCGGTACCACCCAGGATATTCAAAACACGCTCCAGGTTCACGCAGAGCGGCTGAACAAGATCGTAGAGACCCAGGCGGCCAAAAAGTGAGGTTTCGGGATTCGGGGTTCGGGTTTCGGGAAGGAAGATTCTGAAAGTCCGGGGTTCGGGACTCGGGGCTCGGGACTCGGGAAGGAAGATTATTCAATGGATTCCCGCCTACGCGGGAATGACGTGGATGCGAACTCGGAAACCGTCCGTCGAATCGCGAACACCGAAAACCGAAAACCGAAAACCGAGTCGCGAGTCCCGGAACCCGATTCCTCTGACGCGGAGTAGATGATGGCGGCGTTGACAGACGACGTTCGGCACGAGGTGCAGCGCGGCGTGATCCTGATGATCCTGACGCAGCGTGAGCTGGAGTGGGTGCCATTTTCAGAGTTAAAGGTGCAAATGGCGCGCGGGCAGGGCTACCCGCTCACGGACCAGGAGCTATGGTTTCATCTGCGCTATCTCGCCGGGCGCGCTTACCTGGAAACGCGCAGCACGCGGCCCGGACGGCAGGAACTTGCATTGATGCAGGTGAGAGCAACCTCTAAGGCGGTGGACCTGCTGGATGGACGAGTTCCGAGCGATCCGGGAGTGGCATTTTGATCTTGCGATCGGGTGATCGGGCCATCGGGTGACTAAGTGATTGAGTGGTTGGGCGGACTGGGAATATTGAGGCATTGAATCAATGAGTCAATGAATCAATTGGCCGAGTGCAAGGGCGAGGACTTATGACGACACAGCTCATAGAAATTGGGGCCGCATTCGTGGTTGGCGTGATCGTGGCGCGTTTGTACTGGAACGGGTTGATTTCGAAGGCGAAGAGTATAACGGCCGAGTTGGAAAAGAAGCTCTAGCCGGTTGTTGGTTACCGGTTAGCGGTGATGGTCGTCAGGTTGTCGGATGAGCCGGTTGAATTGATTCGTTGAGGGATTGATTCAGTGAATCAATATGCGGCGGGACAGTTGCGAAACCTGAATAGAACATCAGGCGCGGTCGCCGCGGGCGTTGAGTCAATGACTCGTTGAACATTTCCTTTTATGGGCAGAATGAACGGCAATAACGGGCATGAGGGAAGGGCAACCCGAAGCAAACCGGCGCCGAGCATGAGCGAACGCCTTGACGGCGTCGTGGCGCTCCGCGACCGGGAGCTTGGTCTTCCGCTGCAGGGGCTGGCGTCCGGGTACGCGGTTAGCGCCGCGAGCGCGCCAGTCCCCCCTCCCGTGCCGCCGCCGGGTCCGCATTTGCCGACGGCGTCAACGCTCGGCATTCCCGGCACGCCGATTACCAGCGGATTTCTCGAGGACCTGGGCGAGTACAACGGCGAGCTGGCGGGACGCAACGCACTGCCCATTTACGAAAAGATGCGCCGCGGCGACGCCCAGGTGCGCGCCACGCTGGCGGCCTGCAAGCTGCCGGTGCTGTCGGCGAAGTGGGAAGTGATTCAATCGGCTCATCGGGCCATCGGGTCATCGTGCGATCGACAAACCAATGGCCCGATCACCCGATCACCCGATCGCCCGATGTCATCGAACGGCGCTGGACGCGATACAGCCGCCAAGGCCCAGGAAATCGCCGACTTCGTTCGCGAGAACCTGTTCGGCGGTTTGGAATTTCGGACCTCGTCGGGCGGCTGGGCCACCCAGAACTGGGACGAAGTGGTACGCAACGCGCTGCTGATGCTTGATTTTGGCTGCGCCGCGCACGAGGACGTGTGGGCCGTGGATGGGAGTTACATCCGGCTGCGCAAGGTGGCCGCGCGGTTGCCCATCACTTTCTACCGTTGGCACACCGAAGCCGACGGAGAGACGCTGCTGGCGCTGGAACAGTATGGCTATCGCGGTGGCCGTTTCTTGAACGTGCTGCTACCGGCCGAAAAATGCACTGTGTTCACCTACCAGCAGGAGGGTGCCAATTTTTGGGGCATTTCGCTGCTGCGCGCCATGTATCCGCACTGGTATGTGAAGAGCCAGCTTTACCGCATCGACGCCATTGCCTGCGAGCGAAATTCGCTGGGCGTTCCGGTGTACAGGCTGGCGCCCGGATTTTCCATCCAAGACCGGGAAGCTGCCTACAGCTTTGTGACGCAACTCGCCGCACACGAGGCGACGGGAATGGTGGAGCCCCCGGGCGACGCCAACTCGGGCTTTCGCATTGTGGGTTATGAAGGCCGCGTGCGCGACCTGGGCCCAAGCATCGAACACCACAACGTGATGATCTCGCGCGCTGCCCTGGCGCTTTTTATGGACCTGGGCCAGGCCGAACACGGCTCGAGGGCGCTCGGCAAGGAGCACGGCGACTTCTTCCTGCTGGCGCTTCAGAACCTGGCGGATCAGGTGGCGCTGCAGATTACCAACACCACGGTGCGACGCCTCGTGTCATACAACTTCGGCGAACACGCGCCGGTGCCCCGGCTGGTAGCGGCCAACGTTCAGGCGCGCGGCTTGACCGACATCGTCGATGCGCTCACTCAGTTTGCACAGGCGGGGCTGGTGGTGAGCGAAGAAAACCTGCGGACTTACATCCGCGAAGAACTGGCGCTGCCCGTTGAGAGCGCACGTGGCGTGGTGGCAGTGCGGGGCGAGGCCGTGGAGGAAGCGGGCGGCAGGGAAGTGTCGGGCAAAGGAGCGGACGAAATTGGGTGATCGAGCCATCGGGTAATTGAGTGATTGAGGGAATGGCGATTTGTGATTGAGCGATCGAGCAAAACTGCACGTGGTCTAAAAGGCGTCCGGCCGTTCGGCCTCGCGCTTCAGTCGCCCGATGACCCGATGGCCCGATCATCCGATTCTTCTGGCTCGATCACCCGGTCACCCGATGGGAACCGTCATTTCGCCTGGGAGCTCTTTTCGGCGGGCCCGGCCGTCCGGCGCAACGGCAAGAGGCTTTATGAACTGCCCGTAGCCGTGTGCGGGAGTTGGGTGAAAGACGGACGTCATTTTTCCATCAGCGAACAAGATCTGAACGACATGGTGGAGAACTTCGACAAGCGTAAAAACGAAATGCTGGTGATCGATTATGAACACGCCAGCGAACAACCCGAAATAGCGCGCGGAGGTCCCGTGCCCGCCGCGGGCTGGATCCACGACTTGTTCATCGACCGCGGCGCGCTAGTTGCTCCTGCCAAGAACGGTAAGCAAGAAGACGTGCTCAAGGCGCTCGTCGAGTGGACCCCGGAGGCTCACGGGCTGATCGAGTCGGGAAAGTATCGCTTCTTCTCGCCGGCGATCGACTGGAGCGCCCGCGACAAGGAAACCGGAAAGCCGCAGGGCGCCACGCTGACTTCGGGTGCCCTGACGAATCACCCGTTTCTGGAGGAATTACCGCCCCTCATGCTGACCGACCTGACGGCAGCGACAGTGGCGGAAGGCAACCATCCTGATGCGAGCGCGTTGAAGCTTGGAACTGATAAAGGAGAGACCACGATGGACCTGAAAAGACTGAGTATCCGCAAACTCGAAGACGGGCCGCACGCCGGTCATCACGCCGTGTTTTGCGGCGATGATGTGGTGGGCTACATGACAGACGAGGACTTTTGCAAGTACGCCGAAAAGCACCTTTCCGGCGCGAACGCGGCGGGCGGTGGGGCTGCCGCGGGTCAGGCCATGCGGGACACAGCAGCCCTATCCGAGCTGTTCGCAGAGCGGGTGGGAGCGTCCGGCGCGTGCTTGGACGACATCCGCGGGCTCGTGGAGGCTGGGCGGCTGGCGCAGTCGCAGCAGACGGAAGGGTCGTCGCGGATGCTCATTTTGAGCGAGGTTGTGAGAGACGGCAGGGTGCGTCCGGAGCGCGCCTTGGAGCTGGCGCGTGAGCAAAAGATTTCTTTGGCGGACTACGTGGCCGTGCAGTCCGCTGAACGCGCTCTGGAGCATGCGATTCACACCGGCAAGATTCTACCCCGTGAGCGGCGGTTCTTTTTCCGCGACGCTCTGGAGCGCCCAGCGGAGTTCGCCGAATTCGTCGAGCGTGCGGCGCCGCTGGTGAGACTTGGCTCTGAGGGCTTAGGTTCGGGTGAGGCCGTGCCGATCGATCAGGAAGTGGATATGGGCGTGCGTCGCCTGATGAGTGAGCTGAAGACCTCGTACGGAAAAGCCCTTAAAGCGCTTTTTCGGGACAATCCGGCTCTCGAAGCGCGTTACCGAACCGCGCATAGCCGCAAGATCGACGCCGGTACGCCCTTGACGGAGCCGAGCACCAGCGCGGGCATCACGCAGTGAGAGAGTGGTCAGCCATCAGCGGTGAATAAAGACAGGCGGCTCACGATGAAGACTAACGACCAGCAACCGAGGAACTGAACAACGGGAGGACACATGGCAGGATCAACTAATGGTTTGGCGCTCGGCTTTCGGGCGGACGCAAACGTGAGGATCTATAAGTTCACGGCGCTCGTCCAGTCGGTTGCCAATCCTTCGACACAATCACAGCAATTCGCGGCTGTTCCGACCGCCTCGAACGCGCCGGGCGTCCTCGGCGTGACCGTGGAGCACTTCGTGGAGCCGAACTATTTCGTGCCGCAAGGAACGAGCCCAACCGCCGTCACCGGCGCGCCGCCGACCCTCTACAACCTACAAAACCGCGGTTTGACCCTGCAGGTGAACGGCGTGGCAAGGTGCATCGCTGCAGGTCCGATCAATCAAGGGCAACTCGTGAACATAGCGGACCAGTATGGACGGGTGAAGGCTGTGAACGAAGCTGCAGGCACCACTATCTATCCAGTGGGGATGGCCCTGCACAACGTGACTAATGTTAACGACATTGTCCAGGTGGAGCTGAACTTCGCGCAGACGAAGGTGTAGGGATTAGGCCTTCGGGCTGCAGAGGGCAATAGTTCGCTGGCCCGAATACACCGACTCGACCGGACGCAGGCAGCAATGCGGCTGGATGAACCGAGGGTCCGGCCTCGGCCCCAGCGGAAAGCGTTTTGCCCGCGGGCAGGATGGCAGACGCTGGATGGCTTCAACTACTCCGCAGTGCCGGGGTGCCTGACCCATACGACTGGCCGTTGCTACCGAGGGTCAGCCTCGTGTTCGGCCAATCGCGAACCTGGAGGATCCATGGCAGACATCAGCTTGCAATACCTCGACCAGCCGCTGAATAACGTAAGCGTCGGTTACAAGAACGACGACTATTTTGGCGAACGTCTGTTTCCGGTGACACCCGTCAAGAAGCAGAGCGGGCGTTACTGGGTGTTCGGTAAAGAGAAGTTCCGCCAATATGAAACGATCCGGCACGCTCGCGCTGAGGCGCGGGAGATCGCACCTTGGTCGCTTTCCAACTCTCCGTACTTCTGCGATGACCACTCGCTGAAGGACGCGGTTTCGGACGAAGAGTTGGCCAACGCCGATGGAACCGATCTGGAAGTGAACACTGTGGAGAATCTGACTGACGCCATCCTGCTGGATTTCGAGATACGGGTGATGAATCTCATCATGGGCTCGACCTCGACGGTGCCCAACACGACTCTGTCTGGCACCACGCAGTGGTCGGATTTCGTCAATTCAGACCCCATCGCGGCCGTTGAAGCACAGAAAACCGTAATCAAGCAGGCGATCGCTCAGACTCCTAACACACTAGCAGTCTCTTACCCGGTCTATTCGACGCTCCGGCAGCACCCGAGGATTATCGATCGTTTTAAATACACCCAGGTCGGCGTGTTGCAGGCTGACCATCTCAAGAGCGCATTCGACGTCGACAACTTCTGGGTGCTGGGTGCCGAGTATGATACGGCGACTGAAGGGCAGCCGCCATCGCTCAATTTTGTATGGGGTAAGAACGCGCTATTGGCCTACATTCCGGAGGAGCCGCGACTTCGTGAGCCGGCTCTAGGGTACACCTTCCGGTGGTTGTTCGGCGCGCCGCAATTGGGCGGCACGCTCACCAAGCGCTATCGAGTAGAAAACCGAATGGCTGATGTCGTCGAGGTGCATCGCTACGACGATATTCAGATTGTGGCACCTCAGGCGGGGTTTGTCTTCATCAGCGCGACGCAGTAACGGCTGGACTGCTCTCGGGAACTACTCAGCGCCCAGGTTAATGCTAAGTAATCGGTGGAGGTTGTAATGCCGAAATACAAGGTTCGCCGTCCCATTGAGCACAACCAGAAGCTCTATTTGCCTCAGACGAGCACTGGCCCTGAGAACGTGAAAAGTGTTAGTCACGGGCAAGAAATTCCCGTAGACACTTCTGGAACGATTGAGCTCAATGAGAAAGAGGCCCAAAGCCTTACAGACGGGCAGGTTGAAGCCATTTCAGAATCGGCGGATTCTGGCAAGCAGTCCAAACGCGGAAAAGGTTAACTGCCCGACTCTTTGATCAAGTGAGGTGACTGATGGCAGGAATCAGCGTGACACCGACTTATCGCTACCTTGCTCAGACCTATCAGGGGGTCCCTCTTCGTCAGGCCCAGCTCGTTATCGCCGGCCTGGCTGCGGGCTCCGCTAACGTTGTGCCGCACGGGCTCCCCTCAACGCCCATTAGTGTCTCGTACAGTCCAGGAGCTGCCGGACTCTGGGGTCAGACGCAAACGCCCGACAAGACGAATCTGTACATAACCGTCGGCACCGGAGGAGCTACTTCCGGCACAGCCTACGTTCAATACTGAGGCGCGAAGATCGAATCCCTGACCGGTGGTGGCTGGATTTCGATCTTGAGCGGAGCAAAGGAAGCAAGTAGGCGTCCCATGTCGTACACAACCGTCAGCAACGTGGCCGGGATGTTCCCCACATTCAAGCGGGGAACGCCACAGCAGAATCCGCCGGACACGCTCATTCAAACTTACATCGATGACGTGGCCGGCGACGTCGACGCGGTGCTGGAGCGCCGCTTCAGTGAGTCAATTGGCGCGGCGCCTTACAACGGCTCGTTCACGGCCTGGATCGCGGCGCTTTCCACCGATGCCCAGAATGTGCTTGAGCGGATCAATCGATATGGTGCGGCGGCCCAACTCGGGCAAACGCTGGCGAGCTTTGGCGTGGTTACGGCGCGCGAAATTGCTCAGGATTGCGACGCCCGGTATGGCGAGTTGCTGTCGGCCTTGAATGCCCGCGACAAGAGTGGCCACCCAACGGCCGGCGGTCTCTATGACTACCTGTTCGACTCGATGGCACAGACGGAAACCCCGCGGGCGGCGCTTGAAGGCATCGCTGGCGGCGATCAATCGCGAAGCCAGACGCCAGCCGACACGGGATCGAGCCAAGTCTTCGGCAAGTTCGATCCCAGAGGCACATGAAGTTGCTGTTCAGGATGTCACGAGGGCGGTCTCACGTGGATGGAAACCGGCAAGCGTCGAGGATAGAAGATGCTGGGATTAAGGCTTCGATCTGATGGTTTTACGATTGACGCCGCCGTAGAAGCGCTCGTGGAAGAACTCAGCAAGCTGGCGACGACCGGTTCGAGTGATCGCGACCTTGTTCACCGGCGTCAAGAGCGGAAGCCGTACCAGAATAGGCGGCAGCAACGTAGCCGGTACTCTGGCGTCGCGATTTCGGATCGTGAGCCCGATGAGCGGACTCAGGCTGCAGCGAATCAAATCGTCGCCCACCTTGCGGCTGCTGGTAGGGCCGCAGGTTTTGATGTTGCCAGAAGTGATGACGCGCGCACGGCTTATGACTCTTCGTGTTGATTGCTGATTTCGTCTATGGGTTACGTACCGCAATGGAACGCGCTATTCGCGAAGCCGCTGATCAACCAGGCGATTGCAATCATCCAGCGCGACCAAGCCGCGGCCCTGGCAATCGTCAACCCGACGCTGTCTCCCATCGCCGAGTTTCACAAGGGCCCCGGCTTGCGCACAGCCTTTCCGTGGTTAACGCTCTCGTTGGACGGGCTGACGTTCGCCGAAGACGTGCTGGGCACACGCCAGTCGCGACCGCGAATCGGCTTGGTACTTGACGTAGGCCAGTTTGATCAGGAGCTCGCCCAAGACAACGCCCAGGACTACGGCCGCATGTTGGACATGGTGATCACCACGGCCTCCGGCGGTGACTGGGAAACGCCGCTTCCGATCTCTCAGGAGACCGTGCCTAGTGGCATGACGTCGCCCAGCGCAAATGGATCGGTGAAAGAAGTAAACGTTGAGTCGCATCGTTACGGCTTGGTGACGCTTGAGGCAATTGAAACGCCGGTGCTGCGTGTGACCGTTAATTTGGAATTCGTGTTGGAAGAAACCTAGGAGCTGGAATCAATCTCGGACGACGAGAGGAAATATGGCAAGTTTCACGATTACAGTGCCTGACATTCACCAGGGTACGGGGATGCTGTGGTATGGCGTCGCGGTCCCGGCCGTCGGTGCGCGGTTGTTGATCGATGCGAATGGCAATCCGACTATCGGCTCACCAACGCCGATGGGTGCCTCTGACGGCGCGGCCACTTTTTGCTTGGAGGCCAAAATCGAGGAGGTGGCAATTGACCAGGAGACGGCGCCGGTGGACACCATTATGACCGCAGAATCAGCCTACATGGAAGTGACCTTGAAGGAATCTTCGTTGATGAAGATCTCGGCCGGCCTCGCCCACTCCACTTATACCTCAGGCGCCGACACTGGGCTTCCCGCTGGCGCCCAGAATTACGAAGAGATCACCGTGGGAGGTTTGGTGACAGTTCCACACGCGGCGGTGGCCTTGATTTCCCCGCGCCGCGGGTTCAGCTCGCCGGGCAAGTTCATGGTGGCGTGCCTCTATAACGCGTACGCGAAGAACGCCTTTCAGATCGGCTTCACGCGCGCCAAAGAGGCCACTTATAAGGTGCGTTTTGAGGGACTGGCTGTCTTGAGCCGTTCGCCCGGCGATCAAGTGGCTCAGTTGTACCGTCAGACGTAGCTTCGAAGGAGGAACACTTTGAACAGTGCAAGAAATCGAGAAGAGAAAAATGGGTTAGCCTCCGCGGAAGATTTTCAGTCAGCGGCACAGTCCCGAGGCAACTTGGAGCGTATCGTCCTCCCCAAGTCGGGTCTCAGTGTCATGTTGCGACGGCCGAGCCCAATGTGGTTCTTGTTTCATGGACTCTTGCCTGCCAGCCTGGCGGCACGCATCGCGGGCGGTGACACTCGCATCGAGACCGTCGAAGACTTGCGAACTCTCGCGGAATGGATGGTGCCGCTCTTGCGTGAGGTCTTTGTGGAACCTCGTCTTACGCTCGATCCCGGCCCAGGCGAAATCTCACCTGACCTGCTGGACATGGAAGACGCAAGTTTCGTAATCCGATGGTCGGTGGGCGAGGTCGCTGAGTCCGGCGACCTCGCTCCTTTTTGCAGCCAGCGATCATCTCCTGCGAGTAGCGCAGGTGGCCGAAACGTGGCATTGCCGGCCTAGCGATCTTCTTGCCATCGACCAGCCTCTAGTGGCAATGCAGATCGATTTTGCAGCGGCCGCGGCACTTTGGGAGTGGCGGCAAGAACAATTGCGGAAATAAAGAGTGATGCGTGGCACACAGCGGAATGTCTTTCGCCATCCGCGTAATGCCAACTGAGGTCTCCTGTGGCTCAAAATCCTGTGGGATTGCTCTTCCAGATCAAGGCTGACCCCTCTCAGGCTCAGAGCGCGCTCGAGAGCTTCCGCGGCAAGACGGTTGAGCAACTGGAGTCGGTTCGGTCGGAATTCGCCGTTGTGCAACAGGGACAGTCCGAATGGAGCAGCAGTTTCTTGGCCCAAAGTTCAGCCGTCGATGGCGCGCTGCTCGGCCTTGGGCGCGCTGCCGCCGTCACCTTTGACCAGTTAACGGTGGGCTTAGCAAAAAACATCAGCACGGCACTGATTTATTCGCAGTCGATGAGCGAGGCGCTCGATCGAACGCTGAAATCAACCACGGCCTCGATTGCGGCTGAGGCTGTTGTGCAAGGCCTACGTTCCACGGCTCTTGGCTTCTACCTCCTGGCAACGGGCAACGTGGCAGGAGCCGGGAGTGCCTTCGAGTCAGCGGCGATTTGGGGAAGCATTGGTGCGGTCGCGGCTGGCGTTGGCGCGGGAATTTCGGGGCCGGGCATGTCCGGACGTGCGGGCGCTTCTGGGACACGCCCCGGCTACGTTCCCGGATACGGAGGCTCTGGAGTCGCCGGAGTAGCGGCTTCGGCGCTTGCTTCCGGGGCAGCGCCTTCGGCGCCTGCAGGCAACCTGACGGTAGCGATCATGGGCGATGCGGATGCAGCAAATTGGCTTGCGACCACGCTAAACACTGGCGTGGCGCGGGGCATCACGCTGAATGCTACTAGCGTGCAGAAGAGTCCGTACGCCGGCGGCTAAGTCAGGTGCCAGGTGTCAGGTGTCAGAAGTTATCAGTTCGAAGTTTCCCAGTTCGGAGTTACCGACCTCCGAGCTGCGGGCTGCAGCTAGCACCTAACACCTAGCACCTGGCACCTACGATCGATTGTTATGGCTTATCCCCAGATCGTCTATAACACGGGCACCGGGCCAACAACGCTGCAGTTCCAGCGGGCTCCGCGTAACGTGCCCGCCTATGAGCTCAAGGCGATGCGTCATGACAACATCGCGTCGAGCGGTGTACGTGAGTCCATTATCGAGCGTATCGACACGTTCTTGAGCCTGGAAATGGAATGGGTCGGAATTGGTTCGGACGTGCAGGCATGGTCCGGCTTCATGAACTTTGCCTTGGCAGGTGGACAGTTTGCTTACTATCCGGACGCGTCACACACAGCTTTCACGAATTACTGGCTTGAAGACACGAACTGGACTGCCGGTTATAAGTCGCCAGGCCAGTATACGTTCAAGCTGAAATTCCGGCAGGCGGTTAGCTGAAAAATGATCTCCGGTAACTCATCCTGGCAGGCAGGATTGGCGCAGCTCCAAAAGCAGCCGCTGTACCAGCTCTACCTTCCAGACTTCGGGATGCTGCTGGCCAGCTATTCGCCGGTTGCCACCGGCGTCACCGGCTATAGCTTGGGAGCAGGGCCGACGGTCTCCGAGTACTACGCAGGAGACTTCCAGAGCGACATGAAGGCCACGCTTAACTGGCTGTTGTCGCGCCGCGCAGGCGTGGCCGGAGCGTGGCAGGCCAACGCCAATCCCACCGAGTATCCCGGCTCCGCCTCGGCTGGAGCGCCACTGGCAGCAACAGTGCCGGCGCTCGCTGAGTGCGGGGTCCTCTCAACGAACGATCTTTCCGGGCCGCCTTTCACCCAAACACTCATGGAGAATCTCCTGGTGTTTCCGCCTTCCGGCCAGGCGCTTGACACCACGACGGGCCCCGACGGTTTCCCAGTGAACTATTCGCCCGTCAGCCTACCCACAGGAACGCTGTTTTGCCCGCCATTCCCGGTGACTTCCGGGCAGATCTCGGCCGCATATAACGGGGCGGTTGCGCAGTACCCGAATGGAGTAAAGCTCTGTGATGGGAACACCCACAATGTACTGAATGGCATGACCGTTTACGGCTCCTTGCTGAATTTATTTGCCACACCCGGGCTTGCGAATATCCAGGATTACCGCGTCGATGTGTTTTCGGTGACCGATCAGTATTATTACCAGTCGAGTGCGCCGGGCGCGAGCACGCCGCAGACCGGACCGTGCGCCGGAGTAGCGCCGTCGCCAAGCGTCCTCCAATCGCTGCTAGTCTCGCAGGGATTGAACGGCTACTGGGCGGCACAGGTGATCGGCGCTGGCCTGGTGGTGGCCGCACTCTACCCGTCCAGTGTTCCGCAACCCGCCCCGGGATCGTACACCTCATCTTTGCCGACGGGCTGGATCTGCCACAGCAACACAGGCGTGGGCAACCGGCTGAATGGCTACTTCGCGCGCATTTATTCCAAAACAGATGTTGAATACCTGCAGGAAGACAACGTCCCTATCATTGTTCAGGACGACTATCACGCGCGTGTGGGATCGAATGTAGTGCCGGCACGCGGTGAACTGACCGTCCACATCATCCAACAGGGAAGCCCAGACGTTCTGGTTTACACATCCCTGGCGGCTGCGTCGGCTTTCGCGAATCTGCCCCTGTCGTTCGTCGTGCCGGGCTCTGATCCACTGTACGTTCCCGATCCGACTGTCACCAATGTTGCCGGGCTGCAGTACCGAAGTTACATCTACGATTGCGCGCTCGGCATCATTACCTACGCCTCTTCGGGAAACTTCGTAGCGGCCGCCTCGATCATCAGCGAACTAAACGGCATTCTGGCCAATCCGGGATTTTTGGCTACGGGGGTGCTTGAGAATGCGGAAGACGGGTCAATTTCTCGCTGGAGCACTTCGGGCGGCACGATCGCGAACGTACCCGCCAACAGCATGACTCCCGAGGAGCCACCGTACGGAACCGGCCAAGTACTGAAATTTAGCTCCGGAGCTTCAGGCGCGACGTTCAATTTCACGGGGATCGGTCTACCTGATCACACCGACCCCATCATCAGCTTCGAGCACTGGGAGCCCCCGAACGGCGGATTCAGCGCGATCGATATCGGAGTTACCACGGCGTCGGGCAAAGTGACTGACGTTCAGGTGAACTCTAACAGTCCAGGGCCCTCTGTCTATAACAGCAACACGCACGCAATCCAGGTTCCGATCGGTACTGGGACTGGAGGGTGGCGCCCCACGGAAATGAACGTCGCGAACTTGGTGAGCACACTGGCAAGCGACACGCTTTCGAGTATCAACAGTATTACTGTGACGCTGCCCGCCACCACGTCGATCTACTTCGATAACCTTCAGGTTGGTGGTCCTCAACCTGCTAGCTCACTCAGCTTCAGCTACGACACGTACTACGGTCAGGTCGATCAGGCGTACATCCGCACAGGCGCGATGGCCTGGGTCTGTTACGCCTATGCGGTCTACATGAGCCTTTCGCTGGATTACACTCCGGCCCCGCAGCTCCAGGCCATGCTCAACTTCTTGCTCACGTTGCAATCGATCGCCAGCGACTCGACGAATGGATTTTTCTACATCGGCTATGGCGCTTACAAGGACCCCGGCTACCAATTTGTCCCCGGATTGCAGGCAACGGTATCGACCGAGCATCAGGTCGACGTGTACTTCGCGCTGATGCGCAGCGCCAATATTTTGCCGGCCGCGGCGGCCAACCTTCTTGCCACCGGCAACCTTACTCAGGCTCAAGCGACAGCGATGGAGAGCCTGGCCACCACGATTTCGGGTTTGGCGAACACGCTCGGAACGAAAATTCTCAACACACTCTACATCGCGCCGGCTGGCAACGTGCCGGGGCACTTTGCACAAGGCCTCACAGGAAACACGACTGATCCCTCCGAGGCTCTGGACGCCTCGGGCTATTTGACGGCCATCCTGGCGCACACGTTGGGGCGGGACGATATCGCCCTGCAATGCGTCGAGTTTCTTTATCAGAACTTCTTGTTGACCAACCAGACCATCCAGCTTTCGAATGTGAGCACGAGCTGGAACCAGGCGTACCAGCAGTTGACGCCGTTCCAGGGCTTCAAAAACTACAATGACTCGGCAGGCGGCTATTCGGGTTCCCCGTCTTCGGTATGGCAGGAGGGGACGTGGAGTGTGATTCTGGCCCTCCTCAGTCTTTACAACATTAACGGCCTAGCCGGTTACTTTCAGGGACTTGGGACCAGCATTGATAGCGTATTGAGCGCGCTGATTTCGAGTCAACATACGATTCGCGGCGCAACGGGTGACGGCAGTCTGCTGGGCTATTCGCTAGCGGCGCGCGATTTGCCTTGGGAGTTCGAGATCTGGCCGGCTTTCGCAGCAGCCTCATTGATGTGGCTGGCCTCGCTTTATCCTTACCTGCTCTTCGGAACGGAAACGGTACCTCTCACCCTCCTTGACAGCATGCAGATCCCGCAGGGTTCGTCCCAGACTCCGAACGAGCTGGAGGGATCATCCTCAATTGGCGCCATGACGGTGAAGTGCGTGGACCCCACCGGAGCGCTGAAGCAACTCGCAGCGCAGGATACGCTCATCGGCCGAACCGCTCAGTTGCAGCAGGGATTCCCAGGGTTTTCCGTCTCAGGATTTGTGACCTTGCATACCTTGCAGATTACTCAGGTGGGTTGGGACTCGAATGGCTTGGTGACCCTCACCTGCCAGGACGTGCAACGATTCATTCAAGGCCAGCAGGTGTTCTGGAGCGGCGGGCCGCTCGAATGGTCGCCGGGCCAAGTGGCGCAGCAGCCCGTGGGGCCGTCCGCTGCCGCCAATGGCTTCCCCGTGAGCCAGAACAACCCGCGCTTTCTGCAAGGCAACCCGATCGATCTGTTGCTGGCGGTTTTGCAGAATGAGCTGGGGGTAGGCCAGGATCCGTCGTTGCTGGGATCGAACTATATTTTGAATCAATTGCAACCGGTTTACTCGACGCAGCAGAATTACGACCCTCTTCCTACGCCCGCGGGTTGGGCGCTTTTCGCGCCCGGAAATGACGGCACCCTGATCAACCCGAACCTCTACGTTGATGTTCAGCAATTTCTGGACTTACGCAACTCCCAGTTCTCCGGTGACTGGTTCGAGTTTCAGGTCACCCGGCCTGTGGACGGCAAGCAGTTCATCGAGGAGCAGATTCTGAAGCCGCTCGGCTGCTTCCTCATCGTGGGCTCGGACGGAAAGTTGCGCATCAAGCCGATGAAACCGCAGCCCTACCAGACCCCGGTATTCAACTTTTCGGCCCACAACGTGATGGGCATTCCACAGACCGAGCGCCAAAGCATTGTGAACCTCCTGACCGCCAAGTTGGACGTGAGCAACGCGGGCGGCACCACCGCAGCTCGGCTCTACAACGGCCAAGTCACGTTTGAGCAGGAGACGTCGCTTGGCCGATACCGCCAGGTGTACCAGCAGAACATCGAGAGCACCGGAGTGCGCGTGAACTCGGGCGGCATGTGCCGCACGCGTATGCTGGCCGATCGCGTCTTCCGGCGCCACGCTTTCGCGCCGCCCGCTTATCGGGTGAAGGCACACCTCGCGTCACTGCCCGTCGAATTAGGCGATCTCGTGTCGCTCACCCATCCTCTTTTGCTGGATTTTGCGAGCGGCAAGTTGGGAGTGGTGAACGTCGCCTGCGAGGTGATCGATCGCAAGCCCAACTACGCCGCCGGCAGCATGGAGTTTCTGCTGCTGGACACTCGCTTCCTGAACCTGGCCGAGCCTTATCAGATCGCGCCGCTCGCGGCCGGCATTCCCGCGTGGAGCACAGCCACAGCGGCTGAAAAAGAGCAATACATGTTCATCAGCCTGGCCGCTTCGGGCGGGGAATACGCCGATGGAACTGCGGGAAACACGATCTATTGAGGTCCCATGAGAAAGCAGCAAACGGCAATCACGAATGTTCACTTTGAGGTTGGATCGTAGCCACCATGAGCCAACTCACCATGTCTGCCATTCCGGGCTTCTTTGATCTTGCTGATTCCGCCATCGCCGGTGGCCAGCCGCTCACCGACGATTCCATCTTGAAGATCTCGCACAACGCCAAGTTTGGTGCGGTCCGTTGCGAGGTGATCTACATGGGCTTTTATACAAGCGGTAACACCGTACCGACACCGACGAGTCCCGTCGACGGTTATGCGTATCAACGTTCCGAGTGTGCCTTCATCCCGATATTCGCTTCCAGCCGGCAGCCGGCGGCGGGCTTCGTACCGGGACAGGCCTTGTTTCCGGCGCTTTCTTCGAGCGACCTTGGGACCGGAAATCTGCTGATTGTTCCCTATCAGCTCGATGTCAACGACTCGACGGGCGTGGTGACCTGCCAGGTGTTCTTTTCCGGCAACGCCGCGCAGAACCAGGGAACCGTGAAGGTTTATTGCATTGCGACTCGCTCCAGCGTGAGCGCAAACAACTAGAGTGACGCGGAAGACGATGGGATGAAGCACATGATGCAACAGACCGCGTGGTCAGTTCGGGCGAGAAATACTTCTGGAGGTCATCATGCTTGGTGCATGCTATTCAACCGATGTGGGATTTGGTAAGTGGGCCGTGCGCCAGAAACGCGACAAACTTGACGTAACTGTAGCCGCAAGGTTATCGCTCGGCCGTTATAGGGTGCTGGAAAGTTGGTGCCGTCACAGTATGCGTCGCCGCTCTGAGGTCATTGGCATCGTCCTCGAACGCGTAATCGACCTCTATGAAGATGAGGGCAAGGCCGACGAGCCGCTCGAATTTTTTATTCGCCGGCTGCACCTCGACAGTTTGTAAACATTGTTAATTTTGTTAGTAACGTTCGTAACGTTTACAATGTTTAGAACGAGTGAAGGGTTTATTACATTATTAATAATCTATACCTTTACGGATGCCCGCCACTGGTTTAGGGTTTTTTCCGGACGCTGACATTTCGCGCCCGGAAAGGACCGCTAACCATGGCTCCATGGCCGTTCTAGTTTGACAGTGGCATCCGGGGACTCATTGACGATCAGGAGGCTTCCCGAATGAAAACTCTTAGTTTCTGGGCACTCGACGCCACCGTGGCGTTCGTCTTGTCGTTGGTGTATTTTCATCAGGGCTTTCACCGCAAGAACCCTCTCTTTGCGGTGTGGCTATGCAACATCGTTGCGCTGCAGCTCGTAGCTGCGTGGGCATTGGCCGCCGGGCCGCCGCCTTGGCTCACTTATGTGCGTGCAGCCGACGATGTTGTGACGTATCTCCTGGCGGCCGGCGTGTTAGTAACTGCTGCGGCGCAGCGGCAATGCCCGGTGAACCGCAGCTTGCTGTGGGGTGTGGGCGGATTAGTTGTGCTGAACGTGGTCTCCCGGGTCTTGGGCGTCCACCTCGACCACTCCCTCCAGATCTGGCTCCGAAACATCGCCTTCTTTGGGCCGGCGATTTTTTTGCTCATCGCGCTGTCGAACATCCGCCTCGATTCGCTGCTTCTGTGGGTAGGCGCTGTATTTCGCAGCGTGGGTAACCGATGGGTTGAGGGGCCGGCGCTTGCGGCAGTGGGTATTTTCGGAGTGTTTGTCAGCCGCCGGCGGTAACCCCTAAGAGGCGTCTATCCCAGGGTTCAGCACTTGGGAATACGGATAGATCGTGTTGGGGGGATGGGCTCGGGAAGCCTCACAAGGCTACCCTTCGGTAGCTTTGTGAGGTAGGCCCGAAGGTCTGTCAGAATTGCATTGCTGCCCTCAGACGAAACAGCCGCGCAAGCTACGGAGGCCTCAAATCTCTTCGAGCTCTTCCGTGGCGTCTGGGGCGACCCTTTTGCTTCAACATCGAGCGATCACCCTTATCACTCTTCACTAACGGGTATCCGGCCGGTTTCCTCTTCGTCGGCGGTCTTCGGCGCACCGGGCACAGCCTGCGCTTCATTCGCCCAACACACTCCCCTTCGTCTGGGCCCTAGCGAACCCTTTCCCGCCTTTTGGTGAATCCTTGGCGCTCACTCCCGAGTTTTCTGCCGAACCGCAAAGATGTAAACCGACCGTCTCGCACCCTGGCTTGACTCCGCCGATTGCAGAGTTGTATGTTTGCGGCAGACATAAATTCCACAGAGGAGGTAAGTTCGATGCAACATTACTTGTTTCAGGGGTCTTACTCCGCCGAGGGCTGGGATGCCCTGGTGAAGAACCCCCAAGACCGTTTCGAAGCCATTCGTCCGGTCGTCGAGAAGCTCGGCGGCAAAGTTGAACACGGCTGGCTGGCGTTTGGCGAGCATGACATTGTGGCCATCCTGAATATGCCAGACAACGTGAGCGCGGCTGCGCTCGCTATCGCCTTCTCAGCAGGTGGCGCGCTGAAGAATGCGAAAACAACGCCTCTGATCACCGCAGCCGAAGGGGTTGAGGCCATGAAGAAAGCAGCAGCCTGCGGCTATCGGCCGGCCAGCGCACCGAGCGCTCGTTACGCTTGAAGCTTTGAACTCGAGGGCTCGGCGTAGCGAATTCAAGCTGCGGTTGAAGCGTGCGCACCGTAGACCCCGCTTTCGCGGAGGTGACGGCGTCGGGTTAGAGGCCCGCTCGGACCCCGTCATTCCGCGAAAGCGGGAATCCACGACTTTTCACGGATTTTTTTCGGGGTACCCCCCACGGGGCCCCCCCCGGGGGGTATGCCCTAAATGCAAAAACGAACCCGAGAAGTGTCTTAGAATCAATAAAAGTACCAAAAAGCGAACCTAAAACGAACCTAAAGAAAGCGCCGGGATAAACCGACCTGGAGTTGAGGATGAAAGAGCCTCACAGGAAAGGAGTAGCGATCCACCCTGACCCCGAGTCATGCGCCAGCAGCCGTAAGGAT
>Ga0335085_10002236_pt1 | contig 36908 bp, 37 predicted proteins | sample Lox_Sample_45_FD_206712 | JGI IMG/M metagenome (GOLD analysis project Ga0335085, IMG submission 206712) | Soil microbial communities from Loxahatchee National Wildlife Refuge, Florida, United States - Lox_Sample_4.5 | ecosystem: Environmental > Terrestrial > Soil > Wetlands | place: USA...
CCGACGTTTGAGCGAGGCGCAACTGCAAGAAGTGGACCAGGCGTTGCGTCAGACTCCTCGCGACCTGGGCTTGAGAGGAACGCTGTGGGATGGGAAAACGCTGAGTGCCTGGATCGAGCAGCACTTTAGCCTAAGACGGATGCTTCTTCAGAGCTGCGGCCTCCTGCCTACCCTGGGTCGTCTCCTCCGGTACCCATCCTGCGTATGAGCTGCCCTTGATTTGCCAGACCCGCCTTGCAACAAACTGCCATCCCAGCGGCTGTGATCGTAGTCACTGCGGGGCTCACCAACAGAACATAGTGTATACACAGTTGCTCAGGGCCTATCAGCCCCGTTGGCTCGGCCTTGAGACTGCGTTTTGCTTGGCAGCCTCCCCTGCGAGGTGGGATGCGCGGAGAGTAACCCGGAAGGCCGCCAGAAGCGGAGGAGGGAGAGGTGTATACAGGACGAGTGAAGCAGCGATTGATCATCATATGAAAGGAATACTCACAGAGCCGCTGCACGTCCTGTACAAAGACCTCTTTACTGACCTTGCGTCCACCGCCATCGAAGCTTTTCAGGCGATCCAGCTCACCGCCTCCTATGGCCCGGGCGCTGTACTTTTTGCCGAGGATCAGATGGCGTCGGGTATATTCCTCATCCAGACGGGCAGGGTGAAGCTGTTCGCACCAAGCGTCGACGCAAGTTCTATTCAGGCGAGGATGGCGGGGCCCGGAGAGATCCTCGGAGTCGCGGAAGCCATGGCAGCCTCGGCCTATCGCGCTGCCGCCCAAACCGCCGAACCTTCCCGAATCAGCTTCATCTCCCGCGAAGACTTCGGATATTTCCTCTCCCACCAGCGCAGTGTGGCGTTCCGCCTGGTCCAGCTTCTAAGCTCTGACCTCTCGGGAACTCTAGAGCGCCTTCGTACCACCCTGGCACGGTCACACTGGGAGAATTAGCAGGAGAGGTGAACCTAGAGATGGGTACGAGGCCCAGCCGCTGAGCCCGGGGCTGCTTCCAGGCTCGTCCGAGGATTGGCGAAGTCGCGTCCAGCCTCTAGGGCTTTGCGGTTCACCTCGCGGAGGGTGTCCTTCCTCAATTTGTCTTCGATCACCCCGGCCGCAGTCTCCGCTGAGAGGCAGGCGGTCTGTTCGAGCAGCGCACCCAGCATGACGACGTTTGCCACCTTGGTTGAACCCAGCCGATCGGCGATTTCCGAAGCCGGGATACAGATCACCCGCGCGGCCGGAAGCTGCAGCCCGGGAGGGACGCTGCGACCGTCATAGAGAATCAGCCCTTGGGCTGGCACGTCCGGACCGAATTTACGAAGAGAGACTTCGTTCATCGCGATCAGAACATCGGGGTGAGAGATCAGCGGCGAACCAATCCGCTCCCGGGACAGGCAGACATGGCAGTGGGCGCTGCCCGATCGCATCTCTGGCCCGTAAGAGGGGAGCCAGCTCACTTCTAGCCCTTCCCGCATTCCCATCTCGGCGAGAAGTTGGCCCAGCACCAACACCCCCTGTCCGCCGAAACCCGCTACCTTGACGGTCATCGTCTTGTAGCGATGCGCGGGCTTGAGCGGCTCTCCGGACGCGGGTGTCCGCCCGATTCCCTTCGCTGGAGCGATCTCCAGCACGGCATCGACTGCCCTCTGCGGCACACCGTCGCTGGGCGCCTCGGCGCGGCGATCGCGAAAGACACCGAGTGGAAAAACCGGGATCATATGCTCGGCGACCCACTGCCGAGCCTGCACGGGATCGAGACCCCAGATCGTCGGGCAAGGCGACAGAATCTCCACGAGGGAGAAACCCAGCCCATCGCGCTGATTCTCGACAGCCTTCCGGATCGCCCGCCGGGCTCGCATGATGTTCTTGTTGTCCGAGAGCGCAACGCGCTCGATGTAAGCTGGGGCCTCAAGCGTCGCGAGCAGTTCGGCCATGCGCAGGGGATAGCCCTCGTTGACGGGCCGCCGGCCCCATGGCGTCGTGGTCGTCTTCTGTCCTACCAGGGTTGTTGGCGCCATCTGACCGCCGGTCATTCCGTAAATGGCGTTATTGATAAAGAAGACGGTTATCTGCTCACCGCGGTTGGCGGCGTGCAAGATCTCAGCCGTGCCAATTGCCGCCAGGTCGCCATCGCCCTGGTAGGCGATCACGATGGAATCCGGATTGGAACGTTTGACGGCCGTAGCCGCCGCGGGCGCGCGCCCGTGCGCTACTTGCACGTTGCCCAGGTCGAAGTAGTAGTAGGCAAAGACCGAGCATCCGACCGGGCTTACCAGAATGGTGCGATCCTGAAGTCCCAGGTCGTCCAGGGCCTCGGCCACCAGCTTGTGCGCGATCCCGTGACCGCAGCCCGGACAGTAGTGCGTCTGCTGGCGCAACTCCGATTTGCGTTCGTAGGCCGGATAGAAGACGGGCGACTTGGAGTGTAGTACTTCATAGCGCTCGCCCTCCACCTCCGATTCGATAGCTCCGGCGCTGATTTCGGCTGCCATGCTGACCTCTTATGCCGCCCGAGCCAGGCGGCGCCTGATCTCCGCCTGGATTTCCTCTACGGAGGGCACATTGCCACCGCAGCGTCCGTAGAACTCCACCGGCACCTTGCCGTTGAGAGCCAGGCGTACGTCTTCCACCATCTGACCGTTGTTCAACTCGACCACCAGCACCTTTTGGACGCCAACTGCCGCCTGCGTCAAAGCCTGGGATGGAAACGGCCACAGCGTGATAGGGCGGAAGAGACCGGCGCGGATGCCCTCTTGGCGCGCCCCTTCCACGGTGGAGCGAAGCACACGAGACACAATCCCAAATCCCACCAGCAGCACTTCGGTGCCGTCGGTTTGGTACGACTCGTAGCGCACCTCCCGCTGCTGCGCCTCCTGATACTTGGTCTCCATCTCGCGTTGGTGGTCTTCCAGCTGATCCGGCTCCAGGTAGATCGAGGTCACGAGGTTCTGGCGTGTGTCCCGCGTCCCCATCACCGCCCAAGGCTTGGCGACCGGCGCCGATTCGCGGAATTCGAGGTCAAGCGGCTCAATCATCTGGCCGACGAAAGCGTCCGCGAACACGACCGCCGGGTTGCGGTAGCGATCCGCCAGCTCGAAGGCCAGCATGGTGAGATCTGCCATCTCCTGTACCGACGCCGGGGCCAGCACGAGATTGCGGTAGCTGCCATGCCCGCCGCCCTTGACCACGGCGAAGTAGTCGCTCTGCTCAGGAGCGATGTTTCCCAGGCCCGGCCCGCCGCGCACCACGTCCACAATGACGCAGGGGAGCTCCGCACCCGCCAGGTAGGAAAGGCCTTCCTGCATAAGACTGAGACCAGGACCCGAAGAAGCGGTCATCACGCGCACACCAGTGGCTGCAGCCCCGTAGACCATGTTGATGGCTGCCACTTCGCTCTCGGCTTGCAGGAACGTTCCCCCGACCTGCGGCAGGTACAGGGCGGCCGATTCCGCGATCTCACTGGCTGGGGTAATGGGATAGCCGTAATAGGCGCGGCAGCCGGCCAGGATCGCGCCCTTCATCACCGCCACATTCCCCTTACAAAGCTGCCGCATGTTGGCCTCCCGGATTCCCCGCCGCAGCTCGGGGCGGCGCCGCCAGCCGGTAGACGGTGATGGCTCCGGGCTCCGGACAGCAATAAAAGCAGATGCCACAGCCCGTGCAGTCGCGGCCGATGTAGCGGGCCGGATGCACACCGTAAGCGCTGAGCTCCAGGCTGAGTCTCAGGCAATGAGGTGGGCAGGACTCCACACACAGTCCGCAACCCTTGCACTCTGCGACATTGATGGTGACCATTCCGCGCACTGAACCTGCCATGGAGTCACCTCTCGGTTGCAGCCGCAGGAGCCACGGGATGCTGCAGCCACTTGGTCCGCTCGCAGTACTCGTAAAGCTCCTGCCTGAACTTCGGATGCGCGACCTCGATCAGCGCCTTGGCCCGCTCGCGGATGCACTTTCCGTGTAAGTACGCCACCCCGTACTCGGTGACCAGGTAGCGGACCAGCCCCCGTGACGTGACCACTCCCGCGCCGGGATCGAGCATGGGCACGATGCGGGAGACTGTCCCGTCCTTGGCGGTGGAGGCCAGGGCGATGATCGGCTTGCCGCCCTTGGAAAGGGAAGCTCCGCGCAAGAAATCCACCTGCCCGCCGATGCCGCTGTAGAAGTAGGTCCCGATGGAGTCCGAGCAAACCTGCCCGGTGAGATCGACCTGCAACGCCGAGTTGATGGCCACCATGTTGTCGTTGCGCGCGATCCGCAGCGGGCTATTAGTGTAGCGGATGGGGTGAAATTCAAAGATCGGGTTGTCGTCCACAAAGTCGAACAGCTTTCGGGTGCCGAGGACAAAGCCCAGGATCACCTTGCGGGGGTTGTAGTTCTTGCGTTCACCGGTGATCACCCCAGCTTCAATCAGCGGAATTACTCCATCCGAGACCAACTCGGAGTGTACGCCCAGATCCTTGCGATCCATCAACAAGGGCAGCACCGCGTCCGGAATCCCGCCGATTCCGGTCTGCAGCACGGCTCCGTTCTCCACCAGGCCCGCCACGTTGCGGGCGATGGCAACATGCAGATCCGTGATCTCGGGCTTGGGCAGCTCGCACAAGGGTCGCGAGGACTCTACAAAGGCGTCGATCTGGGCAACGTGCAGGAAGCTGTCGCCGTATGTCCGCGGCATCTGGTCATTGACCTGAGCCACCACATACCGCGCGCATTTGGCGGCGGTTAGCGCGGTATCCACGCCCACCCCGAGACTGCAGAAGCCGTGCGCGTCGGGAGGAGAGACGTGGATCAGAGCCACATCCAGCGGCATGGCTCCGCTTTCAAACAGCTCCTCGATCTCACTCAGGTAAACGGGCGTGTAATCGGCACGCCCGTCGTTGATGGCCTCGCGTACGTTGCGGCCGATGAAAAATGCATTGTGTCGGAAGTGCCCCGCCATCTCCGGAGCCGCGTAATCGGCGCAGCCGAGCGTCATCTCGTGGACCACCTCGACGTCGTGGACGAAGGGCCCCCGCTCGAGGAGCGCCTCCACCAGGGTCTCCGGCTCGGCGCAGCCGGCCTGGATATACACCCGCATCGCCGATTGCACCGAACGCAAGGCTTGCGCAGCGGAGCGGAGTTTCTTGTGGTACTCACTTTCCCAAGGCATGCCTGGCTCCTTGAAGAGCTTTCGCCTTACCGCCTACAGCTTCGGCGTCGTGGGCCTCCGAGGGCTGTGACGGATGACACAAACGAGCGTGACCCAGCGAACGTACTGGGCGGTCAATAACCGACGCTTGAGGTGAGAGTCTATGATCAGCCCGCGCGTACAGCCACGGTCTACCGGAGGCTGAACCTGCCACACTGTCGAGGTGAGCCGTTGTAGGAGTCATTCCAATTCGAGTGTGATAATTCAGCGAAGGAAGGCCGAACCTTTCTCGGATGCTACCCTCTCCCCCCGAGACCCAGAAGCGTTTCCAACTTGTCCTGAACAGCGCTCGCGCTCGGCGTCAGGTCCTGCCGACCACCACCAACTTCGCCCCGCAGACTGCGCTCTCAGTCTAAGCCGTCCCTCAACTCCCGGCCCAGGTTCGGAGTCGGCTCTAGGTGATGACTTCCGTGGCGGCCACAGCCCGCATCTTGGTCACGAAATCCTGTTCTCGCGCCGCTTCATAGCCTTCAATGCCGTAATGGATGGCCCGGTCGAAGAAGCTTCCCATCAGTTGCAACAGGTCGAGCTCTCCGAGGACCTCCGCCAGCTGTTCCGGAATCGCTTCGTCGCCCAAAAACTCCCACAGGTTCTGTTTGGCCAGCACGATAGCCCAGACGAATTCAGGCAACGGCACCCTCTGATGATAACGGCGAGCGCCGATCTCGCGGTACCGCAGTCGCAGCTCTGCATCGGTCTTCTCCAGCACCCATTGGCCGAGGTGCTGGTAAATCTCCGAGACCCTCCTCTTCAACTCCTCGGGTGGTACCTTGCTGTAGGACCGCGTTGACTCTGAGTGCAGGACCTTGTCGAGCAGTTTGGTGGCTAAGACGTCGTAATGCGTCTCGATCATACGCACAAGTTTGTAGGCGAGCATGGTGATCGCCTCCTTTCCGCCTGTTCCTCCCATTTAAAACTTATACCTGCCGCCATGGTAAGAAATGTGACGGCTAGCACAACCCGCTGTGACCTTCTGCACCACGCCGGGCGTCTCGGAGGGGCCTTGGGCTGCGGCCACCAAGATCAGACTCTGGACCGGACCCTTCGTTCGTTTTTCTCCCAAACGGCAAGCGGGGACGATTAAACCGCGCTCTCTCCTGAACGATGGGCTCGTCCTGGCAGAGTTCTTGCGGACTTGAGCTGTAAGAGGGGCGGCGCCGCGGCCACTCCGCCCCCACTGCATTCAGTACCCTCCTACCGCGGCAAAGGCCGGAACGGCTCACGGGTAGAGACCGCGAATCTTGACAGCCTCAGCCACACGGCCGATTCCGAGCATGTTGGCAGCGACGCGCATGCTGACCTTGTGGTTGAGGTGAATCTTCAACACCTCGGCAAAACTGGTCTTCATGACGCGCTCCAGCCGGCTGTAAACGTCCTGGGCTTCCCAGAAGAGGTGCTGCTCGTCCTGCACCCACTCAAAGTAGGAAACCGTAACGCCGCCGGCATTACACAAAATGTCTGGAATCAGGAAGATTCCCCTGTCTTCCAGAACCGTATCGCCCTCCGGCGTAACCGGTCCGTTGGCCGCCTCAGCGACCACCTTCGAACGGACACTGTAAGCGTTGTCGCCGTCGATCGCATTCTCCAGCGCCGCGGGAATGAGGATGTCGCAATCGAGCGCCAGTAACTCTACCGGCTTGATCTCCTCCGCATCCGGGAAGCCGATCACTTGGCCGGTCTTGTCCTTGTACAACATCAGTTTCGGGATATCGAGCCCGTTGCGGTTGTAAATGCATCCCCGCGAGTCGCTCACCGCGATCACATAAGCCTGGCTGCTGTCGAGAAGGTGAGCCGCCACGGAGCCCGCATTGCCGAAGCCCTGAACCACGACCTTGGCGCCCTTGACCGGAATCCTCAAGTGCTCGCAGGTCGAAAGCACAGTGTAGAAGACGCCGCGCCCCGTCGCCTCGTTTCGGCCCAGCGACCCGCCCAGGCAGATGGGCTTGCCGGTGACCACACCCGGAATAGGATAGCCTTTGGTCATGCTGTAGGTATCCATAATCCAGGCCATGGTCTGGGGATTGGTGTAGACGTCGGGCGCCGGAATGTCCTGTTCCGGGCCGATGAGGGGCAGGATCGAGGCCGCGTAGCGGCGCGTCAGCCGCTCCAACTCGCCCACAGACATGTCCTTGGGGCTGCAAGTTACGCCGCCTTTCCCGCCTCCAAAGGGAATATTCACCACCGCGCATTTCCACGTCATCCAGGTGGCTAAAGCCTTGACTTCATCGACTGTTACGTTGGGGTGATAGCGGATTCCGCCTTTGGCAGGCCCGCGGGCCGTGCTGTGCTGCACGCGATAGCCTTCAAACCGGTGAATATGGCCATCGTCCAGCCGAACCGGCAGGGAGACGTGCAAGACCCTCTCGGGGTACTTGATGATCTCCCGAACGTCGCGCTCCAGCTCGAGCACCTCCGCGGCCAGATCAAAATTTTGCAGGGCGGCCTCATAGGCATTCAGCGGAAGCTTAATCGCCTCGGCTACTGGCATGTAGGTTGCTCCTTTCGGGATCAGACTTGGGGGGTGGAATAAAGCCGTCAAAGACCGACGTGATTGGCCGGAGGCAGGTGTTTTGAGCCGGATTGCCACTTCTCCAGCAGCACATTACCTGCCTCCGGGTGCAACTAACGCATCCTGTTTCCAGACGGCTGGGCGGCGCTATGACCCAGGTCACGAGAGAATCGTGACGAGGGTCACGGGCTGGCCAGGCGAGCCCGGCAAGCGGGCGTGGCCGCGGCACTTCCGAGTCTTGGGGTTATACAATTTCAGGATCATCGGCGGGTGCCGAGCGGGTGCACTCCGAAGCCGTGGCCGCCGAGAGAGGTTGGTAACTCCCTCGACGTAAGCGTCATACCGCCCACGCAGGTTTATCCCGCTCATTCGAGGTGGCACGGCTGATCTCCGGAAGGTATGCCAATTCGTCGCCTGGTGTTGAGAAGAGCCTCAACACAGGTGATTGAAATCACAGCATTATCTGACGAGGACGCTTAGATTTCGTTCTTAAGGAGGCTCTTACGCATGCGCAAGGAGCTCTGGCACGAGGGCACGCAGTCCTTCTGGGAGGGCCTCTCTCCGGGCGCACGACACGCCCTTAAGAGTTTCGCCCAGCCCAGCCATTATCCCAAGGGTTCCACCCTGTTTCGGGCGGGCGATCCGGCTCATGGCGTCTTCCTGCTCGGCACGGGGAGAGTCCGGCTCTCGGCGGCTCTGACGAAGGCCCGGTCGCTGGTATTCCGCACGGCTCATGCAGGGCAGGCTTTGGGGTTGAGTGCCACCGTGCGGGACCAACCCCACGAAGCGAGCGCCGAGGCGGTCACCTCGTGTCAAGCGGACTTCGTGGCCCGAGCCGACTTTCTGCATTTCCTCGATCAGTATCCGGAAGCCCGCTTTCAGGTCGTCTGCATGTTGAGCCACGAACTGTTCGCGGCCAACGAGCAATTACGTTTCCTGCGCTGGGCGCGGTCGGCATCCAGCCGGCTCGCGTTGCTGCTGCTCGCCTGGTGTGCGGAAGCGGGAGTGGATTCGCATCACGGCATCCGTCTCAAGGTGCCGCTCACCGAGCGCGACATGGGACAGATGCTGGGCGTCTCGCGGGAGACGATCGTCCGCGCGTTAGCCAGGCTGAAGGAGGCGCGTATTGCCGAATACAGCGGCCGAATTCTCCTGGTCCGCGATCGGGAAGCCCTGGCCAGCATGGCAAGCCCCCTCGCCCGCTGGTCCGTTGACACCGGCATCTCGCTTCCGCGCCCTGAGCTCCTCTAGAGGCCACATGCACGTCTCACCCCACGGATACTATGCCCGGCAGGAGGTTCAGGCCCGCTCCTTGAGATTGAGGCGAGGTTGAGGGTCCGCCTCCATGGGATGCACCGCTGCGCTCGGGGCTGCCCGAGACCCTGATCGGTCTGTGTAGACCGCCAGAACGCTATGCACGGTTGCCACCAGGACCGGCCCCAGCACCAGCCCGAGCATCCCGAACACCGTGAGCCCACCCACCACGCCGACAAAGATCTCAAAACTGCTCACCTCCGTCCGGCCGCCCAGCAACAAGGGACGAACGATGTTGTCGATGACCGCGGATGCTCCCGCGCAAATGGCCAGGATCAGGATGGCGCTTCCCCAACTGCCACTCAGTCCCATCCAGAGCGCGGCCGGTACGAAGATGATAGCGGAGCCTACCACCGGTACCAGGGAAAAAAAGGCCATGGTCACGCCCCAGAAGAACGAAGCCGGCACGTTGACCAAGGCGAAGGCGAAGCCCCCGAGCACGCCTTGAATCAGAGCCAGAACCAGGCTGGTGGCGACGCTGGCAGAAATGAGATGGCCTGCCTGCGTGATCATCGCTTCCTTCTGATCCGCTTCAAAATGCAGCAAACCCCGCAGCACGCGGGTAAGGGGCTCGGAGTAGCGGAAGCAAGAGAACATGGCGAAGATCATCACGAAGAGATTGAAGAGGAAGATTAGGGTATTCCGCAACACGGTGCCGATCCGGTGCCCGATCGACCCGGCCTGGTCTCGAACAACCTCCACCAACGCGTCCAAAAGGTCGGAGTCGGCGCTCAGGAAAGGGACGTGCCGCACCAGCCACAACCAGATCCTGGTCAACCGGGGCGCGTGTTGTTGCACAAACGACTGCTCCAGACCAGCCGCCAGTTCCAGGGCCTGCCGCACAAACAGGGTGGCCATAAAAATGGCCGGCACAATCAGTAGAACCGTCACTGCCAAGGTGCTGAAGATCGCCGCCTTCCTGGGGGCGAAACGCCCCAGGAACCAGCGATGCATGGGGTAGAAGAAAATCGTAAGAACCGCGGCCCAGCCCAACGGTACCAGGAAGGGCTCGCAGATTCTAAAGACGAGGTAGATCAGGAGCAGCAGGACGCCGTACGAGAGGATCAAGGTTAAGCGCTGGCTGGTGGCACTGGCAGGAGGGCTGGAATCCATGGGTATATATTAGGCAATCTTACGGGCTGGCGTAAGCCCGGGCAGCGGTCCGGCTGTTCGCTCACTCCCGAGCGGCAGCTTTATCGCTCTCCTCCTCCGATGGCATAATGGGTACACAGCATCGACGATGCCGTCGTCAAGACGTGCTTCAGGGTAGACGTCGGGCAGTGTGCCGGTACGTGACCCGGAGGGAATTGGGTTGATGGTCGAGCGCGCGGGAAGAGGGTCGAAGCTTCGGAAGGCCATAAACGTCGCCAGTCGGCTCCTGGTGGTGACCGGTCTGCTCCTGATAGGCGTTTATGCCTTGGCTCGGGTCCACACGCTGGTGATGTCGCGCATGGCCCTGCGGCAATTCGACAGGGCCGAGCAGGCGGAGCCGGCTTCCGCAAACGCTTCCGGGGCTCCCCAAGTTGCCAAACACGACGTCGATTTCAGTCTCTGGTCGATGAAGCGCATCAACGCCTACGAGGACAGCTTGTCCAAGCAGTTCGCCCCACCACTGGCCGTGCTCAGTATTCCCAAGATCCGGCTTGAAGTGCCGGTGCTCGACGGAACCGATGATCTCACGCTCAACCGCGGAGTGGGGCGCATCATCGGGACGGCGCGTCCCGGCCAGGGCGGCAACCTGGGCATTGCGGGTCACCGCGACGGATTCTTCCGGGGCCTCAAAGACGTTGCCGTTGGGGACGTCCTCGAACTGGAGATGGTCAAGGAAAGGAAAACTTATAAAGTCGACCAGATTCGAATCGTCCAACCAACGGATACCGAGGTACTACAGGATCGCGGTGTCCCCTCCGTTACGCTGGTGACCTGCTACCCGTTTTACTTCATCGGAAATGCGCCCCAGCGGTACATTGTTCAAGCGTCGCTCGTGGACGACAAGCTCGGCGAAAAGCCGCGCCATTGAGCTCCCGAGAGAACCAACCCGCAGACGAGGGCAAGATAAGCCAGGACGGCGCCGCCGCCCTGCGGTTCTCCGCGGACTGACCACGTCAGCGCTCACCAGGACAGGTAGATCGGGCCTCAGTTAGGTCTTGAGCACGCGGACGTCCGCGAACTGCCGGTAGTATTGGGCGTAGTCGAGGCCGTAACCCACCACGAACGCGTCGGGAATCGAAAATCCGACATAATCCGCCTTGACGGGCCGGATGCGGCGCGAAGGCTTATCAAGCAGAGTTACGGTCCGCAGGCTCTTGGGCCGGCGATTGCGGAGGGCGGTCAGCAGGAAGTGAAAGGTCACACCGGTATCGAGGATGTCCTCCACCAGCAGGACGTCGAGGTCCTCGATGCTCTGATCCAAGTCCTTGGTCACCCGCACCTCACCCGAGGACTGCTTGGCGTTGCCGTAAGTCGCTACACCCAGAAAGTCGACGCTGAGCTTATCGAGGTCGACGGCTCGAACCAGATCGGCGAGAAATATCCAGGCCCCTTTGAGAACACCGACCAGCAGCAGCGGGCGGCCCCGATAGTCGCGAGTGATCTCGGCGCCGAGTTCGCGCACCCGCGCGGCAATGCGGTCGGCGGAGATGAGGATTTCGGGCTGAGCGTCCGCCCTCAAGTCAGGTTGCGAGTTGAGCTGCTGGCCGGGTGTCATCGCATGAGCGGGCCCCGATGGACGGCCGCCCCGCCTCCCTTATGGCGCATCCCCGTCGTCGCTGTCAAGCGTGCGATCACGAATGATGGTGAGGCGCTCGTCTCCGGACCAGGATCAAGGGCCGAGTTTTGGGGACGACCTCGCCGATCTCGTGGGATTCGATGCCGGCGTCGTTCAGCGCTGCCAGCAGCCGCGGAACGTCAGCCGCCGAGAGGGAGAGCAGCAAGCCGCCGGCCGTCTGCGGATCGAAGAGGAGCTTCCACACCTCTTCCGGAACGGCGTCGGCAAACTCGACGCACCCCCCGAAGAACTCGGCGTTGCGGAGGAGTCCGCCGGGGATCAAGCCCTGGCGGGCATAGTCAAGGGCGTCGGGGAGAAAGGCGACCTCAGAGGACGAGATCACCAGGCTTGTCCCGCTGCCCGCCGCCACTTCGCGAGCGTGGCCGAGGAGGCCAAAGCCGGTGATGTCTGTCGCCGCGTGGATTTCAAACCCTTGGGCAACCTCGCTGGCCTGGCGGTTGAGAGTGGTCATCGATCGCGTCGCCGCCTCGACGGCCGCGCTGCTGGCGCGCTGACCCTTGAGCGCCGTCGAGATCACTCCGGTCCCGAGCCGTTTGGTCAGAACCAGCCGGTCGCCGGGCCGGGCTCCGGAATTCGACCAGACCCGGCCCGGGTTTACCAGGCCGGTCACGGCGTAGCCGAACTTGATCTCCTCGTCGCCGATCGAGTGCCCGCCGATCACCGTGCAACCCGCCTCCTGCATTTTGTTCAGACCGCCGCGCAGGATCTGCTCCAGGATCTCGATGTCGGTGCCGGTATTGGGGAAGCTCACGATCGACAGGGCTGAAATCGGCCGCCCGCCCATGGCGTAGACGTCGCTCAGCGAATTCGTGGCCGCCACTTGGCCGAAGACGTAGGGGTCGTCCACGATAGGCGTGAAGAAGTCCACCGTCTGCACCAGCGCCAGGTCGGGCGCCAGTTGATACACGCCCGCGTCGTCGGCGGTATCGAAGCCGATGAGCACGTTCGGATCGCTCTGTTTCGGCAGGCGGCGCAGCACCGAGTCCAAAATACTTGGACTCAACTTGGCCGCTCAACCCGCCGCTTTCACCATGGCGGTGAGCCGCGTTCTGTCGTCCATGACGATATCGATTATAGGCTGCGGACCTGCCGCGAGCCAATGGGGTCAGCCGCCGGAACGGCTCATGCTCTCTTTGTGATTGATCCCTCAAGAGTTGCTCGCGTTCGCCCGGCGCCGAGGTCGTTCTCAGGTTCCAGTCCTAGGTTTGTTTCAGGTCTGTTTAGGTTTGCTTTCTCCCGTTTCCAAGACTCCCACTGATTCTGAACCACTTGCCGGATTCAGCAGCCTGAGAACCTAGGTTTGTTTAGGTTTGTTCTAGGTTTGTTTTTGCAAACTTTTGTTGATTCTAAACAACTTCTCAGGTTTGTTTTTGAATTGTCACCCCCCCTTCCCCCGGGGGTCTGTTGCGCAAGATTGGCCGTTCAGGTGATAACGTATTGAAACCAATACTGATAGTCCGAAACTGGTGCAACAGAAGCGTCTTGCGCCGGGTCTGATCACCAGACCCGACCCTGGCGCCGATCCCGGAACCGGCCCCGGGGGTCTGGCAGCGACGGACTAGCGACATGGCAGTTCTCCCCTCGTTGAATAACATGCTAATTTATCAACCAGATGACGGGTTAGGCTCAATAAATGTCCTGCTTTCAGTAGGTTGACGGGGTCGGGCCGCTTTCAAAAATAGAAGCGCCTTGTTTTCAGCACGTTGACGGCTTCGTTCGTAGAATTTGATCTTCGCCGACCACGCCCAGTCCACACTCCCCTGACCGCTTCGAGCCGACAGCCTCCTGAGGCAGGCCGCGTGCGTGAGGGGTCGGTGGGGCAACTTTTTAGCATCAGGTATGTAGCATACAGTAATCAGATTGGGAGGTCAAGCGCCTACGGCGCGTCCTGCTCTCCGCCGGCCGCCGGCCTGAACTGCTTAGCCCCTCGCCTCCAGTCTAAACCTACCTACTCTTTGAATCCTAATCGTGCTGGAATCTCGCTCTCCGAGAAGCCGACTTACCGTCAACTGGCGCTCGGACATCGCCCAAGTGGGCGACAACTCGGGAACTGATGGCGATAAGCGCGTCTATCGGTACTAATCCGCCGAATCACGCTTCAAATTGCACTCGATGAGTGCTAAGCCCTGAAGGCAACAGCCGAGCCAAGGTCGCTTGCCCGGAAAGGCGACCATCCGGCCAAGTGACGAGAGGCAGGTTTCAACTAAGCCTCCGCCGCCCTTAGCCGGGGTCTCCGAGATAGCCTGCCTTTGCTTTACGTTCAGTTGCTCGCGCATGACGATCATCAAGCTTCAGCTTCTTATTTCGCCTGCGTCAGCCCCGCAACAACTGCAGCAAGTTTATCGAGTATCTGGTTCCAGCCCTCTAATTGACCGCTATTCTTCGCGCTCTCCATGGGTTCATTTCCAATGAAGGTGAGTTTCGTCTGGCCGTTTCCTAGATCCTCAAAGATGGTCACGTCGTACGCACCCTCTATGGCCTCATGTTCTATTCCTAGCTGCGCAGGCTCAATCTTGTTTCCCTTCGAGTCCGAGAAGTACATCAAGGAAACGATCTTCTCGTGCGGAACAATCTCGTGGTATTCAACCGCATTCCAGAACTCCTGCCCATCCGGTGCCTTCATGCAGCAGAGAAATTTCCCCCCAACGCGAAAATCCATCTGGCAAACGGGCGCAGTAAAGCCCTTCGGCCCCCACCACTGCATCACGTACTTCGGGTCCGTCCACGCCTTCCAAACCAATTCGCGTGGGGCATCAAAAACTCTGGTGACAACCATCCGCTCCGTCTCATTCACCGTGTTTTTTGTCATCTTTGACCTCCGTTTTTTTCATTTGATTCACAACCACATCCAGCTTGTCGAAACTCTCTTCCCAGAATTGGCGATAGCTAATCGCCCAGTCGCTGACTGTCTTTATAGCCTCTGGCCTAAGCGTGCAGATACTCTCTCGTCCACGCTTCGTCTTGATCACAATCCGCGCCCGCACCAGGTAGGCAATATGTTTTGAAATCATCTGCTGCGAGAGTGCAAACGGTTTCGTCAAGCCGTGCACAGAGGCAGGCCCACGGGAGAGCCGTTCGATCATCGCCCGCCGGGTTGGATCAGACAAAGCCGCAAATGTTGTACCCAGCCGATCCACAACCATATGGTAGTGGATTTCCGCTGAATGTCAATTGGTATTCTCGCGAGCCCAGATTTCTGTTCCCTGGTTCTGAACCCTGACACCTGCGCGTGATAAATCGCCAATGCACTCACTGAACAGGATCGCTACCGTCAAGTCGGCTTGTGTGAATCGATCACAGTAATTCCTGGAATAACGCCCACTCGGAAGTTGGGCGGTCAGCAGTCAAGTTGCAATATAACGGCCTAACCTCGCTTTGGCTCGTCTCCTCTCAAACTCCGGGTCGGCGGTATGCCGACTAATCGTCAAAGTGGATTTGGTGGGCCGGATTCTTGGCGGCTTTTGGGTGCTGGAAGCCGCTGACCTGGACGAGGCGGTGGCGTGGGGGCGCAAAGCCGCCGTCGCCTGTCGGGCGTCGGTCGAGGTGCGCCCGTTTCACTGACGGCGGACCGACGGAAGCCATTGAGCCGCATGGACGCGGCGCAGATCGAGGGCCATCATCTATGGCGTGAGTCTCTGGGTGCGGTCTGCCGACGCATGATTTTATTTCGAACTTGCTTCGGACGGTTGCCACAAAAGATCCTTTGTGAGACCGGGTTGCACGTCCACCAGGACATATAACGGCCTGGTCGCGATTTGGGCTTGCGGCTGTCGAGCTGTCGGGAAGAAGAGTTGTTTGTTCGACTAACCAGCTCAGTGGACTCGTAAGCACTGTTGGGCTCCCGCGTTCTAATTTGCATCCGTTGCCCCGTCCTCAGGTTTCTCGCGGTTGGTGCCATTGGATGCCCACTCCTCCACGCCTCCACGCCACGGTTCGCGAAGTTGGTGCTATAATCCCCGCAACTTAATCGCGTGTAAGGGCGGGTTCAATCGCGTTGCCGGACACAACCGTTTCTCACTACCGGATTGGCCAGAAACTGGGTGGTGGCGGGATGGGTGTGGTCTATGAAGCCGAGGACGTGCGGCTGGGCCGCCGCGTCGCCCTCAAGTTTCTGCCCGACGAACTAGCCCGCGACCCGCTCGCCCGCGAGCGCTTCCGACGCGAGGCTCGTGCCGCTTCGGCGCTGAATCATCCCAACATCTGTACGCTTTACGACATCGGCGAGGACCAGGGCCGTGCGTTTCTGGTGATGGAGCGGCTGGAAGGCGCGACGCTGAAACATCTCATCGCCGGTGCACCCCTGCCGCTGAACCAGGTGCTCGACCTCGCGATCCAGACCGCTGATGCACTGGAAGCGGCGCACGCCGCCGGCATCATCCATCGCGACATTAAGCCGGCGAACATCTTCGTCACGACCGGCCCATGCGAACTTGAAAGTCTCAATATTCATTACAGGCGGGACTTCAAACAAGGACTCTCGTAGCCGTGCAACATGACAGGTGATTTCACCTGACAGGAGTTCATGCTATTCGACCAGGCGAACGCGCAAACCCAAGGGAGCTGACAAGCCGCCGATCTGCCCGTAGCTACGAATATACGGACGATCACGCCCGGCTCCGAGGGTTGGGAAATCGAGTGTCACATTTGACGTAAAACGGGCTGACCGCGATCTGGAATCGCCGCTGTCGAGCTGTCGGGAAGAAGAGTTGCTCGACGACAAACCGTCAAGTGAACCCGGCCAAGTAAACGTTGGGTCGTCACTCGCGGGCTAGTCGACGGCGACAGATTCCTCCACCATCATCAAGTGTGCCATGAGGTACTTCGGCGGGCATCCACCGCACCATCTCATGCAGCACGAGAGACCTTTCGGCAAATACGCGGGCTTTGGCCGCCACGATCATGAGGGATCATCTTTTCGCCGAGGAGCGAGCAGGTTAGAATCGGTCCCGGAAGGGACACGGCTTACAGTTCATGGTGGGGCTGAGGTCTTCTCGACGATATCGCCTCGATACCCACGAAGGATCGCCAAAAACTCTTCTTTCCCCCTGAGAGCGGCGTCGTATCCTCCCAAGCGTCGGTAGAGAGTGTCTTCCGGCGGACTATCGGGAGATTTCATGCATTCTTCCTCTACCTTCCACACTTTGGGGGCCGTCACGATGGCTGCTGTAATGAGACTTCATGGTAGCCCAGGATAGCGTCAACCTCTTCTAACGTGAACCAGTTTAGCTGGACGATCTTGGCTTGGGACCGCATCGCGGGAGGCAGAGTGAAACGCGCCTCTTCCTTGCTGTCAAAGTCCCCGACGATCCAGGCTTTATGATCGCCGTCCTTGCAACCCCAGTCCGCATGCGTAAGGAAATGGGACCCGGTCTTCAAAAATATGTCCACGACCCGAGCGCAGGCAATGCGCTCGGCCTCGTGCGGAACTTCAATTAGAAATCTTGCCATGGCAAGAAGCCTCCTTTGACTGGCGGGCGTCTGCGATTTTTGGGGTCACTTGCGAGCCCGACGACCCAAGTGATGGCCCCTCCCTACTGCGGCGCCGAAGACGCCAATCGACCCCGTCGGCTTATTGGCCGCCTCAAAGAACGCCTTGATCGCACCGGCTTCCTTGAGTGGCCCTCTCCGGCGTAAACACAACGGCATCCGCCGCATAGTCAGAGAGAATGGCTGTGAGATCATGTTCACCAAACGATTTCAAGTGGCAGTGCATAACTTCCTTGGTCCGCCTTCGAGGATTCGACTTGTTCGCTAAACAGATCATCGCTGTCCCGAGGTTCGAGTCCGGAGTCGGCGTCGCGAGCACACGCACCTTCTAGATCAGCAGTACAAGACTGCCGGTCACTACGAGGGCGGCGGCCCAAATGAGATCCAGGTTCAGCCAAGCTTTCCGGAGAAGAGTCAGCCCCAGCTTTTCATAGACCACCCAGGCAATAAAGCCCGTCACTGTCAGGTATCCCAGAGTATGGACGAGAACCGCGGACAGATTTGTCGACGATCCACCCATGGCGGCCTGATGAACGTGGTGCATCGGGACGGCCGAACCCGCCAGGTAATCTCCACCGCGCATTCCGAAGAGAACCGGCAACACCATAACGCCAGCCCCATGCGCCGAGGCCATCAAGAATGACCAGACGGCAAGGTCCCCGAAGCCGACCTGCATTCCTCCATAGCGAGGGTGCCGGTGGCGCAGCAGGTGATAGCAGCCGAAGGCAAACAGGATGACCGCCACTCCGATCTTCAGACTGTGCAGGGGAAGCACCTCCTGAGCTAGCCCTGCCAGCGCCACCACGGCGCCGATCGCCACCGCGTGACCGACGGAAATAGGTAGGAGAGCGCGCCACACGGCCCTGGAGCTTTTCTCCTGCATCCCCAGGGCAACGGCGAACAGCCACCCCATTCCCGGATTGATTCCGTGATAGGCCCCGAGCAGGAAAAGGGCCGCCCACGGCCAGCTTGTGGTCTCGCTCATGAAGGGTAGCAGTAGGAGTCGGACGAAGCGTCGCCGCCTTCCAGGCGCACCTGGTGAGGGCGAAGCTCGTCAAACTCCAGGAAAAAGTCCTTGTCAAAATCCATTCCGCCCTCCAGACCCGCGTCAAGCTTCACCATCCAGCCCTTGATTCCGTCGGGGTAGAACTGTTCGTCCCAGGAAGAGTAGATCGAGTTGGTGAGGTAAATGCGCCGGCCGTCGCGGCTGATCTCAACCATCTGCGGTGCGCCGTTGAGCGGTTGTTTCGGCTTCTTCGGATGCGTGGCGCGCCGCACCATGCCGCCCAGGTGAAGGGAAGCGGTCTTCTTGGGATGGAACGGATCGCTGACGTCGTACTGGATGAACTCGCCCGTTCCCCAGCAGGAAACGTACAGGAACCGATCGTCCAGCGATAGGTCGATGTCGGTGACAAAGGGCGGAACAGCTTTGAACCCTTTAAGAAGGGGAGGCAACAGCTCGGGATCGGCCGGCTCCGCCGGGATCTCGATGACCTTGCGGACCGACCAATTGCCGTTCTTGCCTTCCCCGCGGTGCCAGAGCCAGATGGAGGCGGAGAGATCCTTCAAGGAAGTCAAGACTCCAGCAAAGCCATAGAAGCGGGAAGGATCATGAGCCGGGCGCAGTTCCAGTATCATCTGGTTCTCCGACCCCAGATCAAGGGCCTGCTGATGGCGGCGTCGACGCAGGTCCCAGATGTGGATGGAGTGGCCGTAACCGCCCTTCAGGAGAATCTCCGGGATCACGCCATTCTCGACCATATTAGGGGTTCCCCACTCGCTGGTAACCATCGTGTCGCACCCCAGATGCCACCAAAAGTCGTATGCCAGGTATTGGGGGCCGCGGTCCAACTCCCACTGCCCGAGTACCTCGAAGGTTTCTGGGTCCAGCATGAAAATGCCTCCCGGGCCGTCGCCGCCGGGAGAGCCGAGTGCATTGATGTAAATGCCGTCGGGGCCGCAGTGGACGGTATGGACGCGTGAATAATGGGTCTGCCTGGCTACCGTTTCAGGTTCGATCACTTTGACGATCTTGGGGCGGCGTGGGTCCGGTTTGGTGTCGATGATGTGGATCCGCGACGAGCGGAGGCCGGGGACGATCAGGTAGCGCCGCTCCATGTGGGCATGGGGAGCGTAGGGGGAGAGGCAGGAGCTACAGGCGTTCCAGCCAAAATGGTGCAGCTCGTCGCCGGCATTGGGCATATCGACTTGGCCGACCACCTGGCCGTAACTCCTGGACGTTGGGTCAACGTCCACTACCGCGATGGCGTCAGGTTTGCCAGCCAGTTTTGGATTGAGCAGCGCCAGATACGCCAACTTCTCTGACGATGCCTCCATCGCCATCTTGGGGGATGGATAAAAAGTGGGATCGGGTCGTAGTAGGGTCATGGCTTGGTCTCCTTTCAGCAAAGCAGGCCGGATTTGTAGTACTCCTGCAGAAGTGAGTCAGAGCACGTGGCCTACCATTCGCGCCGGCAGCGGATACGGGGCTTTACTAAGCCCCGTGGCAGGCAGGTCGAATGCCTCAGATCAGGCAACTCTGGCTCAAATGGCACAGATGTCGCCCCGCGGCCGGGCCTGAGGCTGGGATCCTTGTGCGGCCCTCTTGCCAGCGAAAGGAACCAGTTACTCATCTCCATTGCCAGTTGATTAGGGTTGTGCACTCTCTCCGAGAGCTGCTGCCGAGCACGTAGGGGATCATATCAAATCTCTCCTGGAGCGTTCCGAGGCCAGAAGGTTCCCCCGCCGTTGCGTGAGTATGGGGACGCGTCTCCGAATTGGCTTCCCTTGACAGTTTCGGCTCCATTCACCGTGCTTCACATCATTACTTTGCCCACGGAAGGGTTTGAAGAGCGAACCTCGAATGCCCGCGGAGCAGGTGGTAGACGAATGTGCCGGTGCAAAGGCCCCAGACTAAGACCGCCAGACCGGCTGCCAAAAAGACTGCCTCAACAACGTACGTGGCAAGACTGACTCCGGTGTGAATCAGCAGGGCGCTGGTTAGCGCGACAGTTCCGGCCTCCGTTTCTGCGGCGCGCCGGGGCGCCGGGGATGGGTCAAGCCGAAAAGCCCTCGGCCTGCTGCCAAGGGTCCGGTTGTACAGCGCACGAAACGGATTCAGTTTCGGAAACAAGGCACTCCACCACAGAAGGGCGCCGAGACCCGCGAAGACGGCCTGGGATTGGAACAGAATTCCGACAATGATTACGACGAGTACGATCTTGGGCTGAAATACCAGTGCCGAATACTGGAGCGGGCAGGTCGCGAAATCAGGGTCCTCGAACCCCTGTTGAAGAATAAAGTTGCGCTTTGCGATGGGCGCGACGAAGCCGTCGGCAAGCCCCAAAATGCCGACTCCACGTCCGGCGCGGGAATTGATGCTCGGGCCACATTCCGCGAATTCAGTTGATGAAGCACCACCGGGTGTGCCAGCCCGGCGTGCGTTTGCTTTTCCCTGGTTATGCATGTGGGTTTCGTCCTTTCCCCGCTGTCTCGATCCGGTCCGCAGGGTCAACCCAAGCGGCCACGTCGCAGAATCGGTCAACCTCAACAGATGCGACTATCGCAGGTCTGTTCCGTGCCATACTTATCCGCGCGTCTGGCAAACTTGATTTCCTCGCGGTAGAATGTCGATGGGTTGCTCAGGGGTCCCAAAACCTTATCTAGGAGTCCGTATCGAGAGTCCTATGGATGCACTCTCGGAGATCCTCCATTCGGTGAAGCTTGAGGGTGCAGTGTTCTACAACGCTGAGTTCACGGCCCCGTGGGGCTTCCGCTCACCACCTTCGTGCGAGGTTGCGGCGTTTCTTGGCAAGGGACCCAAGCATGTCATCATCTATCACCTTCTCACCAAAGGTCGGGCTCGAGCCGAAGTCGAGGAAAGCACCCATCGCGTCGAGTTGGTTCCTGGAGACATCGTGGTATTTCCCCATGGTGACGCACACATCCTTTCCAACGGGTCCCCGCCATCCATCGCCGACAACGGCAAGCAGTTGAAAGAAGTGTTCTCGCAAGGATTGGCCCTTGCTCGCAGTGGGGGAGGAGGAGAAGCCACGTTATTTGTGTGTGGCTACATGGAATGTGATGGGGAAATGTGCAAGACTTTTCTAGGTGGGTTGCCGCCCGTGTTCAAGGTGAATATCAGGAACGACCCGGCCGGGCAATGGCTCGAAAACTCCATCAAATTCTCCGCCGCGGCAGCGAGCGCAAACCGGGCAGGCAGTGATGCGGTATTGGCGAGGCTGTCCGAAGCGCTCTTTGTGGAAACGATGCGCCGTTACATGGCGGACCTGCCCCCGCAGCAGACGGGCTGGCTGGCGGGAGCGCAAGATCCGGGAGTGGGAGCGGCCTTGGCACATATGCATCGCGCTCCGGAACGCCCCTGGACGATTGCGACCCTTGCCCAGCAGGTAGGGGTGTCCCGGTCCGTGCTGGCCGAGCGGTTCCGGCATTATTTGGGTGAACCTCCCATGACGTACCTCTCGCGTTGGAGGCTGCAGCTCGGCGCACGCATGTTGACTTCCACGAGCTACAGTGTGGCGAGGATCTCCGGAGACGTGGGCTACGAATCCGAGCCGGCCTTCAATCGGGCATTCAAACGGGAATTCGGTGCTCCCCCAGCGCGGTTCCGGATGCAAACAAAATCGGCGCATAGGCGGTGACAGATGGAAAGCCAATTGCTTAGAGGCGCCCCGCAAAGACCACTAGATCTTCGCTATACCAACGACCTCAGACAGACTGCACGATTCCGACGCGATTCTGGGCCGTCTACCCTGAAGTTGGCTGAGACCTTCGAAGAATGATCCCTCCCTTGTCGGCTACTGTTTACCTAGAAATTGCGGGCGCATGCTGGCTCATCAACCGCTCCCTTTCGCCCAGCCTTTACCGGCGGGTTGCTCTACACACGTTGACACGGTATCCGTAACGTCCCGCAATACCGTACGCCAGCGCTTCCTGTAACGGCGTAGCCACGAAGTGAGGGCGGGAGTCGAAACCGCTCTCCCAAGCGCGAAGCGGCCCTGAGGCCTGAGCTGTGGACTGTCCCGGCCGGCGCTGGTCCGGCTTTCCGGTTTAGCGCCCGGAGGGCGACTGAACCGTAGGGGCAGCGCGAGGGGCGGGCGGCGTTTCCCCGCGTCCCTCCGGCAGGCGGCGGTCCACATCGCCCATCAGGCTCTTCTCGAGATTCTGGATGGCCGCAGAGCGCAGGAGATCGCTCGGCAGCTCGCGAAACCGCCTGTCAATCGCGGCCTTGAGGTCGCGGCTGAGCATCAGTTCGGCATTGGAATTCAGCTTCACCAGCTCATCGCGACTCAGCTTGCCGTAGAGCGCCTGGTAGTCCACCGAGTTGTACATGGGACCGGAGCAGCTGACCATGTCGTAGGTGTTGTCGATCGGGGATAGACTCAGATGGCCTTCACACACGTAGCTGCCGTGGGCCATCCGGATGGCCTGGTTTGGTTCGGCAATGCGCCGGATCTCCTGGGCTCGCGCCGCGCCGGCCGCGAGCGTCAAGCCCGCCACGAGCGCGAACGCGCCCAGTGCCCGGGCGCCCACCCGCTTAATGCTATCCATGGGGTCACTCCTTCTTCTGGCACTCTCCCGCCAGAGAAGCCGTCAGCTTCGAACCTGGCCGGTGCCCACAATCTGGTACTTGACGGAGGTGAGCTCCTTGAGGGCGAAGGGACCGCGGCAGTGCAGCCTCTGGGTGCTGATTCCCATTTCGGCGCCGAAACCGAACTCGCCCCCGTCGGTGAAGCGTGTGGAAGCATTCCAATAAACCGCGGCCGAATCCACCCGCTGCAAAAACTCGCGGGCGCGCCCTTCGTTCCGGGTGATGATCGCCTCCGAGTGTGCCGTCGAGTAGTGATTGATATGAGCAATCGCCTCGTCCAGACCGTCCACCACCGCCACCGCCATGATGAGCGCCGAGTATTCGGTGAACCATTCCTCGGGCGAGGCCGCGCGCGCATCCAGGCCGGAGGCGAGCCGCCGCGCTTCCTCGTCGCCCCGAACCTCGACCCCGGCCGCCTGCAGCTTGGCCACGATCCGGGGCACGTAGGCGGGGGCAATGGCGCGATGAATCAGCAGCTTCTCGGCGGCGTTGCAAACCGAGGGGCGTTGAACCTTGGCATTGATGACGATCGAGTCCGCCAGATCGAGGTCGGCGTCTTGGTCCACATAGACGTGGCAGTTTCCCGCGCCCGTCTCGATCACCGGCACCCGCGCCTTGTCGACCACCCGGTTGATCAGCTCCGCCCCGCCCCGCGGTACCAGCACATCGACCAGGCCCCGCGCCTGCATGAGGTCGTCCACCGAATCGCGCGAGCTCGAATCGAGCAGCTCGACGGAGCCGGCCGGCAGGCCCTCCGCCCGGCCGAGAAGATCGACCAGCAGTTCGTTGGTGTGAACGGCTTCGCGCCCTCCGCGCAGCACCACGGCATTGCCGGCCTTGAAAGCCAGCACCACGGCATCGACCGTGACGTTGGGGCGCGACTCGTAGATCACGCCGATCACGCCCAGCGGCACCCGTACCTTGCGGATCTGGAGCCCGTTGGGACGCGTCCACTGCTCCAGGACGTCGCCCACCGGGTCGGGCAGATCGATCACCGCTTGGATGCCGTCCAGCATCTCGGCGATCCGCTTCGGATTGAGCAGCAGCCGGTCGCGGCTCGAAGGGCGCAGGTCGCGGGCGGCGAGATCGATCCGGTTCGCTTCCAGGATCCGTTCCTGGTTGGCCGCAATTTGCGCGGCCATGCCACGGAGGATGGCGTTCTTCCCGGCGGAGGCGAGGCGCGCCACCTGTGGCGCAGCCTGGCGAGCGCGCAGCAGCTTGTCGCGACTGGAAACCGGCGTGGCCGGGCCGGCCGTCATGGCAGAGCTCATTCCTTGACCCTCAGCGGAGGAAAATAGGTTCCGACGCGGCGCTCGAGCACTAAAGGGATCACGCCGGGATGGGTTCCGTTGGCGATCGCCACCTGGATTCCGGAGGCTGTGGCCCGCAGGGCGGCCCGCAGCTTGGAGCGCATTCCGCCGCGGCCGTGCGTGCTCTTTCCATTGCAGCTCGCCTCCAGCTCGGGGGTCACGCGCTTGATCACCCTCACTAATTGCGGCTTCCCCCTCCCGTTCTTGTGGAAAAAACCATCGACATTGGTGAGCAGAATCAGCCAATCGGCTTGTACGGCGGCGGCCACCAGCGCGCTGAGCTCGTCGTTGTCGCCGAAAGCTCCTTCCAGCTCGCGCACCGAAACGCTGTCGTTCTCGTTGACGATCGGCAGCACTTTCAGGTGCAGCAGACGATTGAGCGTGTTGCGCAGGTTGCGATAACGGACCGGCGACGAAAAGTCGTCGCTGGAGAGCAGAAGCTGGGCCACCACCTTCTTGCCGTAGAACAGCCTCTCGTAGGTGTGCATCAACTGGCTTTGGCCGACAGCCGCCGACGCCTGCATCAGGTCGAGCTTACTGGGATTCCTGGTGATCCCCAAGGACGACATGCCGCAGGCGATGGCCCCCGAGCTGACCATCACGTACTCGTGCTGGCTCAGGTCGAACTGGTCCACCAGCGACCGCATCCAGCGGGAATCGATCCGGCCGCCCGGGGCGATCAGGCCGGTTCCAATCTTGACGACAACTCGCATGGTCAGTATTCGCGTGTACTAACTAGTCTATCCGCTGGGGCCGTGAGCTGTCGAGTGGGCTAACTCTCTTAGTAATGTCGTGAGGCCAGTCAGGATCAGGCCTGGCCCCGCCCGGCCGCCCTGCCCGCCCACTTCTGCTATCCTATCTTCTTTTCGTTGGGGAGGAATCCATCGTGTCCAGGAAATGGCTGCCGGCACTCCCGGCCCTATTGCTCGCGATCGCGGCTCAGCCCGCCGCGCAGACCCACTTTGACGGCAAGACCTGGTGGAACTACGTCAAGGTCCTGGCGGCCGACAACATGGAGGGGCGCGAGACGGGCAGCGCCGGGCTACGCAAAGCCGAGGCCTACGTGGTGTCGCAACTGACCCAGGCGGGCCTCGAACCCGCCGGCGTCAACGGATTTTATCAGCCGGTGCGATTCGAGTCGCGGCAGGTGATTGAGAAGGATTCCAGCCTGGCCCTCATCCGCGACGGCAAGATCGAGCCGCTCACCTTGGGTGAGGACGCTTTCTTCAGCTCGCGTGTCGATCTCGCCCCCGAGGTGCAGGCCCCGCTGGTATTCGTGGGATACGGCTTGAGTGTCCCGGAACAGAACTACGACGACCTGGCCGGCCTCGACCTGCGCGGCAAGATCGCGGTCAACCTCAGCGGCTCACCTTCCCAGATTCCGGGCGCCCTGGCTGCTCACCATTCTTCGGCGGCGGAGCGCTGGAAGGCGCTGCGCCAGGCCGGCGCCGTCGGTGTGATCATCATTCCCGACCCTGCCTCCATGGATATCCCCTGGTCGCGTATGTCGGCCAATCGCACGCATGTCAGCATGACCTTGGCCGACCCCCATTTCGACGATACCCCGGGCGCCAAGCTCGCCGTGGTCTTTAATCCTGCCCATGCTGAGCAGCTCTTCGCCGGCTCGGGCCACACCTTCGACGAGATCGCGACCGCCGCCAAGGAACGCAAACCGCTGCCGCGCTTTCCGCTGGCCGTGTCCGTCAAGGCCGTGGCCCGGATGGAGAAAAAAGAGATCGAATCGGCGAACGTTATCGCCAGGCTGCCGGGCAGCGATCCCGAGCTCAAGAATGAATACGTGGTGCTGTCCGCCCACATCGACCACGTGGGCATCGGCGAGCCCATCGACGGCGACCGTATCTATAACGGCGCCATGGACAACGCCTCCGGCTGCGCCGTGCTGCTCGACGTGGCCGCTTCCCTGAAGAAGTCCGGCGACCGCTTCAAGCGCTCGCTACTCTTCGTCTTTGTCACCGGTGAAGAGAAAGGACTGCTCGGATCCCGCTACTTCGCCGCCTATCCTACCGTCGATCCCAAATCCATGGCGACCGACATCAACATCGACATGTTTCTGCCCATCGTGCCCCTCAAGGTGCTCACCGTCTGGGGCCTCGAAGAATCCGATCTTGGCAACGACGCCCGCCAGGTCGCCGAAGCCCGCGGCGTCCAGGTGCAATCCGATCCCGAGCCGGAGAGAAACGTCTTCATTCGCAGCGACCAGTACAACTTCATCCGCCACGGCATCCCCGCTCTGGCCATGGGCGTGGCTGCCGATCCGAACTCGCCCGAGCAGAAGCAAGCGTTCAAGAACTGGCTCACTCAGCGCTATCACGCGCCTTCTGACGACCTGGACCAGCCCGTTGACCTGTCCGCCGCCGCCGGCTACGAGGAGATCATTCGCGGCCTGATGGTCCTGGTGGCTGACAGCGCTCACCGCCCGCAGTGGAAAGCCGACAGCTTCTTCCGCAGCTACGCCGAAAACCCCAGCCGGTATTGAGGCTGCCGCGGCGGCACCAGGATTCGGCAGGGGACCGATGGGCCTCCGGCAGCGGTCTATGCTCCGTGGGGTCGGGCGCGCCGGCCTTGCGCGATGCGCGCCAGCGACCGCGCATACTCTCTCATTGTTCCCGGCACCGCTTTGCTGTACACAAACTGTCCTTCGCGGCGGCACGCGATCAGCCCCGCCTCGGCCAGTATCTTAAGATGGTGCGACACCGTGGCGGGCGTGACTCCGCGCAGGGAGGCAATTTCACTGCAGTTCATCTGATCCCGCCGGGCGATCTCCTCAAAGATCACCAGGCGCGTCTGATCGGCCAGCGCTTTCGAAACCTTTTCGATCTCTGCGCGATCCATCATCTGGCGCAGTTTAGCAAAAACTCGCTGTTCCGGACGATTCGCTTTTCCCTGCCTGCCGGGGTGCCCGGCGCGATGTAACCGAGCGATTAGACATTCATCTAACTGTTGAAGCGCCGGGACGCGGTTCGCTGCTGGCCCCGGAGCTGTGGGAAATTCACAGCCCAACTTGGGCGGAGGCAAAGATGAAAAGACTCGAAGGCAAGGTGGCGGTGGTGACCGGCGGAAACAGCGGCATCGGGCTGGCGACCGCGAAGCGGCTGCACGATGAAGGGGCTCGCGTGGCCATTTCCGGGCGCAGCCAGAAGACGCTCAACGAGGCCCTGAAGTCCATGGGCCCAGAGGTTCTGGCGGTGCAGGCAGACGTCTCAAAACTCACGGATCTCGACAAGCTTTTCGCTACCGTGGCTCAAATGCTCGGGAAGATCGACATTCTGTTTGTCAACGCGGGGGTGGCCAAATTTGTTCCGCTCGATGCGGTAACAGAAGCGCACTACGATGAGCAGTTTGACATCAATACTAAGGGCGCTTACTTCACCATCCACAAGGCCCTACCGGTTCTAAGCGACGGGGCGTCGATTATCCTCAACACCAGCGTGGTGAGCCACGAAGGGGTTGTCAACGGCACGGTCTACGCCGCCACCAAGGCCGCCATGCGCTCCCTCACACGCTCGATCGCCGCCGAGCTGGTGGGCCGCAATATTCGAGTCAACGCCGTGGCGCCAGGTCCCATTGAAACGCCCATCTTTGAACGGACGGGCCTCTCGAAGGAGGCGTTGAGCGAGTTCGCCAAAACCGTCCTCGGCACGGTTCCGATGAAGCGCTTTGGAAAGCCCGAAGAGGTGGCCGGAACCGTAGCGTTCCTGGCGTCATCGGACGCCTCTTACATCACCGGGGCGGAGATTGGTGTGGATGGCGGGCGCGGGCAAATCTGAGGTTCCGATTTGGGAAGGCCGGTTCGTTGTTCCCCCTCCTCCGCTAAGGAGGGCCAGGGGCGTGTCCGATGAAGACGTGGCACTCACCGCCCCGGCCTTTGGCCTCGTTGTTTGAGGAGGGGGCAGTTATCTCCGGCCGGGGAATCCGCCAGCAGCAGGCTTACGTGAGCCCGGTTACCCGCCCGGTTTCGGGGTCCAGATCGATCTCGTAGTAGGCCGGACGCGTCGGCAGGCCGGGCATGGTACTCATGGCTCCCAGCAGGGGATAGAGAAAGCCGGCGCCGACGCTGGCGCGAACGTCGCGAACCGGAACCACGAATCCTGTCGGCACGCCCTTGAGCTCAGGGTCGTGACTGAGGCTGAGGTGAGTCTTGGCCATGCAAATGGGCAATCCCGCAAAGCCGCACTGCGTGTAGAGTGCAATCTTGCGTTCGGCCTCGGGCGAGTATTCGACCCCGGCGCCTCCGTACATCTCCCGCACGATGATCTCGATCTTCTCCTTGATACTCATCTCGAGCGGATAGAGAAATCGGAACTGGTTAGGCTGGTCGCAAGCCGCCATCACGGCTTCGGCGAGCGCCACCGCGCCCGCGCCGCCCTGAGCCCAGTGACGGGTGACCACCGCGTCTTCGGCGCCTGCCTGCAAAGCGAAGGCTCGCACCAGGTCTGTTTCCGCCGCAGAGTCGTCTGCGAAGTGGTTGATGGCCACCACCACCGGGATGCCGTGGCGCCGCCCATTCTCGATCATCTTGCCGAGGTTTGCGCAGCCACGTTCGACCAGATCCAGGTTCTCTTCGCGATAGGCCGGAGGCAAGGGATGGCCAGCGACCACCTTGGGACCGCCGCCGTGCATCTTGAGCGCGCGGATGGTGGCCACCAGGACGGCGCAATCCGGAACCAGGCCGCTGTACCGGCACTTGATGTTGCAGAACTTCTCGAATCCGATGTCGGCGCCGAAACCCGCTTCCGTCAACACATACCCGTCGGGCCCCACCAGTTTCAAGGCGATCTCGTCGGCCACGACGGACGAGTTGCCGTGGGCGATGTTGGCAAACGGACCGGCGTGCACAAAGGCAGGGGTGCCTTCCAAGGTTTGCATCAGGTTGGGCATGATGGCGTCCTTCATAAGGACGGCGAGAGCGCCCCCGACTCCGAGGTCATCGGCCGTGACCGGGGTTCCGGCGCGGTCGGTGCCGATCACCATCCGCCCCAGGCGCTCGCGCATGTCATGCAGGTCCGAGGTCAGCGCCAGCACCGCCATGATTTCGCTGGCGACGGCGATATCAAAGCCCGTCGTGCGGGTGATCCCCTTCTCCTCAGGGCCTTGGCCGACGGTGATCTGGCGCAACAAGCGGTCGTTGGTGTCCACCACGCGGCGCCAGGTGACGCTCTCCGGATCGATGTCGAGGCGCGCAAATCGCCGCCGCTGCTCAGGCGTCAACTGGTTGGGATCCGTCTCGTAGATCCCCAGTTTGCGCAGCCGGCGCAGCATGACGTTCGAAAATCGGCGGCTCCCGTCCTTGCCGGGAGGACACAGCCGGTTAAACAGGACCTCGTCGGAGGGTGTGGTGAGCTCGTGGAAGATCCGGGTGTCGATGGCCGCCGCCAGCAGGTTGTTGGCGGCCGTGATGGCGTGGATGTCCCCTGTCAGGTGAAGGTTGAAATCCTCCATGGGGATGATCTGGCTGTAGCCTCCGCCCGCCGCTCCGCCCTTGATCCCAAAGGTTGGTCCCTGGCTGGGCTGCCGCACGCAGGTGAACACTCGCTTCCCGAGATGGGCTCCCAGCGCTTGGCTCAGCCCTACCGTGGTAGTGGTCTTGCCTTCGCCGAGCGGCGTAGGGGTGATGGCGGTAACCACGATGTACTTTCCGTGCCGAACCTGCCGCAAGCGATCGCGAATGGAGAGATGCACCTTGGCTTTGGTCTTGCCAAAAGGCTCCAGCTCATCGCGCAGGATGCCCGCTTCCTCCGCCACCCGCTCAATGGACAGGGGCTCAACCGACTGGGAGATCTCGATGTCGGGTGGAACGTTAGGAAGCACGTGGTCCAGTTTGTGAGACCTCAGCCTGATCGCCATAAATCCTCCCTGTCGCGTTCTGCTCTTCTCGCTCGCTTCCGCCCGGCCGATTCCGAGAGGTCTGTTGTGGGACACTCACCCACCGCGCAAGCGGCAGCCGCCTTTACCCGTCCAGCCTACAACTCCGCGCAGATGGTTTGGCGTGACGGCGGTCACTTGTCAGCGGCAGCATTCCTCCGCAAGAAGGGGCCCGTGCCTCGCGAGATCTATTGTTCACGTGGTTAATCCCTGCCATAATATGATGCGTCGCCACGCGAAGATCGGCGAGCTGTCACCCCTTTTGGGACGACACTCTCGCCGCCGGGCGACTGCCTTGTGAGGGGGTAAAGGGGACCGGTGTATCTGCACGGCATCTGGCAATTCCTCGTGATCACCGTTTTCGGTGCCGGCCTTGCCTCCGGCATCTACGGTTACTTGGCGCTCCGTCGAAGGGCCGCTAAGGACGACCTGGACCGGCCGGGAGCCGAAGCGCAAGATGTCCGCTTGGCTGCCATCGAGCAGACCGCCGAGGCCGTCGTCATCACCAACCCTGACGGGACGATCCAGTATGTCAACCCGGCCTTCACCCTCATGACCGGTTACAAGCCGGAAGAGGCGCTGGGGCAGAACCCACGCCTGCTCAAGTCCGGCAAGCAGGACACTAAGTACTACGAGGAACTCTGGACCACGATCCTCTCCGGAAAGGTCTGGCACGGCGAGCTGATCAATCGGCGCAGGGACGGCACCTTCTACGTGGAAGAAATGACCGTTACCCCGGTGCGAGACGCGCGGGGCGACACCACCAACTTCATTGCCATCAAGCAGGACGTGACCGCGCGCAAGCGGGCAGAAGAAGAGAAGTCGCTGCTGGCCTCGATCGTGGCGACTTCAAATGACGCCATTGTCGCCATCACCCCGGACGGAACCATCGTCAGTTGGAACGATGGCGCTGAGTCGCTCTATGGCTATCGCGCTGGTGAGGTCACCGGCAAGTCCGTTTCGATCCTCGCCCCGCCGGACCGGCCCGACGAGATTGCGAATATCCTGCAGACGATCCAGCGAGGGGAACGGATCTCCGACTTTGAGACGATCCGGCTGCGAAAAGACGGCACTCCCATCGATATCTCTCTGACCATATTTCCCCTCAAGAACGCAGACGGGAAAACAACCGGCGCGGCCGCGATTGCCCGCGACCTCAGAGAGCGCAACCAAGCCGAGAAGGCGCTGCGCGAAACCTCGGAGCGATTCAGGGCCGCTTTCGAAGACGCCCCCTTTGGCATGTGCCTGACCGCCCTGGACTTCCACTTCCTGCAGGTCAATGCCGCCTTGGCTCAGATGTTGGGCTATTCCGAGCAGGAGCTGATGGCCGGAGGGTGGCAGGACCTCACCCATCCCGACGACATGGAACGCTCAGCGCGTGCCGCCGACGAACTCCGGAGCGGTCGGGCTCCTTCGGTGGAGTTGGAAAAGCGCTACCTGCGCAAGGGCGGAGCCGTCATCTGGGTCAGGATGAAGATCTCGGCGGTCAGAGACGCCTGGGGCCGGCCTGCCTATTACATCGCCCACGTTGAAGACATCACCGAGAGGAAGGAGGCCGAGGAAGCCCTGCGAGCCTCCGAAGAGCGGCACCGCCGGCTATTCGAAGCCTCTCCGCTGCCCATGTGGGTTTACGACGTGGAGACTCTGGGGTTTCTGGCGGTGAACGAAGCGGCGATCAGGCACTACGGTTACTCGCGGGAAGAGTTTCTCGCTATGACCATCAAAGACATCCGGCCGCCGGAGGATATTCCCCGTCTTTTGCGAAGCATCAGTCCGCCTTCGGCCGGCCTTTACCAGGCAGGGGTATGGAGGCACCGTATCAAGAGCGGCGCCATCATCAAGGTGGAAATACTCATTCAGCGCCTGGAGTTCGCAGGACGGCCCGGCCACCTTTCGGTGGCGAACGACGTCACCTTGCGCAATCAGGCCGAAGCGCAGATGCAAAAGGCGAAGGAGGCCGCCGAGGCCGCTAACCGGGCCAAGAGCAACTTCCTGGCCAACATGAGTCACGAGATCCGGACGCCGATGAACGCCATCATGGGCATGACCGACCTGGCGCTCGATTCCGAGCTGACCCCGGAACAGCGCGCGGACCTGAACGTCGTGAAATCTTCAGCGGATTCTCTGCTCAGCCTCATCAACGACATTCTCGATTTCTCGAAGATCGAAGCCCGGAAGCTGGATCTCGAGCAGATCGCGTTTGACTTGCGGGACAGCATTGACGCCACCGCCAAAGCCCTCGGTCTTCGCGCGGCCCAGAAGAACCTGGAATTGGTCTGCCATTGCGAGCCTGACGTTCCCCGAAACGCCCTGGGAGATCCCGGTCGTCTGCGTCAGGTTCTGGTGAACCTGGTGGGCAACGCCATCAAATTCACGCAGCGCGGCGAGGTGGTGATCCGGACGGAGAAGGTGTCGGGCACGGCCGACAACGTCACCTTGCACTTCAGCGTTCGCGACACGGGGATTGGCATCGCGCCGGAAAGACAGGCTGCCATCTTCGAACCCTTCGTGCAGGCCGACAGCTCCTCCACCCGGCACTACGGGGGAACGGGCCTGGGACTGAGCATTGCTTCCCAACTGGTCGGTATGATGGGTGGGCGAATCTGGGTGGAGAGCGAACTGGGCCAGGGCAGTACCTTCCACTTCACCGTGCGCCTGGGACTGGGTGCTCCGGAGCCGGAGCCCGCCCGCCGCACCAGCGCCACGATGCTTCAGGGACTTCGGGTGATGACGGTGGACGACAACGTCAGCAACCGGCGCATCCTGGGGGAGACCTTGAGCAACTGGGGAATGTCGCCCACCCTGGCGGCCGGAGGCGCGGACGCCCTGGCTGTCTTGCGGCGGGCCAGCGAGGTAGGACAACCGTATCCCCTGATCATCACCGACGCCCAGATGCCCGACATGGACGGCTTCACCCTGGCGGAGCGCATCCGGCAGGAGCCATACCTCGCCGGCTCGGTCATCATGATGTTGACCTCCGCCGGCCAGCGAGGCGATGGAACGCGCTGCCGCGAGCTCGGCGTCTCGGCTTATCTCACCAAGCCCATCGGCGAGTCCGAACTGGTGGAGGCCATCCGGCGTGTTATGGAGACAGGAAAGAAGGCGCCCCAGCACCTGCTCGTCACCCGCCACTCGCTCCGCGAAGGCCGCAAGAGCCTGCGCATCCTGGTGGCTGAGGATAATCGGGTCAATCTGCTCCTGGCCGCCCGGCTGATTGAAAAGCAGGGCCATACCGCGGTCGCCGCCTCGAGCGGCCGCGAGGCCCTGGAGATTCTGGCCAAGGAGCCGTTTGACCTGGTGCTGATGGACGTGCAGATGCCAGAAATGGACGGCTTTGCGGCCACCGCCGCCATCCGTCAGAACGAACAGAGCAACGGAAATCACCTTCCCATCGTCGCCATGACCGCACACGCCATGCAAGGCGACCGGGAGCGTTGCCTGGCAGCCGGCATGGACGCCTACGTCGCCAAACCCATCAGCGCCAAAGAGCTGTTTGAGACCATCGACGGCCTGGTCTAGCGGTGCCGCCGCCCGGTAGCCAAAGATCCCCCTCCGCTGAGGAGGAGTCAGGGTTAGTGTCCAGCGGCGCCATTCCGCCGTCCCTCGCCTGAGGCCGTGCCGGCGTGGTCAGATTGTCTGAAAGGTGCTCGCGGCGCTATCATTGAGAGCATGGCCAACTTGAATGTCCGCAACCTGCCCGAAAAGGTGCGCGCCGGATTACGCCTTCGGGCCGCCCGCAAAGGCCACAGCATGGAAGCTGAGGTCCGTAGCATTCTGGCAGAGGCCGTGCGGGGCGAGACCGGGCACGCCTTCGATCCGGAGCAGTTACAGGATTTCATCGCTGGACTGTTCAAAGGCAACCCGCCGCGCCTCACCGATGAGCTGATCAGGGAGCGCCGCCGCGAAGCGCGCAAAGCCAGCAGGGCCCGCAAGACTCCGGGAGAAGGACGGCGGTGATCGCCCTCGATGCCTCGGCGCTGCTGGCCTTCCTGCTGCGTGAACCCGGACATGAACGGGTTCGCGAGTTCCTGGGCGATGCTTGCATGTCCACCGTGAACTTCTCCGAGGTGCTGGGCCGCTTCGCTCGCGCCGGTCGGGATGTTTTGCTGATCGCCGAACGGCTCTTGGCGGGTCCGATCGAGTTGGTTGAGTTCACAGCCGAGCGCGCTGTGGCGGCGGCCGCCCTCGTGCCTGCCACACAGCCCTACGGGCTTTCGCTGGGGGATCGTGCCTGCCTCGCTCTGGCGGCCGAGCGTGGAATCCGCGCCGTCACTGCCGACAGGTCGTGGCGCCGGCTCAAGGTCCACATTGAGATTGAGACCATTCGCTGACCCACCCTCTTGGGCCCCGCCTCACAAAATCGCGGCGCTTTGCCCGGCGCCCGCCCAGCGCGGCGGTTGGTAAACACAGCAGGGTTCCGGGTCCAACGGATCGCCGCTGAGCGCATAGGCTCGCGCCCGTGAGCCTCCGCAGATCTCCCGGAAATCGCACACGCCGCACTTCCCCTTGAGATTGGCGGTGTCGCGCAGGGCTAGAAATAATGGAGAAGTTCGATAGATTTCCGCCAGTGAGTTTCGGCGGATGTTGCCCCCCGAGAGAGGCAGAAAGCCGCTGGGATAAACTTCGCCCCGGTGGGAGATGAAGACAAATCCCTTCGCGTCATTAATCCCCTTGACAGCGCGCGGAATCCCGTCCGGACCGGGCTGGGCCAGCGCCGACGACTTGAGCCATAGCGGAGCGCGAGGGTGGGACGCTCCGTTGGGCGCACCCTTGTTTTCAAGGGTCCGGCGTTGCGTGAAGTACCTCCGGTAGTGCATGGCCTCGGTGGTCTTCACGTCGAAAACCACCCGGCCGGACAACTCGTAAAGTTTGGCGAACAGTTGCTCGAACTCCTCGCCCGAGAGAAGATCCTGCGCCTTGCCGCGCCCGGTGGGGACCAGGAAGAAGACGCTCCACAGCACGATGCCCAGAGTTTCGACCAGGCGCGCCAAGTCGTCGAAATCCTGCACATTGTGCCGGCTCATGGTCGAGTTCACTTGCACCGGCAAGCCCAGCTCGCGCGCCCAGCCGATCGCCTGGAGGACGCGCGCGTAAGACCCCGAGACGCCGCGAAAGCGGTCGTGAATTTCGGGCGTGGAACCGTCCAGGCTGATCGCCAGACGAGCCAGTCCCCGCGCCTTCAGTTCCGCCAGCGCCTCTCGCGTCAGCAGCGGGGTGGCGCTGGGCGATAAGGAGACGCGGACGCCAAGCCCGGTCCCGTATTCCACCAATCGATAGATATCCGGCCGCTTCAGCGGGTCGCCGCCGGTCAGCACGAAGACGGGCGTATGGAGTTCGCGCACCTGCCGGATGAGAGACTCGCCTTCTTCGGTCGATAGCTCCGAGGGTGAGCGCAACGGCTGCGCCGACGCCCGGCAATGAACGCAGGCGAGGTCGCACGCTTGCGTCACCTCCCAGATCACAATGAAGGGGCGTTCGCCCAGTTGCGGGCCGACGCCGAGACTCGCCTCCTGCGGCCCGGGCATAGCCGGAGACGGTGAACCAACTTCCGCGTTAACCATCAATCTTTGCTCCATCATGAACCGGATTCTCTGTCCCCGGGGCAATCGATGCTGTGACCGGTGTCACATGTCTCTCAAACAAGCGTTTGTAACGCAGGGCTCGCTTTCAGCCCTGCGGCTTTTCGATTATTTTGGCGCTTTTCGATTCCAGCCCTCGCGCAAGACGGAACCTCGGGGCGACAAACCTCAGGGGCGGAGGCGGCCCTCCCACAAGTACCGCAGGGCCGAAGGCGGGCCCTGCGCCACAATCCGCAAAAAACCGGGGCCTCGCTCGGTCTGGCTTCGGGTTTAGGTGCGGTGAACGCCCGCCTTGGGCGCAGGACGATAGCCGCAACTGGCGGCCTTCTTCATGGCTTCGACCCCTTCCTCGGCGCTAAGGAGAGGCGTCGTTTTGGCATGCTTCAGGGCGCCGCCCGCCGAGAAAGCGATGGCCAGGGCAGCCGCGCTCACGTTATCGGGCATCTGCAGAATGGCCACGATATCGTGTTCGCCAAATGCCAACCAGCCGTGCTCGACTTTTCCTCCCAGCTTCTCGACAGCCGGCCGGATGGCCTCGAAACGGTTCTGAGGGTTCTTCACCAGAGCTTCCCAGCCCTCGGCAGAGTAGGACCCCTGAAAGAGATAGTGCTGCATAGGAATTCTCCTTCCCTGATCGAAGATGTGCTATGCAGGCAAAAATACAACCGGCATTCGTGTCTCGTCAAGCCACTTGCACCATTCTGTCCCGGCCAGAGCCGGCGCACCAACTCTTTCAGGGGATATCAACAGCCTAATCGCCAATCACTCGGTGGGTTGATTCGTCGGCCCCGAGCATGCACCGGCTTTCATTACGGTTCCTCACCGCAAACTCGCTCTGCGGCACCCCTGGCCCATGCTCATCAGAGGTTCTTCACGACTCCTTTGTCCCACCAATAGAGCTGTTTGTAGTACTGGTACCCCGCGCTCATGCCTCCGCTCGCCAACTGCTGCCTTTCGCCCCAGACGATCCAAATCAGGCGCAGCGAATGCTCGCGCAAGTACTTGTCCAAAAGGTCCTGCCGCATGTAGACGGTATCTTCGCCGTTTCCGATGCCCCCAAAGCTCGTGGTGATCGACATGCGCCTTCCGGACGCATCGTGCATATCCCAGGTTGGAAGCCTTAACCGGGAATTCCGGGTTTTTAGTGGGTTCGTGCGACAATTCTCGGCATGCAAGATCGGGAACTGTATCGACGAATTCTGGGGATCGAGTCTCCGTGGTATGTGGAAAGGGTGGACCTGAAGTT
>Ga0335085_10002237_pt1 | contig 36897 bp, 43 predicted proteins | sample Lox_Sample_45_FD_206712 | JGI IMG/M metagenome (GOLD analysis project Ga0335085, IMG submission 206712) | Soil microbial communities from Loxahatchee National Wildlife Refuge, Florida, United States - Lox_Sample_4.5 | ecosystem: Environmental > Terrestrial > Soil > Wetlands | place: USA...
GCGTCGGCGTCGGGCTGGCCGCGTTCGGTTTGTTGAATCCGGTCCTGGCGGCGCTGATTCACGTTTCTTCGGAGTTGCTCTTTATCTTGAACTCGGCGCGGCTGCTGCCCGGATCCGGCGCGGACGGAAATTCGTGACGGCGAGTAGCCGCGGAGGGCAAGCTTATCAATAGGGCGGTATCATTAACGAGATGGCGGCAAGAGATCAGCGCAACACTCGTCAGCGAGGTGCGATTCGCGACGCCTTTGAACGCGCCGGCAGGCCTCTTTCGCCGCAGCAAGTGCTGGAAACGGCGCAAACGGCGGTGGATGGCTTGGGAATCGCCACCGTTTATCGGAATATCAAGGGCCTGCTCGAAGAGGGGTGGCTGGCGGCCGTCGATCTTCCGGGGAGAGCCACGGTCTACGAGCGCTCGGGCAAGCCTCACCATCATCATTTTCACTGCGACCAGTGCAGCCGCGTATTCGATCTGACAGGATGTTTGCCGAATATCAACCGGCTTGCGCGTAAGCGATTCTCGGTGGCCCGGCACGAACTGGTCCTCTATGGAACGTGTGCCGACTGCCGGGGTGTTAACGCCTGACACATGGCCTGAGTTTGAGCCGCTGGAGGACATTCTCTATGACCAAGGTCGTGCCCCAGTCCCCATTCTTGCCGCCTTTGGCGGGGCCCATCCGCCCCCGCTGAGGCTCGCTCGTCCCTTTGTACGACGTGGCGCGCGGATTGAGGGCCATGCTCATGTGTTCGAGCACCAACGCATCGGCGACCTGGTCCGGATGTTCCAGGTGCCGGACGTGTTAGTTGAAGAGGTACTTCAGATCCTCTCGCATCTTATTTCCCCAAGAACCCGCCTTCACCGCCGAAAAGGCCTTCCACAAGTCAGCGAACGTTTCGATCGATTCCCCTTGGTGGATGAGCTTGCCGGTGTACTCCTCGATGTAGTCGGCCAGCTTCTGTTGCGCCTGATGCTTGGGCATCGTGCCGGGGCCGAGCTTCTTCTCTTTTTTCGTGCGCACGCGCCGGCCAGTATGGTCCTCGGTCCAAAGATGAAAATACCCGATCCAGACCTTGCCCTCGCGTTGGCGATCCTCCTTCTTCACCCAACCTTCCGGCGCGTGGATTCCTGGAAACGCCTGTGTCGTTTTCCGACCGATATGGCGGACGTCAATGTCGATGACCGGCACCAGAACTGGGCCAGATGAGTTCCGCTTTTCGGTGTCCGCGGAGGGGAAAACAAGCGGCTTGGCTGCGCTCCTTGCCATGGCCGCAGTATGGGAGCCACAGGTCCAGGGCAGCAACTCTCGAAGTGGGTGGGCAAATGGGTGGGCGTTTCGCCCATTCATTGCTTGTAAATTATTGAAGGGATTGGTCGGGGCGAGTGGATTCGAACCACCGACCTCCTGGTCCCGAACCATCAACCCACGTACTATCAAAGACTTAGCGGCGGCACAGCAGTTTTGCCAAAAGTTGCGATATGTCGCGAGTCTTCAAAGGCTTGCGGGCCTTCTGCGCGCCGGGACGGGCAATCGCTGGCAACGCTTCTATGCGTGGGGTGGGCACAAAAATGGGCACAGTTTTCGGGCGGCCAGATATCTTGTCCGTGCGGAGCTACGCGCTATGCAGTCGAGACTCCGCGCGCGCAACGGTGTACGATCCAAGCATATGGTTTATTCGCCGAAGCACTTGTTATTTGCGGGTGCCATCCTGCTCGCCGCGGCGCCGACGGTGCCAGGGGCAACTGTCACTGGAATCGTAAAGGACACCACCGGAAAACCGATTGAGAATGCGCGTATCGATCACACCGGAAAGAGAGTGGTCGTGGCCGAGACCAGCCTCGCGGTCAAGCCTTCGCCCGACGAAATACGAACCGACTCCGAGGGGAAGTTTCGTGTTACTACGGATGTCCCAGCCATAGTCATCCGGAACCCCGGCTATGAAAGCCAGCGTGTCCGCATCGCTGGCGATGCGCAGTTGGAGATCACGCTCCAGCGAATTCAGTCGACTTCGCGATGCAAGCTTTCCCCGGCACCAGCATTCAAGACCAAAGATGCGAACGATGTGGACTACACGGCGAAATGGTTCTACATCGAGACTAAGGATGGTCCGCAGGGAATCATCAGTGGCAGCGGACCCATGTACTCTTGGGGTGCGCCCGACGACAGACAGGTCTGGACTTCGGTGGAATACACCGAGATCATGTTCGACAATGGCATAGTCGATGCATCCGGCCATTCCGCCGACGGAAAGTATTGGCGGCGGCGGGGCATCTTCGGCGCGGCTGCGCAGTACTACAACCAAACTCGGGAAACAGCCGAACAACTCGATTGTGTGATGGATCGAATTCCTATCAAGCTGCAGTGAATCCAATACAGAACGGGATAGAGATGCCTCGACTAACACTTGCGCTGATCGTCGCCGCTTTTGCCGCGAACGTTCCAGCCCTTGCGCAGCACATGAACGAGAAGGATTCACCATGTGCGGATGTGGTCGTGACGGTCGATCTTGCGAACTGCCTCGCAAAAGCGAGAGATACGGCCGACGCGAAATTGAACGCCGCTTATAAGCAACTCCGCGCGAAGCTCGACGCCGCCGATGGGCAGCGGCTCCTCGCGACGCAACGTCTGTGGATTCAGTATCGGGATGCGAATTGCGCGGCCGAACGTGACCTGTACGATGGCGGCACGGCCGCGTCTCCTGCCTACCTGGCGTGTTTGGAGGCGATGACGCGGGCGCGTACGAAGGAGCTGGCGGTCACGTATGCTGTCAAGTTGAAGTAATCGCTTCGGTGCTGGCTTTCCGAAGGTGAATGGTCACTGAATCAGGACTCACCGCTTCCGGGTAATCTGCCAAACGGCAATCTGGCGTGAGCCTCGGCTCACCTCGTCGGTGAGAAATACGTGTGACCAGTGGCGATCGTGGGTATAGAGGCAGATGTCGTCGCCAAGGCCGAGGCCGTCGATACGGATCTTGCTCTCCTTCGGATACGCATCGCGGCAATCGCCGCGAGGGAGGTTTGGCGCGGCAAGAGAGGCTCCGTTCATGGCGGTCAGATAAACCCCGTCTTGATCTTGACTTAGTCGGACATCAGCGTCTGTTTGGCGAGGTCCTTTCGTTTCGCCCGGGCAAAATGCCTTTCCCATCGTAAATGCCAACATGCAGTCCATCTGTACGCGCAAGTCGTTTCGGCTGACAACTGGATCGGGTGGAGGCGCCTCTCCGAACCAATCACAGATCACGCCAGGTGCATCGCAACCAGCCACATCCAGCCGAATGTCGCCAAGGTCGATTGCTTCCGTTTCGGAGCGGACGACGACAGGGACGCGACGGCTCCGAAAGCCCCGTTGCCACGCTTTCAGGACGTAGCTATCGGAGCCGACGCTTTCCAACTGGAACTTTCCGGAAGCATCCGCGGTCGTGTGGGCCATCTCTTCGGAATCGGACCTCAACAGACGAACGGAGGCACCCCCAATCGCGGCCCCGGTCGCATCTACAACGGCACCGCGGACCTGTTGACCGCTGGCGGCACACAGCGGCGAAATGAACGCGAGGGCAACACACCCAAGCCGGATCATATCCATACCTATAGCGCAACGCGCTGTGTTCCGCTGAAGCGCTGGATTCCGAAGGCATCCACACCGAACGGTCCACGAGGGCCGCTACAATAAACGCCATGCGGTCTCTGCCGTTAGTGGCAACCTTTTTGATCGCGACCGCCGCGTCCGCTCAAGATCCGGAGTTGGCTGCTCTCCATGCGACCCTTGCCACCTTGCAATCCCACGCGAAGGAGACAACTATCGAGAATTCCGGAGCGAGGTCGGAGCTTACCGTCGCCAAGCACCAACTCCGCGATTGGATTGAAAAGCGGATCGGCTCCCTTAAGGACCTCCAACACACGGAAGCGCTATCCAGCCAAATCAACAACAAATTGAAGGCCGTAAGTGTCCCTGGATCGGGCGACGACCAGAACCTGCTCGGTTCGGTTGGTGAAGTTCGGTTTAGCAGCGAAGCCGGATTCCTGATCGTTACGACCGGCGTGGGCGTTCTCTGCCAGTATGACGAATCCGCTTATGCGTACAAGAATGAAAATGGCCGCTGGCAGCGAATCTGGGAGTCAGAGCAGAACGACTACTCTCCGAAGAAATACGCTCCCCAATACATAGTGGCCGTTCGCGTCTGGCAGGCATGGGAAGGTGGGCACCAGGCCGGCCCACCGTTTATCATGACTCTCGGCAATCACTGGGGATGCGCTTCCTCTTGGCACCCGGTGTTCTACCGGGTTTGGCGCGTCGACCCTTCAGGTTCAAAACTGCTGATCGACGACTCCGAAGTTGCTTTCCTGCGGACGGACACCTACATCGTGGGCAGCATGGTTCAAGATCGGACAACCAAGAACGCACCAGTGGACGTGCTTATCGAATTTACGCAAAGAAGCATCGACGCCGGCGTCCACAGCCGCGAGGCCGTTCGCCACCTGCTGATCGAGGGGGATCGCGCCCATCGGGTAGATCCTGTCGCCCTGAGCCCTCGTGATTTCGTGGATGAATGGCTGACGCGCCCCTGGGATGAAAGTGCGAGGTGGTCAGCGTCTGCGAGCTTACAGCAATGGCATCGGAAGCTGCATGCCGACTGGGTTGGAGGGGAGTTCAGCTATCCCACCATGCACTGCCAAACTCCGGATCTGTGGCAAGTGACATTTGAGCCGCATAACCCTAAGAAGAATTTCGAGCCGGAACCTGAAGTCAACTTCCTTATCCGCTGGAGCCCTCCCTATCACTTCGCGATGGTGGATGTCAGCGACAAAGCGTGGACGCGCTGCAACCAGAAAGATCCCGAGGCTGACGCGTGGAGGACGCTCTTCAACACCCAAGAATGGCGTTGGTAGGCGTCTTCCCGGCGGCGGGCTTTGTCACCGCGGAGCATCTACAGGTGGCCGTCCGCCAGAGTATAAATGTCCTGCCGTACGTCACCCAAGTCCTCACTCCAAGCCTGCGATATGTCCCAGGGCCAAAAGGCGCCCGCCTCATCTTCATCCGGCCGGACGACAATCAAATGGACAGGCCCCGGCGGAAGGTCCAGTGGCGCTTCAGCGTGGATCCTGTGGTGGCTATCGATTTCGCCAACTATGCGATCGCTCGCATACCGTAAACCTCCCGAATCGCATAACGCACTGCGCGCAGTGCCCTGGCCGCCTTCAGTGCGTCTCCGTGGCCATGGGCTCGATCAACCGAATTAGCTCCGGCAGATCCGCGGTCACCATCTTCCAGACCTCCTCCAAATCCACACCCTCGTAGAAGTGAATGAGCTTGTCACGCGTCCCAGCGATCAGCTTCCATGGCACTTCGGGATGCGCCGCGCGGAATTCCGGCGAGATCCTCTTGACCGCCTCGCCAATGATCAGAAGCTGGTGCAGGACGGCGGATTGGGTCTTGGCGTCGCCGAGGAACTCCGCTTTCCCTGCCGGTCCTTTGAACTCGATTGCCAGGCGCGCGGCTTTGAGGACATCGAGAAGGTGCGCGTCATCGCGAGGCAAAGTACGGCTCCGCGCTCTCCAGGATGGCCTTGCGCCGAATCCAATTGGAACTCCGCTCGATGGCGCGCTGCGATACGAGATCCACCTTGCGGCCGACAATGCCGGAAAGCTCCTCTTCCATCGCGACGTGGTTCAGCAGACTCCAGTCCGCGTCCGGGGCAAATGTTACCAGCAGGTCTAAGTCGCTGTCCGGGCGGAAATCCTCTCGCAGCGCAGATCCGAACACGCGCAGTTCGGCGATTTTCCACCGGCGGCAGAAATCCTCGAGTTGCTCTGTCGGAATAGGAATCTCGGTCCGCATCGCGTCCTTCCATCACCAGTTTGCCACAATGACCGCGTTGCCCGGCAGCATCAGGCCTCGTGTTATGGTTTTCGGTGAAGGGCACGATGGAAGACGAGCATCCCAAGCCGAATGAGGGTCTTCAGCCGGCGGCGTCCGAACCAAAACCGACTCCTGTGAAGTCCGCGTTCGGCCGGCTCTCGCGTGCGGCCTGCCTCCGGATCGACTCGGACACGGCGGACATGATGGCGGCGTACACGCCGATCATGGAACGCGCGCGCGACCTGAAGGCCCAAATCGTCACGTTCTGTGGAATGGTCACCGAGCAATACGACGTCCATGCCCGTGAATGCCTGGAAGTTGCCGCGTCTACCGAGGAGTTCGAACTGACGCTGTGGCGGGACATCCCAAAGATGCTCTCCGTGAAATTCGGGAAGGCGGAATGGATCACCGAGGAAATGCGAAAGGAGCTTTCGACTGGCTTGGCCATGTTTGCCCTCGATGTACCGGCCTGGACGAAGGCAACTCCGGAGGAGCGTGAAAGTGCCTGGCACGTTGGCGCCATTCTAGGCGAAAGCATCCGAAACCTCGCCTTGCAATGGCGGGCCGAAGCCATGCGCCGCGCGGCAGAAAATGCCCTCGAACCGGAAGCACCCGCAACAGAAGTTGAATCTGTTCCGCAAACAGGGCTGGAACCACCGAACGTCAACGCGGCCGGTGAGCGAGCGCCAGCGCCGAGGAAGCGCGGGCCTAAACCTGATTACGAAAACGCCGCGCGCGTGGCCGGTATCGTCGCGCGCGTGGCGCCAGACGGAGACTGGCGGTCGAAGCTGGACGATGTCTGCGAAGCGCTACATGATGAGGGCATCCCGTTCCCAAAGGTATGGCGCAGCAAGGACCGGAACTGCCGGACCTGGATGGATTTCCCCGAACGCGAGATCGCCATCAAAGCCATTGAGTACCGCCTCGAAGTAGCAAAGCAGCGAAAGAAAGCCCCTCCCGAAACTCTCTCCTGATTTCCGCGAATTTTCTCGCCACCACCGTTGCTAGCGGAAGCCCATTCTTCCGCGCTGTACTACGCGAAAATTTCCAAAACAATTTTCGGTCCCGATGATTGCGTATGGGCGATCGCGACGCCCACCACGATCATTGAAAACCGAATAGATCACGCCGGCCGGAAGCTCAAACTACGGCCAGTCTGCGATGACGCCTTGCCTTGTCCCGGCATCGCGCCGGGGCTCGACCACAACAATTTTGGAAATCAGGAAGGAGCGAAATGGCAACGGTAGATAGTGTTCTCGAAACCCTGCTGAACGAGCATGACGTGGCGCGCATCACGGGCCTCTCGGTGGCTTCCGTCCGGCGTTGGCGGCTCTTGCGGCAAGGGCCGAAGTACATCAAGATTGGCGCCGCCGTCCGCTACAAGCCCGAAGAGGTTGCCACGTGGCTCGAGTCCCGGCCCAGCGGCGGCGGCCAGCAAGCCTGAGAGGCGGGCGCGCATGAACATCATCACATTCACACCCGGCGAATCGTCCCGCTACTACAATGACCGGCTCCCTCACTTGAAGCAGACGGGCGCGCAGTGGAGCTGCGGCTGTCCCAGGCACGGCGGCAAAGACCCGAACTTCAAAGTGGAAGCAGCGACCGGCCGATGGTACTGCCATTCGGTCTGCGGCTGCGGCGGCGACATCATCGACCTCGAAATGGCGCTTACGGGCGCGGATTTCAAAACGGCGAAAGCCGAAGTCTTCCGCATTGTGGGCAGAATCGAACCTCGGCGTACAACCAGTGGGTTGCGCGAAGTCGAGCGCTACCCCTACACGGACCCGCACGGCAACCTGCTCTTCGAGTCCGTCCGCTATCTGAAACCGGACGGCAAGAAGACGTTCGTTCAAGTCCGCCCCAGCGGAGTGGAAGCCGCGGGCACAACCGACCCGGAGCGGATCGGCGGCGTCCCCACCGGCGGCATCGTGGTGGGCCTCGCGAAGGGCAAGTACCTTCCCGATCCCAAGGCAGAGCGCGCAACCGGCAAGCCCACGTGGAAACACGTGGAGGACCACATCGATTACGACGGCGCGGAGTATTGCTTCCGCGATTGCCCGCGAGTTCCATACCGCCTCCCGAAAGTTTTGACTGTGGAGACGGTCTACCTCCCCGAGGGTGAGAAGGACGTTCACACCTTGGAGTCCTGGGGGCTGGTGGCTTCCTGCAATCCGGGCGGGTCCGGCGAGAGTCATCTCTATACGGGATGGGCGGATCATTTTCGCAACCGCCACGTCATCATCCTTCCCGATAACGACGATCCCGGCCGGAAGCACGCGTTGGCGGTGGCCACGGCGTTGTTGACCGCGGCCGCATCCATCCGCGTTGTGGAGCTTCCTGGCTTACCCGACAAAGGAGACGTGACCGACTGGCGCGATGCCGGCGGCACGCTCGATCAATTCCGTGAAGTAGTTGAAGCAGCGCAACCTCTGGACGCCACATCGCTGGCGGCACTGAGGTCCCGCTGGAGCATCACAGACGAACAACCTAGACGCCAGGCGGCGCGCGTAGAAGCGGCCGACGATTGGCCGAAGCTGGAACCAATCCAAAGTGAGCTTCCGCCCGTGCAGCCCTTCTCGCAAGACCTCCTCCCGGCTCTGTTCCGTCCCCTGGTGCGGGACGTGACGGAGCGCATGCAGGTGCCCATGGATTACCCCGCCGTGGTGACGATGCTCTGTCTCGCCGGCACGGTGAACCGCCGGGCTGTGATCCAACCCAAGGCGAACGATACCGGCTGGGTAGTGGTGCCCAATTTGTGGGGCGGCATCATCGCGCCGCCGGGATTCATGAAGTCGCCCGTCATTCAGGCTACGACCCGTCCGCTACACCAGATCCAATCCGAGTGGCGGCGGCAGCACTTGGAATCGCTTGACCAATACGGCCGCGATAAGGAGGAATTCGAACTCCGGCGCGCGGCGTGGAAGGAGCAGTTCAAGGCCAGCGCCAAGAAGGGCAGGACGGTGCCCGACCGGCCCGAGGACGAGCCGGTGGAACCGACGCTACGGCGGCTGATTGTAAATGATGCCACCTTCGAAGCGATGCACCAGACCATGAGCGAAAACCCGGCGGGCATCCTGGTCATCCGGGATGAGCTGACCGGCTGGTGGAGCCAGTTGGACCGTGCCGGCCGCGAAGGCGAGCGCGCATTCTGCCTGCAAGCCTGGAACGGCGACACCGGCCACACCATTGACCGCATCGGTCGCGGCACCATTCACGTCGAGGCCTGCTGCATGTCCATGTTGGGTGGCATCCAGCCGAGCCGGCTTCGATCTTATTTAACGGAAGCGCTCGAAGATGGGCCGAGTAACGATGGCCTCATTCAGCGGTTTCAACTGCTGGTCTGGCCGGACACCGATCCCGATTGGGAGTACGTGGACCGGGCTCCGGACGCGGCTTCGGAACAGCAGGCGGCGCTCGTATTCGGCAAGCTGGTGGAGCTGGAGTCCGAGACTTCGATGCGGTACCGCTACGCGCCGGGTGCCCAGGAACTCTTCGTGGAATGGCTCGCGGAGCTTGAGACGAAGGTGCGCGGCGATGAACTCCATCCCGCGCTTGTTTCCCACTTGAGCAAATATCGGAAGCTGATGCCGGCGTTGTCGGTTCTCTTCGAGCTGGCCGCATGGGCAGCCGGCAACGGCAGCGTCGACACGGTGTCGCTGGAGCACGCAAAGAAGGCCGCGGCGTGGTGCGAGTATCTGGAGTCGCACTCGAAGCGGGTCTACTCCTGTGTGGTCACGCCGCAGCTTCGGGCGGCCCGCGAGCTTGCGGAGAAGATCAGGAAGCGCAAGGTTGGCGCCGACGGCTTCTTCTCCTGCCGCGAGGTGTACCTGAAGGGATGGAGCGGTCTGGATACTCCCGAAGCCGTGAAGCTGGCGGCAGAAGTCCTGGGAGATGCCGGGTGGGTCCGCGACCTGTCCGGCGAGTCCGGGCCGTTCGGCGGGCGCCCCTCCAACCGGTTCGAAGTCAATCCGGCGGTGTGGCAATGAGCGCCACGACAGCCAGCCCGGCGCAGCGTAGCCGGTGGCTGGATTGGACCCCGAAGACCCCAATCTCGGCGGATTCGGCGGAAGGCGAGCCTACAAAACCATCAAAACCCGGTTCTGTAGGTTTTGTAGGTGTCACTTCCGCTGAATCCCCCGAGATTCACATAGACCGGGCCCCGGCGGAACTGGCTCGCGCATCCGCGGGGCTGAACCGGGCTGGCGTTCGCCTGATGCAGTTGGACGGCGTGACCACCGTCGGGATCTGGAGCGACCTGGACGGGCCGGAGCTACGAAAGGCGCTGCGCACGTTCGGGTCGGACCAGCTTCCCATCCGTTACCTGGATGGCTCCGGTGTGCCCGCACGCTACAAATTGCGGCGGGTGCCTGGCGACCCGGTGCCCATGAACGTCTTGATCGAAATGGAAAAGCATCCGGAGGAACCCTGGAAAGTCCGCGACCGGATGCTACAGGAAATGGGCTGGTGCTCGGCGGCCGCCTCATGGGCGGAATGGAAGGCCTCTGCGCTGAACCATCTTTTCCAGCAGCAAGGCGTGACCGGGCGTCTCGGCCACATTACGGCCGCGACCGTCAGCCACGGCGAACGCGCCAGGGAAGGCGTAGCCGTCGCGCCCCGTTGGCCCACGTTGCGCCGGAGGCCGTCGGCTGGTGGTTACCCTGCCGCCCATGAAATTCCAGGGACCTGACCCTCGGCGGCGCCGATCGGCTTAAAAGATTGCTCACCCGCTTTTGTTAGACCTCTTTTTCACCACTCAACTAAACCCACTAAACAGGAGAATCGCCATGGAAGTCACCAAGACCGAACTGGCGCGCCGCCTCGACATCAGCAAGGGGCGCGTCAGCCAACTGATCCGTCAGGGCATGCCGGTGTTGCCCTCCGGCTTCGTCGATCTCGACGCCTGCTGCCGGTGGATCGATCAGCACGTGGACCGAGCGCACGCCGGATGGGGCAGCACCCGAAAGACGCCGGCCGCGCCGTCACCCCCGGAAACCGCCGCCAGGAGGCAGCCCACCAACTTTCCGCCGCCCGCCCCGCCTCCCGCGATCGGTGCCGATCCCGCCAAGGTGCTCCTGGTCGCCAAGGCGAAGCGCGCCCTGGCCGACGCCAAGCGCGCCGAACGCCTGGAACGGAAACAGGCTGGCGAACTGCTCGAACGCATCGAAATGAACGCCTACATCACCAACTTCAGCCTCTTGGTTCGCGACCACGTGCTCATTCAGGCCGAGCGTCTGGCCGCCCAGGTGGCGGCGATGAATGACGAGAAGCAAATCTACGACCTGATCCGCCGCGACGGCAGGATGCTGCTGGAGAACTTGTCGAAGGCCATCGCGGCTTCGGGCGTCGCGGAAAAGGCGGTGGTGCAATGAGCCTCGGTTGCCGCACCTCAAAAACTGCCATCGCCAACAAATGTTCAAAGTGCGGGGCGATGGTGCTGGAGGTCCACAAAGCAGGAGGCACATTCCGCAAAGCATTCTTCTGCCGGAGGTGTTGTCCGGTGCATTCGCCGAAGCCAGCATCCCCGGCGCCTGCGCCGAAACCGGAGGCAGACGGCGCATCGCAATGGGGTCCGCGCCGGCACCCCGACGGCTCCTACTACGATCCCGAAGACGACGCGTTCTACCGTGACCGGCAGCGGCGCGAATGGATCGAGGAGCATTCGCCCCGCGGCCAAGCGCGATGGATACCACGCCGCAACTGGTTCCGGCGGCGACGGTGAACACGGTTTTCAAGCAGTACAGATCCAGAAACAAGGAGAAGCGGTATATGTTCGCGAACAAAGAGCGGGCGGCGGCCGAGATTGAAAAGTACGCCGCGCGTGAGATTGAACTCATCAGCCAGAAGCAGGCCAAGCTCGCGGAGGCGGCAGCGGCGGAAGATTCCGCCGGGAACGCCTTCCTTGATAACGAGAACGTGAACGATCACCTGGACCGCGTCGTCCGGTTACAGGCCGAAGCGCGGATGGTCGAAGGCAGCATCCGCAGTTGCCGCGCGCGGCGCCTGGCGGCCATCGAAGCCAAGATCGCCGCCGAAGCCGCAGGGATTCGCAACCGCGCCAAGGAAGCCCGCACGGGTTACGAGCGCATCGCGTCCAAGACGCCCAAGCATTTGAAGGCGCTCAAAGAACTGGAGGGCGTAGAATTCGTCCCAGCGTCCAATCCCTTGTTTGGCGCTGTCCCGCAGTCGAGCCGCCTGGCCGCTCTCGCCAATTCGCTCGAAGAGAAGGCGCTCGATCTGGAGGCCGCCGGCGTCCCGCATCACGGCACGGCGCACATGGATGACGCCACCGGTAGCATGCCGCTAGTCGAAGCCATCCTGCGCGACCCCAGCGACGGCCCGTCGGCTTCGGAGATCCTCGCGTGGGCTGTCGCGGTGGACAAGGACAGCCGCTTCGGAAACTTGCCTCGCAGCTTCCGCGTGACCTGGCGCGACGGCGTCATCGATTATCAGGAGTCGTTCATCACAGTCCCCGCGCTCGCCCCGCCGGGCCCGACGAGCATCTACACCAACCAGCAACTGCCCGCGCCGGTCTCCGACTATACGTTCCGCGCCCCGGCCAGCTTGCAGCCGCCCCCGAAGTACGTGAAACCGTTGCTGCCGCCGGAGTCGCCCGCAGCGCCGCCGGCCGATCCCCCGACGCCCACCGGAGGCACCCTCACGGTCAACCAGTATCTCGGTTACGACCATGGACGGCGATGGGAAGCCGAGGAGCCGAAACAGGAGACGGTGCAGTTGTGAGCACCACCACCCCCATGCCCGCGCCGGTGATCGCACCCGGCGCGGCGCTCCCGCTTACCGGTATCGAGTGGGCGGCCCGCGAGATCATGGTGTTAGTCGCGGGCCGGATCGCCGAGACGATCGGCCACCGCCCCACCCTGGAAGGTCTGGTCGGCGTTCACGAGGCGGGCCATGTGGTCGCTCAGTTTCTGCTCGCAGAGCGACTGGCTGGCGCGAGCATCATCCCGTGGCCCGGCCACAGCCTGGGCCGCGCCAGTACTTGCAAGCCGACACCCGAGATACTGAAAAAGCCCTCGTACACCGACGAGCAGAAATCCAACGACTACGCCAGGCTCGCCAATCTGAACCTCGCGGCGGTCGAGGCCGCCACCGAGAAACTGATTTCCGCCCACTGGCCGCTGGTACGGCGCCTGGCCGATGCCCTTGTTCAGCGCAAGGAAATCTCCGGTCGGCGGTGCCGGCAGATTCTGTTCAAGGCGCTGCGGAAGAATCTCCGCCGTGCCCGCGCACTGGCGGAAAAGGATCGCCGCAACCACCACGAGTTCCAGCGAGTTCTCCAGATGGCTTTCATGCGGCACGGCAGGGCTGCCGTGGATTAGCGCTGGGCATCGAGCATCGAATTGTTTATGGGGCCGCCGCCGCGCGGCCCCAGTTCTCAGTCATTCCAATTGGAGATCTGAACTCATGAAATTCCGTAATCCGACTCCCGCAGAGCGGGTGACGCAACTTGAGGCGAAGGTCAAATCGCTGATGTGGAAGGACTGGCAGGTGCCAACTGCTGGCCAGTTCGAGATCTATTGCGAGTTGTGGGAAGAATATCTGACCGCAAAAGCCGAAGCAGGGGCCCTACCGGTCAGCAGCCATAAGGTCGGTGAGCCGCCGTGCCCAGGTCTGCTGCCCGAGATGTCGCTGTCGGGGCCGGAGGCGCATCCAGGTGTACCTGCCGATACTGTGCATCTTCGACACTGTGGCCACGACCGCTAACCCAATGGCTTGAACGGGCCTGTGTCTACTTGGGTTCGATGTAGCTCGTCGTATCGATACCGCTCGGTCGCATTCTTAGCACCACGCCCTTAGCTCCGAGCCCGACCCGAATCCGTGCGTTAGCCGTTCCGAACGCAGGATACCGAGCTACGAGGCGGTACACGCCGCGTGGCGCGTTCTTCAATGCGAACTCTCCGTTGGCTGACGTGGCTGCTGACTCGACTAAGCTATGGTCGGATTCCTTGAACAGGCCAACGCATACGCCGGGAATGGGACTGCCGCTCAGATCGACTGCCTTTCCCCGCAATTTGCTGACTGGCAGCGGGCCGTAGTCGATTTGGTTGCGGTCCTCGTAAGCCATATTCCCGCACGGCTCTGCTCCAGGCAGGGTCATCGCCGACAGCAGGGCGACTATGGCAAATCGTGTCAGCAGTCTTGAGGGCATCAACCACACGCTAGCGCCGCTCGGGGCCAAAGGGAAGCACGACGGTACATTCCATTGATCACTGGAACCGGGTCGCGCCGGCCCAAGCTCCCGAGATGCGTGTTTCACGGCCGCGATCCGGTCACGCAAATCCTGAACGAGTCTACGGTAGCCCGTACAACGTCAGCTTAGCTGGGGAGCCGACAATGATCATCTTTCCATCAGGGGAAAGCGCGGTCCAGGACTGCCGCTGCGGTGGCTGGTCTGTGACCAGCTCCGCAACAGGCGAAACGGTTTCTACTGCATAGACGATGAAGCGCTCGCGCTTGCCAGCCAACTGAAGCGCAAATCGACTGCCATTTTGCGATACAGCCGCGAAGGCCACCGGCTCAGGAAAGGTCATCGTCTTGAGGATGTTGCCCTGAGTATCGAAGACGCGCGCTATCTTGCAGCTGGCCGTAAGGACGCGATCATTGGTTAGAAACTGCGGTCTCCCGCCACAGTCACCATGAAAAATGAGGTGCTGTCCGGCCTCGTCGGTCAGCGTAGCGAAGCTGTGCGCTTTGGGGTAGGCCCTGATCCAGAGCGGGCTGTCGCTAATGGCAGCCCTCGAACTCACACTCGTGTCGGTCACCGTCTCGCTACTCAGCCTTCTAGCCTGGAGCGTCCGAGCATCAATCAACTCGAATCCTGGAGCCGTGGAGTTTCCAAGGGTAGAGCCATCTGGCGAGATGTTCTCTATGCGCCAGTGCGTCCCTGTTCGCAGAGCCCCTGCTTCCTTTAAGTCCGGCGTGAGCCGTAACACTCCTCGTCCCGACACGATGACGTGCGCGTCATTGGTCCCAAATACCTTCAGCGATGCAAACGAAGACGCCTCTCGCGTGTCTTTTATTTCGCCGGTCCGCAAGTCCAGCGAGACGATCTGATATACCGACTCTGGAATCTGCGCGCCATCAACTTTACGCATCCCCACCATCGACGCAAGCACGACCCGGTCGCCCGCGAAAACAACGCTGCGGGTAGTGGACGACACCGGATTCCCCAAGAAGGGACGTGAGTCCGTAGGAGTGGCGCGGCAGTATTGCGGTCAGGTGGGCAAACAGGATAATTGCCGGGTCGCGGTAAGTCTCTCGGTCACGACCGAAAAGGCGAGTATGCCAGTGGCATTCCGTCTGTACCTGCCTCAGTCCTGGGTCGAAGACCGAAAACGGCGGAAAAAGACCGGTGTCCCCGATTCGATTGCGTTTCAGACCAAGCCGGAAATTGCCCTGGAGCAGATTCGCCATGCACGGGAGCGCGGTCTGCCGGAAGGAGTCGTGTTGGCCGATGCCGGCTATGGAACCGACACGAAGTTCCGAAGTGAACTGACGAAGTGGAACATGACTTATGTGGTAGGTGTCCAGAGTACCACCAGCGTCTGGAAGACCGGGGAAGGACCAAAGTCAGCGCCAGCACGCAAAGGCAACACCGGTCGGCCGCGCAAACTGCTGCAGCGCGATGCGAAGCATCAACCGGCCTCGGTGAAAGAACTGGCCCTCTCACTGTCCGCCGAAAGCTGGAAAAAGGTGACCTGGAGGCAGGGGGTGAAGCAGAAACTACAATCCCGCCTTGCCGCTTTGCGAGTGCGCCCGGCTCATCGCGACTATGAGCGCGCTGCTCCGCATGCCGAAGAATGGTTGTTGATCGAATGGCCAAGTGGAGAATCCGAACCGACCAAGTACTGGCTTGCCACGGTGCCGGTCGATATGGCTCTGGTGGAACTGGTGCACTTGGCAAAGCATCGCTGGATCATCGAGCGAGACTATCAGGAACTGAAACAAGAACTCGGCTTAGGACACTATGAAGGTCGCGGCTGGCGGGGTTTTCATCATCACGCCACCTTATGCATCGCGGCCTATGGATTCCTGGTGGCCGAACGGAATCTTTTTTCCCCCTCAGCCCGCGCCGGCAATCTTGGATTACCAGCGGCCGAACAACCGCCCGGCTTCCGTCCGCGCGGCTCGCCGGATTCGTCCCGAGCGGCATAATCCGCGTTCGATTACGTCTCTGCGAATGGCCATTGCCCGGTGCTTGCTCGCGAGAATTCCTCACTGCCCCTTCTGTGGCGTGCGCGCGGGCTGATCTTCGGCATCGATATCGGCTTCCACCACACAAGTTGCCGGCCGGGAGTGGTTCGGCGCAGTCTTCCAGGATCCTTCCAACAGTTCGACCCTGCGCAGTTTTTCCAAAGCGACGCAACGCCAGTTCTCCGGCGAGCCCATGGGGGCAAGGCCGCTCTCACTTTCGCCGCCATACTGATAGCAAAGAACGCGTAGCTGCTCGGCACGATTCCGACCCAAGCGATGCGGGCAGAATAGTCGAGGGCGGTCTTTGTAGACGGCGCCGAGGGGTTGTCTCCTGGCAATCGCGGTCCAAACCAGTCGGTAGATATCCTCCACAGTCTGGATCTTCGCCTCGACGACAGCCATCGACTCTTAAGATACCGCGCCCAGAGCTATCCTATTGACCGTCGTTCTTTTATAACACAGTAGTATTAGCCATTGGGTCTTGCCGTGGGGCGCAGGGAGGCGGGCGTTGAAATCCCCGCGCTGCACCCGTAGCGGCCAGATGTAACCCCGCAGGAAATTTCCATACCGATCGCCCGTACATTAGTCGCTGGGAAGATTGACGTCTATGAGCTGGTCGCTGTCACTTCGCCAGTTCTTCCGGCATCGACTTCCGGCACCGGTGAATTTGTGCCAATCAGATGTTGACTGACTGGTGGTCAGCGGGCAAATCTTTTTCTCCACCAGGAATCGCGTATCTGCAAGAGGCGGATGTGTGCTGACATTGTGCCGATCAAAGCTCTGGGCAGAGCAGTCCGGCAACGGCATTCGGCGATACCCATTCGCAATTCGCTCAATTCGCTCTTAATTTCTTCGATAGTAGGCAGCGTCCCCTTCAACTTCTCGAGAAGGGCAGCGGCGAGCTGGTACCCGGAGATCCCGAAAGGCTTGGAAACGTCGCGCCGAGCATATTCAGCAACGAAGCGGTCCCGGGTTTTACAGAGAATCAGGCCTATGCTTGGCTGGTCGTCCGGATGCCGGAGCAGTTCGTTCACCGCAGAAACGTACAAGTTCATCTTACCTGCAAATTCCGGTCGGAACGGTTGCATTTTCAAATCGATGACCAGAAGGTTCTAAGATTCAAGTGATAGAAGAGTAGATCGATGAAAAATCCTCTTCGCCCACCTGTATTGGATACTGGCTTCCCACGAACGCGAACCCCACCCCGAGTTCTAATAGGAACTTCCGCAGGTAATCGAGGAGGCCCCGCTCGAGGCCCCTCTCGTGCGCTTCCGGGCCGAGGAGCAGAAAATCGAAGTTGTACGGATCTTTTGTAATTTGTTGGGCAAGGTCGGATTGAGGTAGCGGCAGAGATTGCTCGAAATTGGTGACGGCCTTGCCCTGCCGCCGGAAAAGGACGCCGCCGCGGAAAAAGACCAGCGTCGCTGATCGAAGCGACGCCTGAATGACTCTGGGGCCTAGCGCGTCCATTTGTTCGACCACCAGAGAAAGGGGAAGGTGGCCCCCACGCTTCCCGCTCACCACCCAGCGGCGATTGCGGTTCTGACGACTGAACTCCGATCAGCGTTCGAGCCTAAGCAACCGAGCATATTGGTCCAGTGCACCGTTCTCGTTTCGCCTGCCCTCATGATTACCTGGCCAACTGCCGCAGAATCTGGCAGGTGCTGAAGGCGCGGGCGCTAGGTCGCTAGGTGGGAAGGGGAAGAACGCTGAAAATGCTGAGTTTCGGATGCGCGAAGAAATGGAGCAGCCGGTGCATTATCGATGGCGAACGCCCCAAAAGCATGCGTTCAGAAGGCACACACGAAGGAGCAAGGAAATGTTTAAGAAAAGCTTGTTGACGTTGTTGATTGCGGGTGCGGCGTCCACCGCGCTGCCCGCGTTTGCGCAGTCGGAGGGTCCCGAACGGCAGAACGTTGCGGTGCAGGCGTTCGGCAGCTTCGTCACGACCACCACCCATAACGGAATCGATAACAGCGCGACCGACAGCGGCGGCGTGCTGGCCACTTACCGGTACTTCTTCAACACCCACAGCGGTGTTGAGGCCAACTACGGATATTCGCGGAACACGCAGAACTATGCCGGGGCCGAGGGCGTGAAGACGAACTCGCACGAGATCTCCGGGGCGTATGTCTTTCGCATGCCGTTCCGAAAATTCACGGCCTTCGCCCTGGCGGGCGCTGGCGCTCTGGTCTTCGACCCCAGGAATTTCGCTGGCGCCAGCACGCAAACCCGCGCGTCGTTCATTTATGGCGCGGGCGCCGACTTCAATCTTTCGCACCACATTTTCATGCGCGCGGAGTACCGCGGCTTCGTCTACAACTCTCCGACCTACGGTCTGCCGGGTCTCGGTGGTCTGGATCGGGTCACGCATCGGGCCGAGCCCTCCGTTGGTTTCGGCTACAGGTTCTAACAACCTCCCATGACTCGCACTGTGTCACCCGGCCGTCAGACCTCGAAACCTGACGGCCGGAGTCTCAGCCGAGCGTCGAGTGATAGAAACCCAGACGGGACACGCATATGTTCAAAGAACTCCGGTGGACGATTGGCACCATTTGGTGCAAACTGACGCATCAGTCGCTTATGTGGCCGGTACACGGCCATTACCGATGCCGTAATTGCGGCCGTATTTACCCTGCGTTCGCGGAGGCGCAGATGGCGAATTGGACGAAGCGCGCCGCGTTGAAAGCGGCAGTGCAGCTCTTGCTCGCTATGGCTCTAGCGACGTTTGCCCGCCAGGCCTATGCTGCGGACGCGTTGAGGGCACATGCGACCGAGGAAGCCGAGGCTGCGCTCGAACGGTACGCGGCCGGCAGCGAATGGGCCCCATGGGCGATCGAGTCCGTCGAGATCCATGCTTCACTCCCCAGGCTCGAAAAGACCGGATGGTTGCGGGCCATTCGCCGCCAGGCGCCAATCGGCAAGAGCAGATACGAAGTGCTTCAAATCGGGGGCGACCGTACGGTCAAAGAGCAGGTGATCGTGCGGTACCTGAAGGCTGAAGAGCGGTGGTCGGAAACGACGGCGCGATCGGTCGCCATTACTCCCGCAAACTACAAGTTCGCCTACAAGCGCATAGTGGACGACGGTGAGCGTTTTGCCTACGCGTTCCAGATTACGCCTCGAAGGAAACGGGACGGCCTGATTAGGGGTGAGCTCTGGTTGGATCGGCAGACCGGGCTTCCGATTCTGCAATCCGGGAATCTGGTAAAGAGTCCTTCGGTGTTCATCAAGCGCGTTGCAGTTACCCGGGAGAACGCGCTCTGCGATGGCATCGTTGAGTCACGCCTGACTCACATTACAGTCGAGACCAGGCTGATTGGTCGAGCGGAGCTTGTGATTGAAGAACGTCCACTGAGGTCAGTGGACGCCGTGCAGTTTGCCAGTGGGGACGGCGAAGGCGGCAAGCGATGAAAGCATCGAAACGGGTACCCGAAGCGGCGGTCGCGTGGATCCGTGAACTCCCGCCGGCAGTCGTTGCACATGCCCGGGTCCGGAGGCCCCAGTGTGAACTGGGGCTGCTCCTCGCGAGTCGGCTGTACCGCAAATCCGGTCTCCTCGGTTGGCTCCAACTCGGTGACCACTGTTTCGGCGATTTGAGCCAGAGGCGGGTGTTCACCGGCCACTCCTGCCAGGAACTCTCCGGCCGGCTGCGGGCCACCCTCCACCTCGATCAGAACGCCATCGCCTGTGTTCCGCACGTGGCCGTGCAGGTGAAACTGCCGCGCCAGCCGGTACACGAATGGCCGGAAGCCGACGCCTTGCACGATCCCCCGGACCTGAATCTGCCTTCGGACGACGTCCATGCGTCAGCAGATCCTGGGCAATTGCTCAGCGAAAGGCACGTCGAGAATGCGCGACCCGCCGACTTCGGTCTTCACCAGCACCATGCCAGCGTGCTCCGCGACCACACGTCCAATGCGGCAGGCATCCCGTCCGTGCGGAAGGCGGCGCATTGCCCGAAGCACTCTCTCCGCGCTCGATTCCGCGACCATGGCGACGAGCCGGCCCTCGTTGGCAACAAACATCGGATCCATCCCGAGTATTTCGCAGGCAGCCGTCACCTCCTCACGCACGGGAACCGCGTTTGCGTCCAACTCGATGCCCATCGAGGACGACGCTGCGATCTCGCACAGAGAGGTGCCGAGACCGCCGCGCGTAGGGTCGCGCAGCACGTGGACGTCGCCCGCCCGGATCATCGTTTCCACCAGAGCATGCAACGGAGCGGTATCGGACTTCAGGCCGCCCGCGAAGTCGATGCCTTCGCGAGTGGACCAAATTGTGATTCCGTGGTCGCCGATCGGACCGCTGACGATCACCACATCGCCGGTCCTGGCGTTCGAGGCGGAGATGGAAATTCCATCGGGCACCAGTCCGACGCCGGCGGTTGTGATGAACAGTCTATCGGCGCACCCGCGGTTGACCACTTTGGTGTCGCCGGTGACGACCGCGACACTGGCCTCCGCGGCGGCCTCCGACATCGATTGCGTCACTCGCCGTAGATCCTCGAGCGGCAGTCCCTCCTCGATGATGAACGCCGCCGTCAGATACAGCGGCCGTGCGCCGCTCATTGCCAGATCGTTGACGGTGCCATTCACCGCAAGGCGGCCGATGTCGCCGCCGGGAAAGAACAGTGGAGTCACCACGTAGGAATCCGTCGTGACAGCGATTCTTCCAGGGGCAACATTTAGCACCGCCTGGTCGTCGAGTTTGCGCAGGGCCGGATTGTCGAATGCCGGCAGGAAGAGATCCTGTACCAGTTGAGCGGTGAGCCGGCCGCCACTCCCGTGGCCTAGCACGATCGTCTTGTGTTGAGTCATGGGCAGCGGACACGAGAGGATGAATGAAGTGGACATGAGTCTCCCTATTGAGACGGCAGGGTCACCAGGTGCCGTCCGTAGTTGTAGTACGCCGCGCAGGCCCCTTCCGCCGACACCATAGTAGCCCCCAGCGGGCTCTGCGGCGTGCATTCGCAGCCAAACGCGGGGCAATCGTGCGGCTTCTTTAGGCCTCTTAATACCTGCCCGCTAATGCAGATCGGCGGTTCCGGCGCGTGGATGAAGCCAAGCTCGAAGATGCGTTCCGCATCGTGATCGCGGAAGTCGTCGTTCAGCCGATAGCCACTATTTGGGATAACGCCTATACCGCGCCAGCCGCGGTCGCAGACCTCGAACACGCGCCGGATCATCCGCTGAGCGTCCAAATTCCCTTCGGGGCTCACGGCCCGGCCATACTGGTTCTCGACCTCCGCTCGCCCCTGTTCGAGCTGGCGCACCGCCATGAGAGTTCCTTCGAGCAGATCGAGCGGCTCAAAGCCCGTGACGACGATCGGCGTCCGGTACCTTGGAGCGATGGGTTCGTACTCGCGATAGCCCATGACCGCGCACACATGCCCCGGCCCCAGGAACGCCTGCACGCGATTCTCAGGCGCCTCCAGGATTCCGGCGATCGCGGGTGGGACCAGGACGTGCGAGACCAACGCAGAGAAGTTCCGAATGCCCTGCGCTCTCGCCTGCCACACCGCCATCGCGTTCGCCGGCGCCGTGGTCTCGAAGCCTATCGCGAAGAAGACGACCTTCCTGGAAGGGTTGGCTACAGCGATTCGGAGGCAATCGAGCGGAGAATAGACGATCCGCACATCCGCGCCGCCGGCTTTCACCTGAAACAGATCGCCGTTCGACCCGGGGACACGGAGCATATCGCCGAACGAGCAGAAGATCACGTCCGGCCGGCGCGCGATGGCGTGGGCGCGGTCGATCATCTCCAGCGGAGTTACGCAGACCGGACAGCCGGGACCGTGCACCAGCTCCACCTCCTTCGGGAGAAGGTAATCGATTCCGTATTTCACGATGGAGTGCGTCTGTCCGCCGCAGACTTCCATGATGGCCCACGGCCTGGTCACCGTCCGGTGGATCTCAGTCACGATCTTGTCGGCCATCTTTCGATCGCGGTATTCATCGACGTACTTCATGGTTCGGGCTCCGGCGCGGCGATCTCTTCCAACTGGTCCATCTCGGCCAGGTATTGGTAAGTCCGTGCGGCTTCCTCCGCGTCGACTTTGCTGATGGCGAAGCCCACGTGCACCATCACGTACTCGCCGATCTGCGGATCGGCAATGTACTCCAGGCAGGCCTCGCGCGTGATGCCGCCGTAATCGATGCGGCCCATCCGCATGCAGCTCTTTTCCTCCAACTCAACGATCTTTCCCGGAATGGCCAGACACATGATGAATTGACCTCACGCCGCGTTTTCGGTGCGATCCCACCAGACGCGTGGCGCCCCGGCGCTCGCCTTCGGCTCGCACCATATGTTCAGTCTGTAAAGCTCCCTGCGGACGAAATCGATGATGTGCGGAATGCAGTCTCGAACCGCTCTGGATAACGGCGAGCCCGGCTCGAATCGGCTGCCCTGAATGCCGATCATCAGTAAGTCGGACGGCAGCGTGCCCATCATCCTGGCCAGAGCAATCGATTCGACCAGCGCCGGCGAATGGGCGTCGATACGCGCACGGGGAGCGCTCCGTAAGATGTCCTGTTTGCGGAAGAGGCGGATGGAGCCCGCTTCCCCGCCAAACTTCGCGGAATCTAGAAGGATCACGGCATCGGCGCTCGCCAGATGTACCGGCAGATCCAGGTCCGGCGTTCCAAGATCCGCCAGTTCCACATCGTCAGAGAAGTCGTATTGCGATTCCAGCACCTTGATGGCGAAGGGTCCGGCACCGTCGTCGCCCAGCAGTACGTTCCCGATTCCCGCGATCAGCACCTTAGTCATAAAACCTTCACCGTCGCAATTTCCCTGCCATCCGGATCGAAGGTATGGCATGCGCACGCCATACATGGATCAAACGAATGAACCGTGCGCAGCAACTCCAGCGGCCGCTCCGGATCGGCCACCGGATTGCGCATCAGCGAGGCTTCGTACGGCCCAATGTTGCCCTTGCTATCCCGCGGACTTGCGTTCCAGGTGGTAGGCACAACCGCCTGGTAATTTGCCAGCTTGCCATCCTTGACCACGACCCAATGCGAAAGCGTTCCGCGAGGCGCCTCGTGCGTACCGACGCCTTCGATTTCACCTTTCGAAAACTGCGGAGGGTTATGGGTTGCTACGTCTCCGCCGAGGATGTTGTTGGTCAATAGCTCGCAATGCTTCACGGCGAGGTCCGCCAGCATTGCCGAACGGATCGCGCGGGCGCCGTAGCGGCCCATCGTCGATTGCAGTTGGTCGACGGTGACCTTCCGCCTGGCGACCGCCGAGATGCGGTCGAGCGCCAGGTCGGTCCATTTGCGCGTGAGCGCGTGTCCCTGCACATAGCCTACGAGAATGTTCGAGAGCGGCCCCACCTCCATCGGTCGCCCGGAGTAGCGCGGAGCCTTGACCCAGGTGTACTTGCCGTCCTCCTGGAAATCCGTGTACTCGGGAACGGTCTGACCTTTCCAGGGATGGAGCGTGCCACCCTTGTACCAGGCGCGCGTCGCGTCCTCTGTTACCGCGGTGCGGAAGTCCGGATCGGCGGCGGTCTGGAACTTTTTGACGACGGCCAGATCTCCGGAGAATATCACTCCGCCGGGAAGGTCGAACGACGATGCGCCGGAATCGGTGGGAAGGTCCGGCACGGCGAGGTAGTTCCCGGCGCCGCGGCCGATATCGAACCACTCCGGATACATTCCTGCGATCGCGCAGACGTCAGGGAAGTAGGCTTCGTGAACGAACGGAATGACCTCGTCGACGAGAGACCGGATCATCGTCAGCCGGTCCATGGTGAGCGTACCCAGGCTGTCCAGATCGATGGCGTTGCCGACGCCGCCGACGGTCATGTTCTGGATATGCGGCGTCTTCCCGCCCAGGATCGCGACAATCTGGTTCGACTTGCGCTGGAATTCGAGCGCCTGCAGGTAATGAGTGAAACCGAGCAGGCTGACCTCGGGGGGCAGATGCATCGCCGGATGTCCCCAATATCCATTCGCAAAGATTCCAAGCTGGCCGCTTGCCGCGAGCGCCTTTACTTTGTCCTGAGCCGACTTGAATTCCTGCGGCGAGTTGCGGGTCCACGAAGACAGGCTCTGCGCTAACGACGCGGTCTTGGCGGGATCGGCCTTGGGGATTTGCATCACGTCGATCCAATCCAGCGCCGACAAATGGTAAAAATGCACGATGTGGTCGTGGAGCGCGTGATGGATCAGAATGAGATTGCGGATGTACTGCGCGTTCGGTGGTATCTGCAATTTCAGCGCGTCTTCCACGGCGCGAACGCTGGCGATCGCGTGCACCGTGGTGCAGACTCCGCAGAATCTTTGAGCGAATAGCCACGCCTCACGCGGATCGCGGCCGATCAGAATGTTCTCGATGCCGCGCCACATCGTGCAGGAAGCCCATGCTTTGGAGACGCGTCCGCCGTCCACCTCCGCATCGATGCGCAGGTGGCCTTCAATTCGCGAAATGGGGTCGATTGTGATGCGAGAAGTCATGGATCTCCAGTTTCCAGTCCGGGTGGACCACCCGGGCGTAGTGTTCCATGTCATGCCAGGCCGTGACAGGCGCGGGCAGAATGGGCAGGTACTTTGCCGCGATGATGAAGCCTGCAACTGCCAGGCAAACATAACCCGCGGCCACGAGGGCCTCGATTGCCGACGGAAAGTACACCGCTCCCGGCCTGGCGGTAAACGCAAGAATCGTCGGATCGAAGCGATAGAGCATGCCGCCAACCGCGATCAAAACGTCGGCCAGGAACAGCCGGCTTGAAAGGCGGCGATTGTCGCCCCGCAGCAGGTACACCGATGGAACCGCCAGGAGCAGGATTTCCAGCCAGAACAGCAGGCTGAAACGGTCGAAAGCAAAAGCTGCCGCGATCTGGCCGCGAACGAGTATATCCAGGAAGCGAAATGCGGTCCAACTGAGAACCAGCCAACACATGATGCGCGCCAGGACACCGAGAATGCGCATGTCGATCGGCCGCTTCCAGGAAAGGCAGGAAACCATCAGAACGCCAATCACGCAGGCGTAGCCAAGAAATCCCGCTGCCCAAACATAGAGAAGAGGCAGAAACGGTGTCTGCCAGAGGACGTGTACTCGCGAACCCCCAAGCAGCATCAGGGCGCCGAGCGACGATTGATGCATCATCGGCAGAGCGTAGGCCAACGCGATCACATATGGGTACGTCGCCCGAGTGGCGGGCACGATGTATTTCATCATGAAGGGCCGGAATCCCGGCCAGGTGTAAAACCAGCGCTCGATCAGGGGCGGAGTGTTTTCCAGGAATAGCGGTACGCACGCATAAAGTGGCATGCAGAAGGCCACCTCGAGCAAAGGCGAGTGAGGGTTCCATCTCCACGGCATCAGCACCTGGTAAAAGTTCCAGGGACGCCCCACGTCCACACCCAGCGCGATCAGGCCGCTGAAGTACGCTACGAAGCTGGTGAGAACAGCGGTACGCATGACGCTGTGCAACTCCCTGCGGAAGAAGATCCACGCGGCGATGCCGATCGAGAACCCGCCGGATCCCAGACCGGTCAGCACCATGGTGTTGAACGTCTTCCAGATTCCCCAGGCGTAGACGTCGTTCATACCGGTGGTGGGGCCGAGCCCCGCCCACTCGCGATAAGCGCTGAGCACGATCGACAACGCCCCCATTGCGCAAAGGAACACGAGGAAGGGCGTAATCTTGGGCACGGCGTAGATGGGCACGCCGCGCTGCCAGCGAACGATAACGTGTTTCACAGTTGTGGCCTCAATCCGGTCTGCTCTTCTTCTTCCCGCATTTCTTTGCGGTGATCGATCCAGTTCTTTCTCATGGCGGTGGCCAACATGGCGTAGAGCAGCAGCGGCAAAGCGAGGAACTTGTAGAGTGCCTTCTGCCACCTCAGCCTTTCGGGAATAGGCGCCGTCCCGATGTCAGGCAGACCGATCTCTTCGAACGGCACGTGCGACAGATACAAGACCTGTGTGCCTCCGGCTTCGTGTTCGCCGTAAACGCGATTTTCGAAGTACTTGTTCGGAGACTCCTCGATCCGCCCCTTTGCCTGACTGAGCAAAGTCTCCCGGGGCCCGAAGATTACGGCATGAGTGGGACAGACGGACGTGCAGGCCGGCTCGTACCCTTTGGCAAGTCGCGGCCGGCAAAGCTCGCACTTGACGATCTTCGGGTTGATCATGTCCCACTCGAACTTCGGCACGTGGTACGGGCATGCGATCTCGCAATAACGGCAGCCGATGCAGCGCGAAGGCTCCCAGGCGACCACTCCATTCGCGTCGCTCTTCCACAACGCCTTGAACGGACACGCCGCCACGCAAGCCGGATCGAGGCAGTGCATGCACTGCTGCTTCACGAACGAATCGGGACTATGCTCTTGCGGCTTGTAAAGCTTGATGATGTTCTTGGTGAAGGCGTTCAGATCTTCGGGCGCCTGATGGAGTCCATCGAGCGACACGTCCCTCGGCAATTCGTTCGCCTCGGCGCATGCCACGACACATGCTTTGCAGCCGATGCAGAGGGTCGCATCGTATAGCATCCCGACCGGCGCCTTCGGTTGGGAAGTCGTCTCCGCGGCTTCGACCGCCGGAAGGGCCAAAGCGGCGGTCGCAACCGGAATGCATTTGGAGACGACACTTCGCAGCGCTTCCCGGCGGGTCAGTTCCATCTATCTGCCCTCCGTGTCGGGACGGTCACGGTGAGAATTCTCGTGCCGGGCTTCGATGATCGCGGCCTCTTCCTCGCTGCTCCGGAACCGTCTGGCAGCCACCCACGCCGCGCCGCCGAGAGCGCCGCCAATCACACCGACAACTCCCACCCCCGCGGCCGAAACCGACCCGGTGGAGACGTGGACTGGAGGATAGGTGTCGGGCGGCGTGGCGTCGTGGATCGGGACAAGGTCGAAGAGCGGAACACGGAAGGCGAGGTGTTTTTCCGTGCAACCGATGCACGGCACGCCGATGCCAATGGGCCACACGTCAGGGATCTCATTGAAGTGCCTCGTCGAGCAACCGGCATGGGTATCGGGTCCCTTGCAGCCGAGCTTGTAAAGGCACCATCCATGGCGGTGACCTTCATCGCCATACTGGAGCGTAAACCGCCCGGCGTCGAAGTGGGCGCGCCGCGGGCAGTGATCGTGGATGACGCGATCGTAGGCGAACTTCGGGCGGTGTAACTCGTCAAGCTCCGGCAGCGTTCCCTTGCGCGCAAACTGAAAGACCACGCCCAGCAGTGTGTACGGATTCGGCGGGCAACCCGGCAAATTGACAACCGGCTTGTTCTTGATGATGTCGTCGACACCGACGGCGCCGGTCGGATTGGGATCGGCCGATGGGATGCCGCCCCACGACGCGCAGGACCCAATCGCGATGATCGCGCCTGCTTGGGCCGCCACATCTTGCAGAACGTTCAGGGCCGGCTTGCCCGCCAGCTTCATGTAAATGCCCTGCTCCTTCGTCGGGATCGAACCCTCCACCACCAGCACGAACTTCCCCGCGTTGTCCTCGACTGCCTGGCTCAGCGCAGCCTCTGCCTGGTGTCCACAGGCGGCCATGAGCGTCTCGTGGTAATCGAGGGAAATCACATGTAAGATCAGATCGGCCAGATCTGGCTTGGATGTGCGCAGCAGCGTCTCCGTGCACCCCGTGCAGTCCTGAAAGTGCAGCCAGATCACCGATGGCCGGCGCGCCTGCCCGATTTCCCGGGCGACTTCGGCTGCGTTCGCCTTATCGGTGATCGCGAGGCCAAAGGGAGCCGCGACCATCAGTTGCGTGCAGAACTGGAGAAAATCGCGCCTCGGTACCCCGCAGCGTTTCAAGTGAGCGGCTACTGTTGTCTTCGGCGTCCGCGACCACGTCATGTCATGTGCTCCTTACCGCGCTATGGCTGCCTTGCGATCGGCTATGGACGCAATCCAGTCAAACCAGTGTTCGAGGCCCTCGCCGGATCGGCACGAGAGCGGAAACGTTGTCAGTCCGTGATTCAATCCCTCGACTCCGCGCGTGAAATTGTCGAGATCGAAGGAGACGTACGGCAGCAGGTCGGTTTTGTTAATGACAAGCGCGTCCACGCCGTTGTACATCCGGGGGTATTTGTAAGGCTTGTCGTCGCCTTCCGGCGTGGACGCAATGAGCACGTTCCAGTGCGCGCCCAGCCCCCAGGGCGCAGGACAGACCAGGTTGCCGATGTTCTCGATCAACAGAAGGTCGATTTCGTGCAAGGGCAGACAATCCATCGCGTCACGCACCATCCCCGCGTCCAGATGGCATCTCCCGACGGTATCCAGATGAACCGCCACCGCGCCAGCCCTCTCGGCCCGTTCGGCGTCCATCGCCGCCCGGCTCGTATCGCTGTTGATCATGCCGATCCGCAGCCGCCCGTCAAGGCCCTCAATTGTCCTCTCGATCAGCGAGGTCTTACCCGCTCCCGGCGAGGCCATCAGATTCAACGCCACGACTCTAGCCGCATCCAGCTTCGCCCGGTTCTGTTCCGCGATTTCCCGGTTCACGCTCAGCGCGTTTTCTGAGACTTGAATCGTCTTGACGGTCATATGATTCTCCGGGCGTTTCCACTTCGATCGAATCGACATAGCACTCCTCGCTCATGGGCTTCACCCATTCGCTGCCGCACTCGGGACATCGGAGTTCCTTTCCGCCAACATGGTCCCTGGAACAATCCAGACACAGCAACTCGCCAGGAATGCGGACCAGGTCGAGCCGCGCGCCGGCGGCTTCGGTGGCGGCGCACACGCCATCCCAGAACATCGCCATAGCATCTTCGAGGTAATTCGAATAGTCGGCGATCACCACCCGAACCGAGAGAATACGCGACGCCCCTGCCGATCGCGCATGACGTAGCGCAATTTCTCGGACCCCCTCCACCACACCGAGTTCGTGCACTTCACTTCTTGAGGGTGTGGATGTAAGCAGCGACGTCGTCCAGAGTAGAGCCCGACACCGAGGCGATCGGTTTCATCTTGCCCTTTCCGCCCGAAATGATCTTCTTGATGTCGTCGTTGCTCATCGCCTGGACTTCGGCCGACTTCAGGTCCTTCATATCGACGTTCATCATCTTGGCGATGGCGGGGTTAGGCGTGCCATCAGGCCCGTGGCACATCTTGCACGCTCTGGCGAAAGCAGCCTGGCCTGCTGTTATGTCAGCGGCGAAGGCCACCGCTCCTGTCAGACTAACGAGAGTCAGTGTTACGAGTATGGTGCGCATATGTTAGGGTTCTCTTCCACTACGGAACAAGCACGGCAGTCGCCACTTGCACGGAGTGGCAGAACGCCGGCCGCGGGCCAAAGACCACGAGTTTTCAATAGCTGCGGATCGATTTCGACCGTGCGCGTGCCCCAAAGCTGCCGGTGGCTGGGCCAATCTGCCCTAAAGTGGCCAATGCGCACTCGCAGTTGATTCCGCAAGTCTCCGTCGTCACCGATTCCACACCATGTGCACACTACGATGCCGGAATTTCGACCATTGTGACGAAGTCCCGGTCATTTCCCGGGTCCAAGCCATTCTGGCAATCGCTGGACCGCCAAACCATCTGCCCGCGACTCAGTTGGTTAGACGCAAGCTCGAAGGGAACTCCAGGAGCGGCATGACTCGTGCACCCTTTCGTCGGGACGAAGCACGAGATGCCCAGAACAATTCTTGTTGTCGACGACCACGCTCCGAATCGGGAGCTGATACGAGAAGCGCTGGACGATTCTGCGTACGGTATCACCGAAGCCCGAAGCGCATCCGAAGCTCTGGAGCACCTCCAGCACCACGAGACCGACCTGGTCATCACCGATGTGCGGATGCCGGGCATTTCCGGTATTGAATTGCTCCAGCGGCTGCGCAGTGACTACCCGAATATCGCCGTCATTCTTGTAAGCGCATTCGCCACTGTCGAAAACGCCGTCGAGGCAATGAAACTGGGAGCGAATCATTATCTGACCCAGCCGCTCGATATTGACGAGCTACGATTGGTGACCGACCGGGCGCTGGATTGCCAGGCCGTTCGCATCCGTCACTGGCGTTCCAACGGCCCACTGCCACGAGACTCCGGGTTTGAAGAGATCCTCGGGAGTTCGAAAGATTTGCTCTGCGTACTGGACCAGGCCACGAGGGCGGCGCGAACCAGTTCCACCGTTCTAATCCAGGGCGAGACCGGAACGGGCAAGGAGTTGCTGGCCCGCGGAATTCATTCCCTGAGTTCACGCAGCACAATGCCATTCGTCACAATCAACTGCGGCGCGATACCGAAGGACCTGCTGGAATCCGAACTCTTCGGCCACCTGAAGGGGGCCTTCACCGGCGCCTTCATGGACCGCAAAGGGCAAGTGGAAGCTGCCAATGGTGGGACATTGTTCCTGGATGAGGTCGGAGAAATGTCCCCAGATCTGCAAGTCAAGCTGCTGCGACTGTTGCAAAACGCCGAAATCCAAAGGCTCGGCGCCGTCTGCAGCATCAAGGTGGACGTCCGGGTAGTCGCGGCTACTCATCGCGACCTTTTCGCCATGGTGCATGATCGCGCGTTCCGCGAGGACCTGTATTACCGGCTCAACGTGATCCCACTCAGGTTGCCGAGTTTGCGTGACCGCCGTGAGGATATTCCGGAACTCCTGCATTTCTTCCTCGAGCGCAGTTGCTGCAAACATGGACGCGAAAGCCTCAGCCTGGCTGAAGGCGTCCTCGATCGCTTCCTGTTGTACCGATGGCCGGGGAATATCCGCGAACTGGAAAATGTGGTCGAGCGGATTGTCGTCCTCACGCGTGGTGATGAGGTCGGCATTGCCGATTTGCCCGACTTTCTACAGCCTGACCCCAACCCTGTCGAAGCCATCAGTCTCGATCTTCCTCCGAGCGGAATCTGCTTCGGCGGCCTTGAGAAGGAGGTGCTCTTTCGAGCTTTGGAACAATCCAAGTGGAATCAGTCCATGGCGGCGCGCTACCTCGGCATGAGCCGGAAGACGCTCGCTTACCGCATGCACAAGCACAACCTGATTAGACCATCGCATTTGTTCGTCGTGCGGAATCACTCGAATGTGGTAGAGATGAGCAGAACGAGCGTCTGCAAGTCACCGCGGATTGGTTGAGTCATGGCCGCTTGCGCTTCTCATTCCACCTCGGCATCGCGCGTGCCGGTCGCGGACAACCGATATCGCAGACTGCTGGAGGCTGCGCCGGACGGAATCGTCGAGGTAGATCGCTCAGGACGCATCGTCCTCGTCAATTCCCAAGCGGAGAGGATGTTTGGCTACCGGCGAGAGGAACTCCTAGGGAAGTCTGTGGAGATGCTGATGCCGGAACGCTTTCGGGGACGGCATCCTGCGCACCGGGAACGTTACTCCGCACATTCCGTGATTCGCCCGATGGGATCCGGACTCGACCTGCGAGCGGTCCGTGCGGATGGAACCGAATTCGCGGTGGATATCAATCTCAGTCCTTTTGAAGACGATGCCGGTGGCTCTGTCGTGTGCGTGATTCGTGATGTGAGCGATCGCAAACTGGCGGAAGAGCAGATAAAGAGTCTGAACCTTAGCCTTGAGCAGCGGACACGCGACCTGGCGGTGATCAATTCGGAACTGGAAAGTCGCAATCGGGAGGTGGAGAAGGCCAATCGTCTGAAGAGCAACTTTCTCACAACCATGAGCCACGAGCTGCGAACGCCGCTGAATGCCATAGTGGGGTTCGCCGACCTGCTGGCGAGGCAGACCGCCGGCCCGCTTACGCAGAAGCAGGAGCGGTTTGTGCGGCATGTCAAGGAGAGTTCCCGGCACCTCCTTGCCCTGATTGACGATATTTTGGATCTTTCCAAGATTGAAGCCGGCCGGCTGGACTTGAAATTCGAGAGCTTTCCCCTGAGTCTTGCGGCCGACGAGGTGTTGTCGACGATCAGGCCGCTAGCTGCGGAAAAGGAAATCGACCTCACCACGCACTTAAGCCTCGATCTGACGCTCCATGCGGATCAAGTGCGGGTGAAGCAGATTCTTTACAACCTGCTGAGCAACGCGATTAAGTTCACCCCACCGAGAGGGAGTGTTCGTCTCCTTGCAAGATGGGCTGACGCGGCTGTTCACATCTCGGTGATCGACACCGGAAGCGGCGTGCCGCACGAAGAGTACGAGACGATTTTCGAGGCGTTCCACCGATGTCCGACCCCAGCACAAGAGGTTTGTGAAGGGACCGGACTCGGTCTTTCGATCACCCGGCTCCTGGTTGAGCAGCATGGAGGCAGGATTTGGGTAGAAAGCGATCCCGGCAAGGGAAGTGAATTCCATTTGACGCTGCCGAACCACACGGACCGGGTTCGATGACGATTCTGGTTGCGGACGATAACGCCTTCAGCCGCGAACTGATGAGAGAACTTCTAGAAGCATCGGGCCATGTGATTCTGGAAGCGGTGAACGGTCGCCATGCGATTGATCTTATTCGCCAATACGTACCTGACCTGGTGTTTCTGGATCTGCAGATGCCCCTGCAAGACGGCTTCAGCGTCGTTCGAGAGTTGCGAAACGAAACTCGTTTTGTAAACCTGCCAGTCGTTGCCTTAACGGCCAGCGCCATGATCGGCGACCGCGAACGAGCCATTGCCGCCGGCTTTGATTCGTACGTGGCCAAGCCGATCGACCTGTGCGAGGTCGAAGCCCAGGTAGAAGCGTTCTCTTCGCGTTGACTAACCAATTCTGCGTCGTAGTAATCCCTCGAAATGCAATATGAGCCTCTTGGAGCAGCATGGCGAACGCACTGCCTCATCTGCGGCAGGTCCGATGTCCGAACCGAACTTCGCAGAGTGAGTCTTGCGCAGAAATGTACACGTGGGTATTTGGCCCGCGGCGTGCCTTTAGGAAGCATGGAACTTCTATGCTCGATCCACAAAAGAGCGACGATCCCAAACGCCCGATACTCATGCTGCTCACTAGCCATTGGGTCAGCCTGCTCGGCGCCGCACTCGTGACCACAGCCGGATTCTCCTGGCTCTTCGCTCTCCCAACCCAGCTCCGGGGACACACCAGTAATCCATATATAGGCATTGTTGTCTTTCTCATAATCCCAATTCTCTTCGTCGCGGGCCTCCTCTTAATTGCACTCGGCGTGTTCCTTGCTCGCAGACGGATTGAGGCCGGCCTTCTGGAGGCGCCGCACCGGGATGTCTACCTTCGAAAGCTCGCGATCTTCTTCGCCGCGGCCACCGCGGTCAACATCGTGATCGGAACTCAAGGAACGTACCGCGCCATAGAACATATGGAGACCGCCCAGTTCTGCGGCCAGAGTTGCCACGTCATGAAACCGGAGTTCACCGCACATCAGAACTCGCCTCATGCAAATGTTCTTTGCGTGGATTGCCACGTAGCTCCAGGTGCGACCGGGTGGGTGGCAAGTAAGATGGCCGGTACGCGGCAGTTGCTCGACGTAGTGTTCCAGCGCGTGCACTACCCGATCGAATCGGCAATGGAAAGCAATCGCCTGGTGCCTTCCCGCAGTACTTGCGAACAGTGTCACTGGCCTCAGCAATTCGATTCAACGAAGTTACGCGTCATATTTAATTTCAAGGACGACGAGTCGAATACGCAGACCCGGACTGTAATGGAGATGCTCACGGGTGGCGGCGATCTGGGCGGCATCCATGGAGCGCATCTCGCCCCTGGAGTCGAAATCCACTACGCAGCTTCTGATAAACAGCGTCAAACCATCCCCTGGGTGGAGTACCGCAACGGGAAGACGGGTGAAGTCCGCACGTTTCTGGCGGATGGCTCGACCGCTAAGTCGGTCGCCACCCTGCCGCGCTATCAGATGCAGTGTGTGGACTGTCATAACCGGCCGACCCATACTTTTGAACTTCCCGAGCGAGCCGTGAACCAAGCGCTGGGTTTAGGGCATATTTCTCCTTCGCTGCCTTATGTCAAGAAGAAAGCGATGGAGTTGCTCAAGATCGACTATGCAACCAACCAGGATGCCGCAAGCGACATTCCTGTCAGATTGGCCGCCTTCTACCAGGACAAATATCCGGCAGTTTCATCTCAACGCGCCGCCGACATCTCCAAGGCTGGTGCCGAAATCGCTGAAATCTATAACCGGAACGTGTTCCCCGACCTGAAGGTCACGTGGGGCACGTACCCCAATAATCTCGGACATACCGATTTCCCTGGGTGCTTCCGCTGCCATGACGGGTCGCATTCCACGTCGGATGGCAAGACCACGATTACCCAGGACTGCAACACGTGCCACACTCCGGTGGCAGTCGAAGAAACAAACCCCGCAGTACTAAACACGCTCGGCCTCGCGGACCGGATTGCCAGTCTGCAGAAGATATCAACGAAAGGATCATCCAAATGAATCGCAGTACACTGAACATCAAAAGGTCCGTAGCCCTGGCGGCAGCAGTCGTTCTCTCCCTGGCCGCCGCCGGCAAGCGGCATCAGTACTCCCCGCAAGAAAAGGCCGCCTATGCGGACGCTGCGACCGTCGAGTTCGTTCAGCCGGGCCTTGTGATAACGATCAACCAGGCACAGATCACCTCCGACGGGACGATCACCGTGGTGTACACGTTGAGCGATCCTAATGGTCTTCCTCTGGATGCTGCCGGTGTCACGACACCCGGAGCAGTCAGCTTGGGATACATCGCGGCGGTGCTGCCGAACAACCAGGAAGATTACACGGCCTACACTACCCACGCCAATTCGGGACCTGCGGTCTCGTCGACCAATCAACCGGGCCCCGATTCCGGTGGCGTGACTACCGGCGGGCCAGGCCAATATCAGTATGTCTTCCATACGAAGGCGCCAACGGGTTTCGATGCGACCGCTACCCACACAATCGGCATCTATGCTTCCCGCGTGTTGACAGCCTACAACCTGGGGACCAATTATGCCAGTGCGACCTACAACTTTGTCCCGAATGGCGCCAAGGTAACCAAGGTCCACGACATTATTAGGACTGCGAGCTGCAATACCTGTCACGACCAGCTTTCGTGGCACGGCGGGCGGCGGCGCGGCGTCGAAATGTGCGTCCTGTGCCACACCCCGCAAAACGTGGACACGACGACCGGGGGCTCGCTTGACCTGAAGGTGATGATTCACGAGATGCACATGGGAGTCAAGTTGCCCAGCGTCGTGGCCGGAAAACCCCTGATCGTGAATGGAAAGGACTTCTCGCAGATCTCTTATCCCGCCGACCCCGGCGATCCGCGCCGTTGCGAAACCTGCCATTCGCAAACCACCGGCGCCGCGCAGGCCACAGCTTACCTCACGGATCCGACGGCCGAAGCCTGCGGCGCCTGCCACAACGACGTGAACTTTGCAACGGGAGCAAACCACCCGGGCGGTCCGCAGTTCGACGACAAGCAGTGCGCCAACTGCCATATTCCGCAGGGGGAGATGGACTTTGACGCATCGATCAAAGGTGCGCACGTCGCTCCCACCGCGTCCAGCCTGCTCACCGGCCTCGCGGTCAATATCACCAAGGTGGATAAAGGCATGGCGGGGACCGCCCCGGTAGTGTCGTTCACGGTACAAAATGGCAGCGGCAAGCCGCTTGCCCTCTCGCAACTCGGCTCCATCTCTTTCACCATGGCCGGCCCTACCACCGACTATGGCTACACGAGCTTTGGACCCGATACCGCCAGCACGCCGGGCTACGTGACCGAAAGTGCGGCGAACGCGAATTGCGACAGCAGCGGAAACTGCACCTACACGTTTACGCACGCGGTCCCGGCGAAGGCGATGGGAACTTATGCCATCGGCGTAGAAGCGCGGCGGACTGAGACTGTGCTCGCAGGCACAACGACGCAGCAGAGTATTACTTATGGCACGCCGAACAAAGTCGTCTACTTCTCGGTGGATGGCTCGCCGGTCACAACTCGGCGCGATGTCGTCGCGATCGCCAACTGCAACCAGTGTCACGTGGCGTTATCCGTTCACGGGTCGCTGCGCAACAACACCGAATATTGCGTGATGTGCCACAATCCGTCGAATACGGACGCTTCCCAGCGCGTCAATGCCACAGTCGCCGCGGATAAGGCCGCTCCTCCGCAGGGCATCACGTTTCCGCTTCTGGTCCACCGTATTCACGATGGCGTCAACATGGTTGCCGATGGCGGCAGCTACACAGTCGTTGGTTTCGGCGGCAGTCACAACGATTTTTCGACGACGCTGTTTCCGGCGATGGCCCCCAACGGTCAAGCGACCGACTTGGCGAATTGCTCGCTCTGCCATGTGAACGGTTCTCAGGCAAACCTGCCCGTCGGTTTAAACAACGTAGTGAATCCGCAGGGGTGGATCAATCCGGAAGGCGCCACCGCGACCGCCTGCTCGGGTTGTCACATGGCTAAGGACGCGGCAGCGCATTTCCTAGCCAACACATCGTCGCTCGGCGAGAGCTGCACGGTGTGCCACCAATCGGGCGCCATCGTCGACGTGAACCAGGTGCATGCGCAGTACTGAGGCAGCGATGCCGACCCGGCACTCCCTGGCGCGAGCGCGAGCGTTTGCGCCACGGGAGTTTTCGGGTGGTCGGAATCTCGACACGAAACCCCAAAGTACGACATCTGCCTGTTGCGAACGCCTCCTTCTGTTCTCGCCAACCTCCAGCTTTCAGTTAGCTTCCCGTCTCTTTCGGATGATGACTCGTTTGGAATCGCGGTTGCCTCTGTTTGGATGACTGGCGCCCGCCACGATCATGACGCTGCAAACCTACACAGGGGGAATACATGGCTGACTCGCAAAGCGATCTCGTTAGCTCGAAACCGCGCTGGACGCAACGTCTAAGACAGTTGCTTGCCCCGGTAACGATTGTGCTTATGGCCGCAGGGATCTTGTTCCTGATCGCCGGCAACTGGAATACCTGGGCCAGCGAGCGCGCTTCCGAAAACACTGACGATGC
>Ga0335085_10002238_pt1 | contig 36893 bp, 31 predicted proteins | sample Lox_Sample_45_FD_206712 | JGI IMG/M metagenome (GOLD analysis project Ga0335085, IMG submission 206712) | Soil microbial communities from Loxahatchee National Wildlife Refuge, Florida, United States - Lox_Sample_4.5 | ecosystem: Environmental > Terrestrial > Soil > Wetlands | place: USA...
GTCCGTCGGGGAGCTGGCCGGGCTGACCGCGAACTTCACCGTCACCGACCCGTTCGGCTCGCCGAAGGTGGATCTCCAGATCGAGGGCACCGGCACGATCGCCGAGCTCGGCAGCGCGTCGTTCGACATCACGGTCGACGTCGGGCCGGACCTGACCGCCTCCGGCAAGCTGACCGGCGCGACGCTTCCGCTGCAGGCCCTGTTCACCGACCTGCACCTGCCTGCCCCCGCCGACCTGACCATCGACAGCGCCGAGATCGACGTGGCCAAGGCCGGGGTGTCGCTGAGCGCCACCCTGGCCGACGACCCGGCCTGGGTGCTTGGCCTCGGCCCGCTGTCCCTGTCCGTCAGCGACCTGGCTCTCACGGCGGCCAACACGTCGGGGTCGTGGACGGCCACGTTCGGCGGCGAGCTGGCCCTCGGATCCGCCCTGGTGCTCACGGTCGGGTATCAGCTGCCCGGCAGCTTCCGGATTACCGGCGCCTTCGCCGACACGACGCTGTCTGCCCTGGTAGCGGCGTTCGGGCTGCCGTTCGCGGTGCCGGCTGGGTTCGACCTGAGCCTGGACGACTCCTCGGTCATGATCAGCGGGGAGCAGGGTGACCTGACCTTCACCGCGGCCACCGACATCACGCAGGTCGGCCTGTTCACGATCAGCGTCTCCCGGACCTCGGGCACCTGGGGGTTCGTGGCCGGCGTCGATCTCGCCGTGGCCAGCCTGTCCACGACCGCGGGCCTGGCCGCCCTGACCGCGTTCGAACAGTTCACCGGGCTCGACGACCTGGCGCTGGTGGTGTCGACGATCACCGACCCACAGTTCACCTTCCCCGACCTCACCGCGCTGCCCGCCCCCCAGCTGTCCGGTGCTCAGATCAAGCTGCCGGCCGCGGCCGGGGGCGTCACCCCTGGGCTGACCGTCTACGGCTCGCTCACCGCCGCGAACAGTCAGGGCCTGCAGGCGCTGGCCAGCTGGCTGGGCGTCCGCCTGGACGGCTCGGTGGCGGCCATCATCACGGTGGCCCTGCCCGATCCCGCGGCCGGGTCGCGGCTGGCCATCGCGGTCAGCGCCCAGGTCGACGGGGTGACGATCACGGGCCAGCTCGGCGCGATGCTGAGCAGCGGCCAGCCGACCCTCTACCTGACCGGCACGGCCACGGTGCCGATCCAGGGGCAGCCGGTCACGTTCTCGCTAGCGGCGGCCGTGACCGAGGACGGTGTGTTCGTCTCCGGCGGCTATACCGGGACGATCTCGTTCACGTTCGCCCCCGGCGGTCCCGCGGTCCAGCTCAGCGATGTCGGCCTGGCGGTCGGCCTGGACTTCGAGGGGGTGCCCAGCGTCGGCTTCACCGCGACGATCGACGTCGGTAACTTCGACGCGTCGGTGGCCGTGTTCCTGGACTCGGTCAACCCGGCACAGTCCATGTTCGCCGGGTCGGTCAGCGACGTGACGCTGGCCGGGATCGCCGAGGCCCTGGCCGGCCAGGCCAGCATCCCGACCGATGTCGCCGGCGTCCTGTCGCAGGTATCGGTGGCCGGGATCAGCTCCTTCACGCTGCCCGCGACGGCAGCCACCGCGCTGGACAACCGGGACCTGGGCGGCGTCGCGGCCGCCTTCGCGCCCTTCGCCGCCATCCCGTCCAGCAGCAGCGGCCTGCTGCTTGTGGTCAGCCAGCCGGGCCAGTCCTGGCACCTGACCGACCTGACCACGATGACGCACTACTCGCTCAGCCTGGCCGGAACGGGCATCGCCGTCGCCGTCGAAGCGCAGATCTACTGCGCCCCGGTGGCCACGGCCATCGGCCCCACCTCGTTCCCGGCCGGCTTCCACGTCGACGCGGCCGTCGACCTGTATGTCGTCCACGTCGAGCGGCTGCGCGTGGTCATATCGCCGGGCAGCGGGATAGCGGCCGACGCCACGCTGGACCCGATCACGTTCGGCCCTCCGGGCTTCTTCGCCGTCACCGGCGTCGGCGGCCAGGCCGGGCCCCGCTTCTCGGTCGGCACGTTCGCCCAGACCGCGGCCGACGAGCCCGACCCCAACTGCCAGCCACCCCACCTGCTGGTGAGCGGCGCCCTCACCCTACTCGGCACCCAGGTCGCCAGCATCTACCTGTACGCCTCGCCGACCAACTTCACGTTCCAGATCAGCGCGGACATCCCGCCCGGATCGACCGTGATCTCGCTGTCGATCTCCGGTCACGTCGGCTCGCTCGACGACCTTGGCGCGTCCGGCACGGTCACCGTCGGGGAGACGGGGACCGTGAACCTCGGCACCCTCGGGCAGGTCCCGGTTAACACGCAGGTCAGCGGGGCATTCTCCCTTGGCTACGAGAACGGGATTGCCTCCGCCTCGGTCAGCGGCAGCGCCAGCCTGAACGGACTGGGCTCCGTCGGGCTTCCGACGGTCGACCTGGTGGCCAGCGGCTCGAAGCTGACCGACCTGCCCGGCCTGTTCTGGACTGAGATCCAGCAGGCTTACCAGGTGTTCACCGCCAAGGCCAGCCAGTGGCTGCAACTGGTGGCCAACGGCGTCATCACCGGCGTCAACGGCACGGCGCAGGTGGGCGAGATCCTGTACCAGAATTTCAGCCAGACGCCAGGCGAGATCGCCGCACTGATGCACGGCTACAGCCAGTACGGCCCCGACCAGATCGCGCAGGCCATGCAGGCCGCCGGAGCCAACGAGCAAGTGGTCGCCTCGACGCTGAGCGGTCTCGGCTACCAGGCCCAGACCATCGTCCAGACCCTCGGCTCGGTCTTCCCGGGCCACATCAGCATCGACCTCGGCCACACGGACATCCCGCAGGGCCCCCACGCCGACATCCCCCATGGGGACCTCTTCGGTGCCACTATCACCCCGCACGGTGACGGTCCCCTCTGGCCGCACACCGACGCCCCGACCCACATCGACTCATGACCGTCGAACTGCGCCCCCTGGGTGTGCGCTGCAATCTCGGCTGCCGCTACTGCTACCAGGACCCGCAGCGGGACGCCGAAGGCAGGACCCCCCGCGGCCGCGGCTACAGCCTGGCCGCGATGAAGGCGGCGGCCGAGCGCGAGGGCGGTCCTGTCGTCCTGTTCGGCGGCGAGCCGCTGCTGCTGCCCCTGGCCGACATCGAGGACCTGCTGGCCTGGAGCTTCGAGCGTCACGGGTCGGCCGGGTTGCAGACCAACGGCGTGCTGATCGGTGACGAGCACATCCGGCTGTTCCGCCGGTATAACGTGTCCGTCGGCGTCTCGATTGACGGGCCGGGGCCGCTGAACGACCTGCGTCGGCAGGGCTCGCTGGCCCGGACCCGCCAGGCGACCCAGCGGACCTGGGACAATATCCGGCGCCTGGCGGTCGAGCACCGCCCGCCGGGCATCATCGCCACCTTGCACCGGCTGAACGGCACCGGCGAGCGCCTCGGACAGCTGACCGGCTGGCTGCACGCGCTGGACGAACTCGGCGTCAGCTCGGTGCGGGTGCACCTGCTCGAGGTGGACGACGAGGCGCTGCGGCCGATGGCCCTGACCGCGGCGGAGAACGCCGCCGCCCTGGACGCGGTGGCCGCCGCGGCCGCCTCGTTCGCCCAGCTGAGGGTCGACGTCCTACACGACGTGGCGGAGCTGATGACCGGCGAGCCGGCCCCGTCGTGCACATGGCACGGCTGTGACCCGTACTCCACGCCCGCGGTCCGCGGCGTGGAGGGCGACGGAAGCCCGAGCAACTGCGGGCGCACCAACAAGGACGGGGTCAACTACCTCAAGGCCGAACGGGTGGGATTCGAGCGCTATCTCACGCTGGCCCGCACTCCGATGGCGGACGGCGGCTGCCAGGGCTGCCGCTTCTTCCTGCTGTGCCGGGGACAGTGCCCGGGCACGGCCACCGGCGGCGACTGGCGTAACCGGTCCGAGCACTGCGCGGTGTGGATGTCCCGGTTCGAGGCAGCCGAACGCGAGCTCCTGAGCCGCGGCAGGGTACCGGTCTCGCTCGACCCCCGCCGCGCCCAGGCCGAGCAGCGGCTGGTCTCGGCCTGGCGGCACGGGACGAACCCATCAGCCCGGGAGGTGCTGGAGGACGAGCGGCCGCCGCGCCTGCCGCCGTTCCTGCTGCCCGATCCTGGCTACCGGCTCGTCTACGCCGGACCGGCCCAGCAAGCCCGCTGGGGTCCGGCGGTGGTGACGGCCCAGCAGGCGACCTGGCGGATCACCCTGGCCGCGGTGGCCGCCGGCGTCGGCCGGCCCGCCCAGGTGATCTCGCCGCCGCGCGCCGACGCCTGGCTGGCGCGGCAGGAGGCGGTGGCCCTCGGGCTGGCCGTGCGGCTCCTCGGCCAGCCCGATGAGCCGGTACGGCTAGTGGTCGCGCTCCCCGGGTGCCTGCCCGGCCGGGACGAAGACCTGATCGCGGCGGTGCCCGACCGCTGTCACGCGGCCCCCGGATGGTCCGCGACGGACGCCCCAGGCGATGACCAGGCCGGTCCCTCGGCGATCCCGAACGTCCTGCTCCGGGGCATCGGACTCGACGTGCTCGGTCACGAACCCTGCTCGGTAAGCTGCCCGCGCGAGCGGGCGCTGGCCGAGCAGCGACTCAACGCCGCCGCCCGGGTCGGGGTAGCCGGCCTGGACGAGCTCCTGGAGGTGCTCGGCTGGTCGGCCGAGTGGACCGCCCTGCACGGGATGGCCGAGATCACCACGCCGGTCTTCCGGGCGGTCCATCCCACCGCCTACACCAGCGGCCTGCGGCGTGCCCGCTTCCACGGCGCGATCCCGGCCGGGTCGCCGGCCGGCCTGCGCTTCCCGTTCCCTGCCTCACCCGCCCGCCCGCTTCTGCAGATCAGAGGTCGATAACCTATGTCCGGTCGCGAGTTTCACGTGCTGTACCAGAACATGACCGTGTTCGGCGGCGGAAGCGTCACCCGGAACCGGGCGTTCATTAGCGGGTTCAGCCAGATCGCGCTCGGCTCTGCCGCGAACCGGGTACTGGTCGCCGGGTTCACCGAGATCGGCAACGCCGGGCCGGCGGTATCCGCCCTGACGGCCCTGGCCGCGAACATCGACGACACGCTGCAGGGGAGCTACACGATTGCACTCGGGCTGTCGGCCACCGGCCTGACCGAGTACGCCTACCTCGCCACCTACGCCGAGGACGCCGCGAACACCTTCCACGTCGACGGGTACGGCAAGGTCATCGGCACGCAGGACGAGACCCAGTGGACGTGCTATCCAGCGGCCACGCTGGCGTCCGCCAGCCTGCCCGCCGGCCTGACCCCGGGCAGCCGTGGCCTGGCCTACGTGACCGGGACGATCGTCTCCGGCACCGACCCGTCCTGGCAGGGCAAGCAGCTGGCGGTGCTGTTCGCGCACGGCATGTACGGAACCGGCGACGTCTACGGCGGGATGCAGCGGCTGCCCGGCGCCGTCGCCGCCGTCTACACCGCACACAAGCTCCCGGCCACGGTCGGCTACGTGCTGGCCGGCGACTTCAACGCCTCCCCCCGGCCGGTCTCGGCCAGCGGGACTTCCCTGGCTCCAGTGTTCGCCGCCGACACCATGGGAAAGCCGGTCAGCACCACCCAGGACCATGCCTACGACTTCTTCTTCACCAGCCCGGCCCTGTCGACCGCGACCGCGACCGTCTGGCCGCAAACCCGCTCAGGCCCGGCCCTCTCCCAGCATGCCGCCATATCCCTCCAGCTATCCTCGCAAACCCTGACCTGACACGTACCACATCGCAGATACGTCGGGTGCGGGGTCGGGAACCGTGGTCTGGCGGCGGCCCAGTGTCCGCCTGCACGGCTGAGGTGGAGAAGGGGGACCAGGGCGGGAACGCCACCCGTTCGGCCCTAAAGATCTTGAATTGCCCGAACGGTCAGGGATCCTGCGGTCGCGGCCTGCATAAAGCGGCGGTCGGCGGGAAGCGAGGTCTCCCTTCGCGAGCCTGTCCCCGCTACTGGCAAGGAACGCCGGATGACGATCATCCCAGGACCGCCGACTGGCGCGAGGCCGGCCCCCTCCCGCCGACCATGGTGACCAGCAGGGGCGGTCCCATCTCGAGGTTGTAGCGGGCGTTCGACCAGCCGCCGGGCTTCTGCGCGATGCCGCGCGCGGTCAGCTCGCCCGGGTAGCCGAACACATGCCGCATATCCCACGCGCGCAGCCTTTCCAGCAGGTAGTCGCCAACAGTCTGAGCCATTCCGGTACCTCCGCCGTCAGTGCCTGGTGAGCAGCGCCGACCAGCAGGCGGCCGAATCGCTGGACTTGCCGGCACTACCTTGGTCGGCAGTGCCTAGATGGCGCTGAGCGGACTGTTGTCTTCTATAGCGATAGCCGACACCACACAGCTGGCTTACCCAAGCTCAAGCTTTTTGCTGGTCAGTTCGTGGGAGCCAAGCGGGGAGCCATTATCGGCCGACGCAGGGCCACGTGCAGCGCCACTCGGAGTTCTGAAACGCCGATTTACCTCGTACTTCGCGGCAATGAGCCATATTGGCCGATGACAGGAAGCTCCATGGCATGGACGGGGTCAGGGGTTCGAATCCCCTCAGCTCCACCAACCAATAACCGCAGATCAGAGCCACTACGCCAATCGCGTCGATCCGACGTGAGGGCCCTTGTGGGAGCCAAGTTGTAAGTTTTCGGCATGGCTGCGTCACCGGTTCCGCCGGTACCGGTGGCGGGCGTGGTCATCGAATGGCGCGGGCTGAACCGTGGCGCGGATGCGCGGGAAGCCGAGGTCGGCATCGGCCGGCGTGCCCGGCCCGGGATGCTCGCCCCACACCACGCTCACCTCGGTTCCCGGTTCGGCGTACTGCGTGCCGATCAGCGTCAGCGACAAGATCGTCCCGGCCGGGTCGATGGTGGCGGTCTGGTGCGTCAGGCCCGCCAGCACCGGTCCGGCCTCCACCCGCTGCCGGGCATAGGTGAGCTGGAACCGTTCCTCCGTCCCGATCACCCGGCGCACGTCCTGCGGGTCGAAGACCAGCGTGACCTTGGTGCGCCGGACGTCGGCCTGGGCCTTCTCCAGAGCCGCGCGGCCGATGAAGTCGTGGTTGAACGCGATCGACCGGCCGTAGCCGAGCTCGTACGGCGTGCAGTAGTAGTCCTCGATGTTCTCCGAGAAGAAGCTGCCGTTGAGGGGACGCTGCCCTTCGATGCCGAACAGCGGCAGCCAGCGGCGGTAGCCGGCCAGGTCCGGGTCGCTGTAGATGGCCGGGATCGGCGAGGGGATCCAGCCGCTCTCCACGCTGGCCGAGGCGTACGCCCAGGCCCCCACCTGGACCAGGCCCAGCGGTGAGCCCGCGTTCATAAGCGCGTCCCGGACCGCGGCCGCGTCGGGCCACGACCCGATGAACTCGAACCCGTCCTGCCCGGCCATGTTGTGCCGCAGCGCCCGCAGGCCGGTCCCGTTCAGGGTGACCGGGACCGAATGGAAGAAACGGGTGGCTGGCAGCGGGCCGCCGAACGCCCGGGCGACGAGCTCGGCCGCCAGCGGGCTGAGCGCGCCGGACGACCTTGCCGTCATCGGCTTCGACGACACCGAATACGGCGCCCTGGCCACGCCGGCCCTGACCACCGTGCACATCGACGCCGAGGACCACGGCCGCCAGGCCGCCCGGGCCATCCTCGGGCTCCAGCCGGTCGACCGCACCCCGGCGCCGGCTCGGGTCATCGTGCGCGCCTCCGCCTGAGCGGGGTGCCGTCAGCCCCAGATCGCCCGGGCGGTGTCCGCCACCAGCCTGAGCTTGGCGAACTGCTCCTCGCTGGTCAGCAGGTTCCCGCCCTCGGCGATCGAGGCGAAGCCGCATTGCGGGCTCAGGGCGAGGTGGTCCAGGTCGACCAGCCGCCCGGCCTCGCCTACCCGCCGCCGCAGCTCGTCAGCGGACTCCAGGACCGGCGACTTGCTGGTCACCAGGCCGAGCACCACGGTCCGCCCGGCCGGCATGAACCGCAGCGGCCCGAAGCCACCCGCCCGTTCGTCGTCGTACTCCAGCAGGAACCGGTCCACGTCCACCGAGCCGAACAGGCGCTCGGCGATCGGCTGGTAATCGCCCTCGCTCATCCACATGCTGGCCTGGTTGCCGCGGCAGACGTGCAGGCCGAGGACGACGCCCTCCGGTCGCTCCACCCCCGCCACGCTGGCGGCATCGGTGGCCGCCATCCGCTCGAAATCGGCCTCAATCCCGGCCCCGTGCTCTCCGACGAACCGGCCGTAGCCCGGATTGTCGAGCTGGATATAACGAACGCCCTCGGCGATCAGCGCCTCGATCTCGGCTCGCGTGATCGCCGCCATCTCCGCCGCCAGTTCCTCGCGCGAGCTGTAGGCCTGGTCCGTTATCCCGTCGGCCCAGAACCGGTCGGCCATGAAGCCGGGCGCGATCAGGGTCACCTTGACCGGCGCATCGGTCAGGCCGCTGACGTACGCCGCCTCACCCTCGGCGAGCCGGCCCCGCTGCCGTAGCCGGCTGGTGACCACCCACGTGTGACTGCGCAGTTTGGTCACGCCTTCGCTGGCGTGCCAGGGCATGTCCCACGACCGCAGCTCCAGGCCGTCCACCGCCTCGACGAAGCCGGTGCGGAAATCGCGGCGCCGGAACTCGCCGTCCGTGATCACGTCCATCCCGGCTTCCTGCTGCGCCTTGACCGCGGCCGCGATTGCCTCGTCCTCGGTCACCCGCAGTTCGGCGGAGCTGATTGCCCCGGCCTCGTGGCGTCGCCGCGCCTCGAGGAGCGGCTCCGGCCGCAGCAGGCTGCCTACCTGGTCGGCGCGGAAGGCCGTCGAGCCGGTCATGAGGACACCTCGGCCTTCGCGTAGCCGCGCACGTCCGGGTACGGCGGCTCGACCGGCTGCAGGTCGACCTGGAACGCGTTGAGCAGCATGGCGAGCATCGAGTAGTTGCCCAGGCTGCCGATCAGGTCGACCAGACCCGGTTCGCCGAACTCGGCCAGCGCGGCCGCGAACGTCTGGTCGCTGACGAAGTGATCGGCCAGGATCTCGGCGCTGAACTGATAGGCGATCTGCTCGTCGCGGCTGGTGAAGTGCGGCTCCTTGCGCTCGGCGAGCTCGGTCAGCGCGTCGGCGGATACCCCGAGGTCGGCCGCCTTGCCCACGTGCGCGTTCCAGGAGTACTGCGCGTCGAACGCGCGGGCCGCTACGAGCAGGCTCAGCTCCCGGATCCGGGGGTCAAGGGCGGACTCGAACCGGCAGTACGCGCCGAGCGCCTCCACCTTCTCGCACAGTTCCGGGCTGCGCAGCCAGACCAGGAACGGGCCCCGGGTACCGCCACGGCGGGCCGTGATCCGGTCACTGATCTCCTGCTGCCGCGCGGAGAGCTCGGTCAAGGCCGGTAGCCGCATGGTTCACGATTCCCATCTGTCGCTGGTCGTTGCCAGCACATTGTGCGCCGCCGGGCGCGTGCAGAACCGAACGCTTAGCCTTCACGTTCGCCTGGTAGCTGCGGCGATAGCCTCGGCCTCATGACGGTCATCAAGTCGGCTCTGGTCGAGTGGCTCGGCCGCGGCGGCGGCGTCGTGTCGGTCCCCCTCATCACCCGCAAGAGCGCGGCGGAGGCTAACAAGATCACCAGCGGGATCAGCGTCTACCCGGTGGGCAAGGGGGCGCCGCTGCACTCGCACAACTGCGACGAGCAGGTGACCCTGCTGGCGGGCACGGCCGAGGTGGAGATCGCCGGGGAGATCACCCGGCTCGAGCCGGATGACACCACCTACGTGGCGGCCGGCATCGTGCACGCCTTCCGCAACACCGGCGACACCCCCATGAAGATCCTGTGGGTCTACACCTCGGACTACGTCACCCGCACCTTCGCCGACACCGGCCGCACCGTCGAGCACCTGTCCGCCGACGACCAGATGGCCCGCGACTAACGATTGATGGTGGGTGACGGTCATTCCTGGTCCCAGCCGCCGCACTGGTCCCAGTTGTCACCTCATCCTGGTCCCGGCAAACGACATGAATGTGGCAGCCATTCCGCAGGAGCAGCATGAATGTGGCATTCATGTCGTTCGCGGGCAGGGCACCAGGCGGTGACAGCGGGCGCCGAGGGCACCGCCTGCCTCGCGCCGGGGGTCGGCCGGAAGCCGCGGCTGGCCGCGTCCCCGTACCTTCGCTGTGCGGTTACCATCACCGGAAACGATCCCGGGAATGGCAACGGCCCGAAGGCCATCATTATCGGCGACCCCGGTGGCGACGGTCCCGGCCCCAAGGCCCGAGCCTGACCGGGTGCTAGCCTGCGTAGACCTCAGCCAGGAACTTGCGCAGGGCGTCGTTGAACAGGTCTGGGGTCTCCCAGTACATGGAATGCGGGGCGCCAGGGACGATCTCGGCGCGGGCTCGGGGGAGCAGTTCCCCGGCCCGGCGGACGGTGCCCGGGCTGAGCACCGCATCCTTCTCGCCCGCCAGCAGCATGACCGGGAACGGAGCGGCGTCGACCTCGTCCAGGCTGGGGCCGTCGCTGTTGAGGTTGCGCAGGTCCTGCATCGTGGCCGTGTTGAACGTGCCCATCTGCCGGAACAGGAACGCCAGGTCCGGGCGGCTCCGGCGGAACTCCGGGGTGAGCAGGCGGTCGAGCACCGGCAGCTTCTCGGCCTCGGCCCGGTCCGCCCGGACCAGTCCGGTCAGCTCGTCGTGGCGCATGCCGCCGAGGGAGTGGGCCAGCACGACGCCGGCGACCCGGTCTGACCGGTCCAGGGCCGCACGGAGCGCCGCGGCCGCGCCGATCGACTGTCCGATAATGACCGAACGGGGCGGTCCTCCCGTCTCGGCTACTGCGTCGAGCACGGTGATGATGTCGCCAGGGAACGAACGCGCGTCGTGTTCCCCGGTCCACCGGGTGCAGCCGAAGCCACGCAGGTCCAGCGTGATCACCGAGTAGTCGTCCCGCAGCGCCGCGACCTGCTGCCACCAGGCGGCGTGGTGGCCGCCCGAGCCGTGCACGAAGGTGACCCCGGGACCGCTGCCGTTGACCTCGTAGTAGACGCGGACGTCCCCGTGATCCGCCCAGCTCACCGGGCCGCCTCGGCCGCGTCCAGGACCTGCCTGGCCTCCTCGGCGGATTCCGGCGCGGGCGTCTTGCCAGCCATCCGGTCGGCCGGGTCGTACTCCATCGGCGGCGGGAACTGGCGGCGGTGGTGGTAGACGAGCTCGATCATCGTGTGGTCCGGGTCGTGGATGTAGCAGAACATCGAGTTGTTCTCCGGCCGCTTGATCGGCCGGGTGTGCCGGACGGCGAGCTCGTCCAGATGGGCCAGGAAACCGTCCCAGTCCTCGACCTCGACCGCGAAGTGGTACGGTGCCATGCGGTCCATCTCCTCGACCGGGGTGAAGTGCAGGTCGAAGTTGCCCCGGGTCATGAGCACCACTTTGGTGTTGCTCTTGGGCTTGATGTACTTCATGCCGAAGACCTTGGAGTACCACTCGATGGTCCGGTCCGGGTCGGTGGTGGGGAAGTTCACGTGGTGGATGTAGGCGGGCCGTCCGCTCATCGGGTTTTCTCCTCCGTCACAGGGTTGGCGAGAGTGCCCAGGCCGTCGATGGAGATCTCGACGAGCTGGCCCGGGACCATCTCGGCGGTCTCGTCGGTGCCGAGCCAGATGACGTCGCCGGGGCTCAGGGTGATGTAGCGCGACATCGCGCGGATGAAGTCGTACGGGCCGAACAGCATGTCCCCGGTCGGGAACGACGCCCGCACCTCGCCGTCGACCCGGACCGTAGTGATAGCCGATATCGGCTCGGCGTCGGTGACGATGTACGGGCCCATCGGCTTGAACGTGTCGCTGTTCTTGCACCGCCAGAACGTGCGGTCGGACCGCTGCCAGGCCCGGGCGCTAACGTCGTTCCCGATGGTCCAGCCCAGCACCGCCGCCTCCGCCTCGGCCCGGGTGCAGTGCCGCGGCACCGGCGCACCGATGACCGCAACCAGCTCCCCCTCGGCGACCAGCGGCTCGTCGTAGTCAGCGGGACGCACGATCGGCTCGCGGTGCCCGGTCAGGGCGTTGTTCGCCCGGTAGCCGATCTCCGGGCGCTCGGGCACCGCGTGCCTGCCGGAGGATGCCCGCTCGGCGTGGGCACGGTAGTTTAGCCCGGCGCAGAAGAACGTGCCCGGCGTCACCGGCGGCAACCAGCGGAGGTCATCCAGGTGGCGCGGGTCGGCTCGATCAGGCTCATGCCCGGTGAACGGGTCCCCGGTCACCGGGATGACCGTGTCTCCCTCGACCAGCCCGTAACGTGCCCGGCCCGCGTCGTCGAAACGGCACCAGATCACGGGCGCAGCTGGTGGGAGACGCGCTTGCTGATCAGGTAACCGGCTAGGCCCTCGGGGCCGCCTTCCTTGCCGTAGCCGCTCTCCTTGACCCCGCCGGACGGCGCGTTGGGTACCGAGCCGCCGCAGTGGTTGATGGACAAGATGCCGGCCTCGAAGCCCGTGATCAGCTTCTCGGCGGTGGCCGCGGAGTCGGTGAACCCGTAGGCAGCCAGGCCATACGGCAGCGAGTTGGCGGTGGCCAGAGCCTGGTCCAGGTCCGCGAAGCCCATGATCGGCGCCAGTGGCCCGAACGGCTCCTCGTGCAGGATGGCGGCATCGGGCGGAACGTCGGCCAGCACGGTGGGCGGGTAGAAGAAGCCAGGTCCCGAGGTTGGCTCGCCGCCGAGCAGCAGGCTGGCGCCACGACTGGTCGCGTCGGTGACCAGGGCGTGCACGGCCTGGCGGCGCCGCTCGTTGGCCAGCGGGCCCATCCGAACGCCGTCGGTCAGGCCGTCTCCCACCGTGACCGCCGCCATTGCGGCCACGAAGGCATCGGTGAACTCGGGCAGGATCCGCTGGTCGACCAGGAACCGGCTGGGGGAGGTGCACACCTGGCCGGCGTTGGCCACCTTGGCCGCGACGCAGGCCTTGACAGCCGCGGCGACGTCGGTGTCGGCGCACACGATGACCGGGGCGTGGCCGCCGAGTTCCATGGTGGTGGCCTTCATGGCCGCGGCGGCCAGCCCGGCGATGTGCTTGCCGACCGGGATCGAGCCGGTGAAGGCGACGTGCCTGATCACTGGCGAGGCGATGACCCGACGGGAGATCTCGTCCGGCACGCCGAACAGCACGTTCAGCACCCCGGCGGGCAGCCCGGCGTCGGCGAACGCCCGGGCCATCAGGCAGGTCGTGCCGGGCACCTCCTCCGACGGCTTGATCACGATCGAGCAGCCCGCGGCCAGCGCGGCCGCGATCTTGCGCATCGGGCCGCCGGCCGGGAAGTTCCACGGCACGAAGGCGCCGACCGGGCCGACCGGGCCGGTCCGCACGGACAGCACCTGATCCGGTTCGCTCGGGATGATGCGCCCGTAGGCCCGGCGCGCTTCCTCGGTGTAGACCTCGAGCTGGGCGGCGGCCCGGTGCACCTCGCCGGTCGCCTCGCCCAGCGGCTTGCCCTCCTCCAGGGTCATGACCCGGCCGATCTCGCCCGCCCGCTCGTGCAGCAGCGCGGCCGCGTTACGCAGGAACGCGCCGCGTCGTTCCGGGCCCGCGTCCCGCCATGGGCCGAACGCGGCCCCGGCCGCCTCGATGGCGCGATCAGTGTCCTCGGCCTCAGCGAACGGCACCCGCCCGAGCACCTCGCCGGTGGCCGGGTTGAGGATGTCGTCACCGCGGCCGCCTTTACCGTCGGTCCAGTCGCCGTCGATATACAGTCCGGCTGCGGGGTAGGTCATCAGCTGGTCTCCCGGGAGCTCTTCAGGGCGAAGATCGTGTGCGGCGGAGTCTGGACGTGGTCACGCGGCCCGTAGCTGTCGTCGACCCGGTCCATGTCGGAGGCGAACTCGACCCGGCCGCCGCAGGGCGTGTGGATGAAGCGGAAGTAGTTGGAGCCGATCGTGTGCCGCCCGAGGCGGCGCGCCTCGGTCCAGCCCCGATCGATCATGTCGTTGGCGCCGACAATCACCTCGTCGACGGTGGCGACCTCGTAGGCGGTGTGGTTGACGCCAGCCCGGTCGGCCCGGTGGCCGAGCAGCAGGGTGTGGTGGTCGGTGTCGCCCGGGGCGCGCAGGAATACGCCGACATCGCGGACCCGCTCGGACGGGACGAAGCCCAGGCGCTCGGTGTAGAAGGCGACCGCCTGTTCCTTGCCCGCCTTCGGGATGTTCACCGCCACATGGCACAGCCGGATCGGCCGGACCCGGCCGGGATGCTGAATGGGCTGGTTCCACCGGGTCTCGCTGCCGGTCCGGTTCGCGCCTGGCCGCTCGCCATGCCAGGGCTTGGGCGCACTGACCGCGAGGCCGACGCCGAAGCCGGTCTCGTCGACCGCGTGCACTTCACCGTCGGTCTGCGTGACCTCCCGGTCGGCCGCCACCGCCGCAGCCAGATCTTCCAGCGACTCAGGCGTATCCACGCCCCACACGATCTCCCGCAGGGTGGATCCGGTTTCTACCGCTGGCGGGAGCGAGTGGTCATCGGCCGCGCGCAGCTCGACGACCTGGCCAGTCTGCGTACCGAACCGGGTCTCCGGGTCGCCGTCCAGCCGCTCGAGCCCGAAGTCCCCGAGGAAGCGCGAGCATTCATCCAGGTCGGTGACGCCGTAGACAACCCGTTCGACGCGCGTGATCGTCATGGCCAGCAGCTTAGACGCGCTAACCTAACGCGAGCCGAAGGCTTTACTTGCAGGTTCAGGCTGACCTGACCGCGGCTGACTGGCCGGAACGCGCCTGGCGGCGGAACCACTCGGTGACGAAATCCAGGAACAGCTGAACCCGGATCAGGGTCTGGCCGCCCGGCGCATACAGCGCGTACAGCGGCCGGTCAGGCACCTCGCAATCAGGCAGGACGTCGACCAGTGGGCCGTCGGCGAGGTCGTCTTGGACCAGGCGGACCGGGAGCAATCCGATGCCCCGGCCGGCGATGGCCGCCTTGCGCAGCGTCTGGTAGCTGTTGGACGAGTAGACCGGGTCGCTGATCTTCAGGTGCACGTCGTGCCCGGCCGGGCGCAGATGCCAGATCGGGTCGTTGGTGTTCAGCAGGCAGTCGTGGTCGGTGAGCTCGCCCGCCGTGGCAGGCTTGCCTGCGCGGTGCAGGTAGATCGGGGCCGCGCAGAGCGAGAACTCCAGGTCGGCGATCTTCCGCAGCATGAGGTTGCAGTCCCGCACGTGCCGGGTGTGGAACGCGACGTCGAAACCGCGGTCCAGGAACTCGTACGAGCGCTCGGACATCCCGCCGACCTCGAACCGGATGTGGATCTTCGGGTAGTGCGTGGAGAACGCGACGATGGCGTCGCCGACGTCGTTACTGCCGATCCATTTGGGACTGATGATGGCCAGGGTGCCTTCGGGCTTGTCCCGCAGGCTTTTCAGCTGCGCGTCCTGGTGGTCGATCTCGTCGATGATCCGGGCCGCGAATTCGGCGTACTTGGTGCCGGCCTCGGTCAGGCTGATGGTCCTGGCGGTCCGGTTGACCAGGCGCACGCCCAGCTCGCGCTCGAGTTCGGCCACGTGCCGGGACACCAGGGAACCGGAGATGCCGAGCGTGCGAGCAGCCTGGCTGAAGCTCTTGGCCTTGGTCACGCCCACGAAGCTGCGCATGATGGTTAGCCGGTCCATTTTAGACACGATAGCTCGCAAACGCGGAGGCCGACAGATCCCAGGTCAGCCCGATATGGGCGTCGGTACCGCCACCCCCAGGGCCTCCGCTGCCGCGGTCAGCTCCCGCCATACCTTGGGACCGAGCGGGATCCCCGAGGCGCCTCGCTCCCGCTCGGAACGGTAACCTCGCTCGCCCGGGACCAGCACCTCGGCTACCCCGTCGGCGGCCGGGAGGGCCTTGATGGCCTCGATAGTGTCGTCCACCGAGCTAGCGAACGCGGCTGGGTCGCAGAATGCGGACACGTCCACCGCCAGGACGAACGCGTTCTGCCGGTGGTGCCGGTCGCCGGCGTGGTACGCGGGCACGATCGGGTTGGCGGCCAGCCCGCTGGCCAGCAGCTCGAACACCAGGCTCATCCCGGCGCCCTTGGCTCCGGCGGCCGGCAGCGGCACGGCCGCCAGGGCCGGGTCGGTGGTCGGCTCGCCATCCCTAGTCACCGCGGCGCCCGCTGGCAGCTCCTGGCCCGCCGCCTTGAGCTGGGCGATCCGGCCCAGCGCCATGACCGCGGTGGCCATGTCGAGCAGCACGGTCGGGTGCCGTCCGGCCGGCACGGCTACGGACAGCGGGCTGGTCGCCACAGCGGCGCCGCGGGCGCCGGCGTAAGCCATGTTGGGCACGCCCGCCACCACGCCGACCGCGGCCATCCCGGCCACGGCGGCCTGGCTGGTGTAGTAGCCGATGGCCCCGGTATGCACCGTGCCGCGGACCGTGGCCCAGCCGACGCCGCAGTCCCGGGCTCCCGTAATCGCCTCGGCTACAGCCCGGTTCATGGCCACCGGCCCGGGCGCCGTGTGCGCGTCCACGATGGCGATGGCGGCGCGCCGCCGCTCCACCGTCGGCACAGCGTCCGGGGCGGATTCGCCCTTGTCGAACAGCTCGAGATAGCGGGGCACCCGGGAGACGCCGTGCGAGTCGGTGCCCCGCAGGTTGGCCCAGACCAGCGCGTCGGCGACCGCGTCGGCGTCCGCCGGGCTCGCGCCCCGGACGGCGAAGATGCCGCTAACCAGAGCACGAAGGTCGTCCGCGCTGACCCGGACCTTGCTCGCAGTTCCTTGGGTGGGCACGCGCCATCTCCGTTCGGTCGATTACTTGGACAGAACCAGGTTGACTACCGCACTGTGGCCACCGCGGACCATGGCTACGGCCTTCTCCAGGGTGGGGACCAGGTCGCGGGTCGTGGCGGCGGTGAAGCCGGCGGCACCGGCCGCGGCCGCCACCGCGGCCGGGTCCGGCTGGGCGGACAGGTCGACGCCTAGCTGGCAGCCGGTGCGGGCGGCCGCGCTGTCGGGGTAGACCCGCCGGTGGTTGTGCCGCATGGACAGGTACCTGCCGTTGCTGAAGACGACCACGAGCACCGGCAGCCCGAACTGCGCGGACGCCATCAGCCCGGGCAGCACCGGGTTGTAGAGCCAGGAGCCGTCGCCCACGGTCAATGTGACCAGCTGGTCGCCCTGGAGCGCCAGCCTGGTCCCGAGGGCCACCCCGAGACCCTGGCCGAGGCCGCCCTGCACGTACCGGTAACGGCCCGGCGTCGTAGCCATCAGGTGCCGCGTGATGACCCGGCTGTGCGTGATGGTCTCGTCGATCACCACCGCCTCGGGGCCGAGCACCTCGCGCAGCGCGACTGCGGTGGCGACCGGATCGGCGGCACCCTCGGCCGCGGCCAGCGCGGTCCGCTCGGCGTCCAGGCGGGCGGCTTCGGCCATGCCGTGGACAGCCTCCGCCTGCTCCCGGCGGTCACGGACCGCGGCCTCGTCCACGCCGAGCTCGCAGACCCGCGCGCTGATCGCGCGCAGCGTCGCAGCCAGGTCGCCGCCTACGTACTGGCTGGCAGTCAGCACCTGGTAGGCCATGTGGGGCCGGTGCGGCGTCTCGTCGATAACCAGGATGCTCGCGTCACCAGGCTTGGCGCTGGGTGGGTACCAGGGCGACCGGCAGCCGGCCAGGACGACCAGGTCGGCGGCCCCAGCTAGCGTGGCCAGCTCCCCGCCCGCGTGGAGCGGGTGATTCCGGGGGAAGCTCGCGCACACCGCGGACTGCGGCTCGACGACCGGGATGGCCACCAGCTCGGCCAGCTCAATCAGGGCCGCGAAGGCTTCCGGGTCGCGGCCCGCGGTCTCGGTGGCCAGCACCGGCCGCCGCGCCGCGGTCAGTATGCGCGCAGCCGCGTCCACGTCCCCGGCGGCGGCCACGGTCCGGGCCGGGGGAGGAGCGGGACCGTCGGCGGGTGACGGCTGCCAGGGTGCCAGCAGCACCTCGACCGGCGTGTTCACGTACACCGGTCCGGCCGGGGCCTGGGTCGCCAGCTCGCCTGCCCGCTTGACCGTGCCGTACAGCACGCTGATGTCCGCTGCGGTGCTGGCCCACTTGGTGAACGGCGCGGCCACCGCCTGCGGCCCGCCGACCACCGACAGGTTCCGGTACCACTGCGACCCCGGGTCGGGTCCGCCCCCGTCGCCGTAGCCGGCGGACTCACCCGAGCACACCACGACCGGTGCGCCAGCGAGCAGGGCGCCATGGATCGCGTTGGCGCCCTGGAGCAGGCCCGCCGCGGCGTGCAGCAGCACGACCTGCGGGCGCCCGGTGACCGCGGCGTAGCCGGTTGCCATGCCGACCGCAGTCGTCTCGTGGGCCAGGTCCAGGTACCGGGGGCCGCCGGCGATGCCGGTCTCATGCCGCCGGGCGTAAGCCTCCCAGACCGGTGCCCACTCCGATCCCGAGGAGCAGAAGATGTACTCCGCGCCCAGGTCACCGGCGGCCCGGATGATCGCCTCGCCCCCGTCGAAGTCACCACCCGCCTGGCTTCGGGTGCCAGTCATGTGTGGCCTCCGCTCAGGCGGTCACCGGCACCGGCCAGTTCAGGCACTCGCAGATCCCGCGTCCCATGATCCATTCCAGTTCTTCCTCGCTGAACCCGAAGTGCTTGGTGAACTGCTCGATGGTGTCCGTGTAGGTCAGCCCGTGGCCCATCAGCCGGGTCAGGTCGGTGCCCCAGAAGCAGCGCTGCGGGCCCATCTTGTCGACCATCTCACGGACGTACTGGGCGATGTTGAGGTTGGGGAAGGGGTGGGTGGAGTACCCGGGAATGGCCGAGACCTTGACGTAGATATTGGGGTGGGTGTGCAGGTCGGCGGTCTCGGAGACCCAGTAGCCGATGGCGTCGTCCACGCACCGGGCCATGATGCCCATGTGGTCGATGATGATCCGCAGCCCGGGATGGCGATCGGCGATGGCGCCGAGTTCGGCCTTCCAGATGGGGGCGTGCACCATCGTCGGCAGGCCCAGTTCCTCGGCCAGCGGCCAGTACCAGTCGTTGGTGCCGTCGATCATCCAGTTCCGGTCGATCGGCCGGTGGAAGGTCAGCCGGGTGCCGAAGATGTGCGGGTTCTGCACGAAGTCCCGCATCATAGCCGCGCCCTCGGCCGGCTTGTTCTGCGGGATCCGGGCCATGATGCCGAACCGGTCCGGGTGCGCCTGGCAGGCCTCCAGGGCGTAGTCGATGCGGTCGCCCTCCCAGGACGGCGGGATGATCAGCGCCCGGTTGACCCCGGCCTCGTCCATCAGGGACAGGCACTCCTGGAAGCTGAAGGCTTCCTCCCGGTGCCCGTTGAGCCGGATCCGCTCCCTGGCGCCGGGGACCCACGGCCGGTCCGGGGTCTCCTCGCGCCAGATGTGCACCTGAGTATCAACGATGAACACGGATAGTTACCTTCCTGTCCCGATGGAGAACGAGAGCCGTGCCGTTACCACGCGTACCTCACTGCGGCGGTCTTGATCCGGGTGTAGAACCGCAGGCCGGGAGCCCCCTGCTCCTTGAAAGCGGAGCCGGATTCACGGAACCCGCCGAACGGGTGATGCACGTCCCAGCCGGATGTCGGCAGGTTGACCGCGACCTGGCCCGTCTCGGCCCGGTCGATGAACTCGTGCGCCCGGCTCAGGTCGGCATCTGCCAGCACCACTGAGGCGTTCTTGCCGCCCGGTTCGGTCTGCAGCCGCACGTTCGTCTCGCTGAGCGCCTGGCGCAGGTAGCGGCCGACGGCGTTGGAGCCGGTGAAGGTGACTGCGTCCAGTTCTGGGTCAGTCAGCAAGGCGGCCGAGATTTCCTCATCCCGGCCAGTGACCACCTCGAGGACGCCGTCCGGAAGGCCTGCCTGCCGCGCCAGCCCGGCCAGCCAGCCCGCGATCAGCGGGGTCTGCCCGGCCGGCTTGAGCAGCACCGCGTTCCCGGCGATGAGCGCCGGGCCGAGCTTTCGCGCCGGGGTCAGCAGCGGGTCGTTCCACGGCGTGATGGCCATCACCACCCCGACCGGCTCGGTGCGCACGGTGGTCTGCGTGCCGCTGCGTGCATCGGCCAGGATCTCGCCCCACGGCTGGCGGCCGAACGACGCGTAGTAGTCGAGGAAGTCCGCGGCCTTGGTCACCTCGACCGTGGCCTCGGCCCGCGTCTTGCCGTTCTCCCGGACCAGGGTGACCGCACCGTCGTCGGCGTTGGCCCGGATCAGTCCCGCGCAGGCCGCCAGTACCGCGGCCCGGTCCAGCGGGCTGGCGTGCCGCCGGGTCTCGAAGCCAGCCCGGGCCCGCTTGTACGCCGCCGCTACGTCGCCCGGCGTCATGGCGGTCACCTCACCAACCACCGAACGGACGTCGGCGGGATCGCGGATAACGAGGTTCATGGCCGGAGGCTTCCTGATGCGGAAATATCAGCGCTGGTCATCCTAGGAACGCCAGGCTTTCGCGAACCGAAGGCTTAGTCTTCGCCCCATGCTCAGCGCGACGGGATAGAAATCTAGCGTTCACGCGATGGTCGTGAACTGGAGGAATTTGGAGGCAGGGCGATGAGGCGTCCCGGTAGACGGTGGCTGTCGTCAGCGATGGCGATCACCGGCGTGGCCGCGCTGGCGGCGTGCAGTTCATCCGGCAGCTCGAGCAGCACTTCCCCGAGTACCAGCTCGGCGAGCAGCGGTACCTCAGCGGGCGTTACCAAGGCCCAGCAGATGGTGAGCCAGCTCGAATCGACGACCGCGACCTATCCGGTGCCCACGGCCAGCGTGTCCGGGGTCTCGAAGTTCGCGGGCAAGACGGTCTACTACATTCCCTTGGACGCGCACATCCCGGGCTTCGTCGTCGCCGGGCAGGCCATGAAGACGGCACTGACCAAGGCCGGCCTGAAGTTCCAGGAGTGCGACGGGGCTGGCACGCCGAGCACGATCGCTTCGTGCGTGGGCCAGGCCGCTGGCGCGGGCGCCGCGGGCATCGTCCTCGACGCCATTCCCTACGGGATGGCCAACAACGCGCTCGACAGCGCCAAGAGCAAGGGCGTCCCGATCGTCATCGCCGACCAGTACCCGCCGTCGGGGACCGCGAACACCAACCAGGTGTCCTACCTGCCGGGCGTGGTCGACCAGCCGACCCAAATCGCCTGGTGGCTGATCGCTGAGTCGAAAGGCAAGGCCAACGCGATCATCAGCGAGGAAACCGACTCGCCCTCGGCCGAGGCCTACGTGCAGAACGCGCTGCCCGTGTTCAAGCAGTACTGCCCGGGCTGCAGCATCCAGGTCAAGCAGATCACCGCGACCGAGACCAACCCGCAGCTGCAGGCGGCGGTGAGCTCCTACCTCCAGGCCGACCCGGGCGCCCAGTACTACTACACCGAGTTCGAGGACAGCCTCCAGCCGACGATGACCGGCATCCAGCAGGCCGGCAAGTCCGCCAGCATCGCCGTGGCCACCGCGACCGGCACGGTGAACAGCCTGGGCCTGCTCAAGAACGGCCAGGGCGTGAAAGCGGTGGTGCTCGTCGACTCGCCCTACGAGGGCTGGGCGCTCACCGACCAGGTCCTGCGCATGATGACCACCTCGGGCCCGGTGACCGAGACGATCCCGTCCCGGCTCATCACCAGCCAGAACATCGGCAGCATCCAGGTCACCACGTCGGCGCAGTCCTCGGGCAGCTGGTTCGGCGACAGTTCCTACCAGACCGCCTTCGCCAAGCTCTGGGGCATCGGATAGGGGAGTCTCGTTAGCGTGACTCCTGTGGAAACCGACGGAACCGGAACGAGCGTGACGCACCAGCGGCTGCAGGTCGCGGACCTGTCCAAGACCTTCGGCCCGGCCCGGGTGCTGCGCGGCGTCCACCTGAGCATCGCGCCCGGGGAACTGCACGGCCTGGTCGGGCAGAACGGGTGCGGCAAGTCCACCCTGGTCAAGATCCTGACTGGCGTGTACACGCCCGACCCGGGCGGTTCCATCGCGGTGGACGGGCGCCTCCTCCGGACGCCCGTCCAGCCCGCCGAGCAGCGTTCCGCCGGCGTATCGGTCGTCCACCAGAACCTCGGCCTGGTGGACGACTACACCATCTGGGAGAACGTCAGGCTCGGCCGCTACCACGCCCGCGGGCCGTTCAGGAAGATCGACCGGCGGGCCGAGCGGGACGCGGCCGCGCAGGTCCTGGGGCGCCTGGGTCGCGACATCGACGTCGGCCAGCTGGCCGGGGCGCTGTCCGCCGAGGACCGGGCCACGGTCGCCATCGCCCGGGCGGTGCAGAGCCACCGCCCCGGCGGCGGCCTGATCATCTTCGACGAGTCCACCCGGGCGCTGGGCCAGGCCGCCAGGTCCCGGTTCTTCGAGATCGTCCGGTCCCTGATCACCGCCGGGGCCTCGGTGCTGCTGATCTCGCATCAGCTCGAGGAGATCGTGGAGGTGACCGACCGGGTCTCGGTACTGCGCGACGGCGAGGTCGTGGAGACGGGACTGACGACCCGGGACGTGGACGAGGCGGCGCTGACCCGGCTGATGCTCGGACGTCATCTGGTCACCCATGGCCGGGTGGACAGCCACGCCAAGGACGAGGTCGCCGCGTCCATCCGGTCCCTGTCGGCCGGCCAGGTCCGCGGCCTGGACCTCGACGTCCGGCGGGGTGAGATCGTCGGCCTGACCGGGCTGATGGGCTCGGGTTTCGAGGACGTGGCCGAGGTGGCCGGCGGGGCCAGGCGGGCCGGGGCCGGCCAGCTGACCGTCGGCGGCCGCCGCATCGACCTGGGCGGCCGCCGGGCTTCTACTGAAGGCTTCGTGCAGGCCGGCGTAGGGTATGTGCCCGAACGGCGGCTGGCGGAGGGATTGGCCGCGGAGATGACCGTGGCTGAGAACCTCACCCTGCCCCGGATCCGCAGCCGCGGCCGCCGGCTTGCCGCCGGCCGCGCGTGGCAGGCCGAGGAGACCGCCGCCATGATCGCCAAACTGGATATCAGGCCGCCAAGCCCGTCAGCGCCCGTGGGTACCCTCAGCGGCGGCAACCAGCAGAAGGTGGTCCTGGGAAAGTGGCTGGCCGGGCGGCCAGACCTGCTGGTGCTGCGCGAGCCGACCCAGGCGGTCGACGTCGGCGCCCGGCACGACATCATTGTCGCCATCCGCGACGCCGCCCGGGACGGCTGCGGCGTGCTCATCGCCTCCATCGACGCCGCCGACCTGGCTGTGCTGTGCGACCGGGTACTCGTCTTCCGGGATGGCCAGGTCATCGCGGAGCTCGCCGGAGACCTCGATCAGGACGCCATCATCCACGCCACGTTCGGCGTCACGCCGCCGGGCCACCAGGTTCCGCAGGAGAGAGAGGCCGGCTGATGACCGCCCGCCAGGAAGACAGCATCGCCCCCGAGGTCCCGGTCACCCCGCCGTCCCGGCCCGGTCTTGGCTACCAGGCCCGGCACGCCGGATCCCGGTACGCGGTGCTCGGCGTCTGGGCCCTGCTCATCGTGATCTACACCATCGCCAAGCCGGGCGTGTTCCTGACCAGGTCGTCCTTCGAGTCGATCTTCAACGGGCAGTACGCACTGGTCTTCATGGCGATGGCCCTGCTTTGCACGATCATCGTCGGCGAGTTCGTCGACCTGTCGGTGCCGTCCGTGTTCGGGTTCGCCGCCACGATCTTGCCCGTGCTGGTCGTGAACCATCACTGGGGGATCTGGCCCGCCGCGATCGTCGCCATCATCGGCGCACTGGCCTGCGGCGTGATCAACGGCCTGCTGGTCGTGGTGGCCGGCGTGAACACGATCGTGGTCACCCTGGGCATGGGTACTCTGCTCACCGGCGTCGCGCTGTGGATGTCCAGCCTGAACACGGTGGTCCTGCCGGTCGGCCGCTTCTCCAAGATCGCGATCTTCCCGGTCGGCGGGCTGTACGTCTCGTTCTTCTACGGCGTGCTGCTGGCCCTGGCCTTCGCCTACGTGCTCGCGTTCACCCCGCTCGGCCGGCACATGCGGTTCGTCGGTGCCAGCCGGGAAGTCAGTCGCCTGTCCGGCGTCCGGGTCAACCGGATCCGGTTCGGCTCGTTCATGGCCGCCAGCGCGCTGAGCGGCATCGGCGCCGTGGTCACGGTGGCCGCCCTGGGCAGCTACAACGCCACCACTTCGGACTCCTACCTGCTGCCGGTGTTCGCCTCGGTCTTCCTCGGCACCGCGGTCATCCAGCCGGGCCGGTTCAACCCCATCGGCACCTGGATCGGCATCTACTTCCTCACCACCGGCATCACCGGCCTGGAGGAACTCGGCCTGCAGACCTGGGTATCCGATGTCTTCTACGGCGGCGTCCTAGTCGTCGCGGTGACGATCGCCACCCTGCTCCGCCGCCGAACCGTCTAGATCTCGTTGCCCCAGTAGTACCGAGCCACGGTCTCGACCAGCCGGAGCTTGACGCTCTGGGCGTCCTCGGTCATCAGCGGGCGGGTCGCGGACTGGGCGAAGCCGCCGTTGGTGGCGATGGCGATGTCGTCCTCGGTGCGCTCGTCGATCACCGGGTCTACCCGCATCAAGATGTCGCCGACATCTTCCGGTGCAGGGTCGGACACGTCCACCACGCCGAGGCTGAGCACCAGTCCGGGCTTGACCCGCTCCAGCGGCAGCCGGGCGTCCGGGTCGGCCGGGAAGTCGACGCACAGCCGGTGGAACGGGGTAGCGTCGAGCAGAGCGTCGACCGCGGAGGGATCGTAGCCGCGCTCGGTCGTGGGTAGCGGGCCAGAGTCGGTCAGGTCAAGCCCGACCCGGAAATCATCCGGCACCATAAGGTCAGCCGCTGCGGCCCGGTCGGCGTCGAGGAGAGCGGCGAGCACGGCGTCCGGGTCCAGGCCCGCAGCCGTGAGCCGCTCGCGTCCGGCCACCGTGAGCAGGGGCGGGTAGAGAGGGTTGCCCAGGGCCACGTAGGCAACGCCATCGGCGGCGAGCGTCTCGATCTCGGCGTGCAGCAGCGCGGCCAGGGCCAGGCCGCGCTCCTGGGCCGTGTCTACCTCGGCCGGTGCGGCCAGAGTCAAGCCGGCGGCGGCGAGGTAACCGGGCGACGGAAGCTGGACGAATACCGGCCGGTCGACGGTGGCGAGTACCGGCGCCACCTCGGCCTGAGCCAGGCGCCCGGTGAAGTGCGGGGCGTCCGGCGCCGTCCAGCGCCGGATCGCCGGGATTCCGGCCGCCTCGGCTAGGGGCTGCGTCCCGGTGACCGGACCGAAGCCATCCACCTGAGCGGTCACCACCGACTCGAAGTGGTCCCGGCGGAACTGCCCGTCACTGATCGCGGACAGTGCCAGGCGCCGCAGCGCGTGCGCGACCGCGGTTACCGCCTCGTCCTCGGCGGCGCCCCGCGCCTGCCCGTCACCGCTGGCCTGCGCGGCCAGCAGCGCGGCCGGGCGGACCAGGCTGCCGTGGTGGTCGATGTGGTACTTGAAGTCGTCAGCCATAGTCGCCTCCGTGCCGGCTCGTCAGTCCCGGGTGCCTCAGTGCTTCCGCGCACCCGCCCACTGCGGGAAGTCGAGCTCGAACCCGGCTGCTTTGAGCACATCTACGCAGACCTGCTGGTCCTCGTCCGGGCTGCCGCCCGAGATACCCAGGCCGCCCAGGATGGCCCCGTCACGCTTGATCGTCACGCCTCCCTTGGTGGCCACGATGGGCCGGTGCCCCATGCGGCCGACCTGGGTGAAGAACACCGGATCGGAGGTCCGCCAGTTCTCGAGCATCTCGGTCGGCCGTTGCATGACGGCGGCTGAGTACGCCTTGGACAGGGCGATGTCGGCGGTCATCGGCCGGGCCCCGTCCATCCGCTCGATGAGGACGATGAAGCCGCCGTAGTCGACGACTGCGATGCTCAGCGCCTTTCCTACTTCCAGCGCACGAGAGCGGGCGTCATCAGCAAGAGCCCGGGCCTGGTCGAAGGGCAAGGTCATGCCGTGAGCGTATGGCAGCAGGGAAACACGGAACAACGCCCCTATCGTGCGGCTAGCGAACTCTAATCGTTCACGGTCCGACGCCGTAGCCGTTGTACGATCCACGCGTCAACAAAATTGTTGACAATATGGGCAGTATAGGAGGTACGCGATGGGTTCGCGGCGGCCGCTCAAGCGGTCTCATCTGAACAAACGCCCCCGTATGCTCGCCGCCTTGGCGGTGGCCGTTTCCACGGCGGTGGCGCTCGCGGTTCCGGCGTCCGCTCAGGTCGCGTCGCGCACGGATACCACTGCCCACGTGCGCGCTCTGGCCCGCAGCGTGGCGGACGTGCCCACGCTGACGAGCCAGGACGGCTCCGGCCTGGCGAACCTGGCGGCGATCCCGGCCCGGATGTCCTGCTCCCAGCTCGCCAAGACAACCAAGGTCAACGGCCAGACCATCCATATCGTGAAGTACCAGACCGCCAGCGCGTCGGCGGGTTCGCCCCAGTACTGCGCGGTCACCGGGCACATCAACACCTACATCGGGTTCGAGATCCTGCTGCCGGTTGACACCTGGCGACAGCGGTATCTGCAGGTCGGCTGCGGTGGCCTGTGCGGCAGCATCAACATCGCTCCGCCGCAGACCACCGGGTACAAGCCGCTGGCGGACGGCGACTTCGTGCTGGCGGCCGAGGACGACGGGCACAGCGGCAACGACACCAGCTGGTACCGCAACCCGCAGCAGCGCGTCGACTTCGCGTACTTGTCCTACCACGACGTCGCGCTGGTATCGAAAGGCCTGGCCGCGAAGTTCTACGGTACCGCCCCCCGGTACTCCTACTTCGACGGCTGCTCTCAGGGCGGTCACGAGGCGCTCGGTGAGATCCAGCGGTATCCCACTGACTTCAACGGTGTCCTGGCCGGTGCCCCGGCGTCGATTATGACCGAGCTCAACTCGGTCCTGCACGAGTACACCTTCGCGGCCAACTACACCCAGCCGCACTACTCCGGCAGCACGATCCTGGACCAGCCGGAAGCAACTGTCGTCCTGAACGCGGCGCTGAAGGCCTGCGATCCCAAGACCGGGCTGATCCTTGATGACCGGGCCTGCGAGGAGAAGTTCAACCTCAACTCAGTCAGGTGCTCGGCTACCCTGACCACGAACTGCCTGACCGCGGCCCAGCTCGCAGTCGTCCGTAAGGTCTGGAACGGGCCGGTCGATCCCCAAGGCCAGCATCTCTACCCGGGCGGGTACTCCCTCAGCAGCATGTACGACTGGAGCGACCCGACAAGCGTCAACCTCCCGTCCACACCGGGCGGGACGGTGACCCCGGCCTCGTTCATCACCGCCTGGCTGCAGTACTTCGCGTTCGAGACCGACATCGGCGCCGCCGCCGTCAAGGACGAGCCGTTCACCAAGGCCTACTTCGACAAGATCGAGAAGCTCGCGCCGTTCTGGGACGCGACCGATCCCGAGCTGCACTCGTTCGCCAAGGCCGGCGGCAAGCTGATCCTGTGGCAGGGCGAGGCCGACTACTCGATCCCGGCCATCACGGCCACTGCCTACTACCAGGCCGTGGTCAGGGCGTCGGGCGGCCTCCGCGCCACCCAGAAGTTCGCCCGTTACTACGCGTTGCCGGGTGTCGGCCACTGCGGCGGCAGCGGCCCCGACGCCTACAACGGCGTCGGCGCGGTGGTCGCCTGGACCGAAACCCATGCCGCTCCCCAGGCCCTGGTCGCCACGCAGTACGCGCCCGCCGCCAGCACCCCGCCGGCCCCGCCGTCGGGAACCGACCTGACCGATGCCGTCCCGGTGCTGGGCGCCCCAGCCACCACCGCGGTGGTGCGGCAGATCAGGCTGTACCCGTATCCGGAACTGCCGGCCTACAACGGGCACGGGAACGCCGACGGCGCCTCCAGCTACGTGGGCAGGGTCAGCCAGGCCCTGCAGCAGCCCACGCCATGGCTCGGGAAGTTCGACACCACCTTGACCTGGTGCAACGTTCACGGCACAGACTGCCGGGCAACTTAAAGCTCGCAGTGACTCGATGGTCCCGCCCGTTTTCCGGGCGGGACCATCGGTGTAGACACCGTCGTCATTGCACTGGGAGCGCACGCCTTCCGTGCCCCGGCGCACCCACCGCTCGTCGATGATCCGGTGGTCCTCGAGCGCGTTGTGGTAATGCATGTACCGGAAGGAGACGCTCTCCACGGCTGCTCTGCTTCGGCGCCGCAGAGCCATCCGGACAGCTTCGCCAGGCCGCCGCCGCGGGGGAAGTCCGCCTCATCGGCCTCGACGACCTCTACCGTCAAGGGTCATAGGCCCGCAGGTCGGCCGGGCCGAAGATCTCGCCGGTCGGGTGACGCGCCTCGGCGATGAGCCGGTTCATCCACGCGTTCGCTACCTCGACCACGACCAGGGTTGCGGCCCGGGCGAAGCGCCGCGGTGACACCCACCTCGAACGGAGCTGTCCAGATGATGCCGCACTCGACGCCGTTCACCAGCACCCGGGCGATGTCGCCCACGTCACCGAAGGCGGCTGCCACTCTCCAGCCCCGGCCGAAGCCGGGATCCACGTGGACGTGACCGGTGCAGGCGCCGACCCCGGCGAACCCTTTCCTCGCCGAGGCCGGTCCACAGAACCGGCCCGTGCTCCAGCCGGATCGGCATCCGGCGCGGCACATGAGCTCCCACGAACCGGACATCCGCAATTCCGCCTGCGGAGCGGCCGAGCGTGTCGCAAGCCGCTCGTCGTCCTTGTCGACCAGGCCGTGGCCAGCCCCAAGCGCGAGCTGCGCGTCTTCACCGCCGAGGAGGGCGCCAGGGTGACCTCGACTCAAGTGCATCCGGCCCCCGGTGTCGATGGCCAAAGGTCTCGCCCGGATGTGTTTCCCCGCCCTGCGGCGCGCTGGCCGCCCGTCTGCGTGTCGGCTACTTCTGGCTTGTCCAGCCAGTGCTAGGGCCCCGCTCAATAAGCGTCAACTGAATCAGCTTTGTCTTAAACTGTCAGCTCTGATGGCAGCTCGCGTAACGGGGGAACGATGGCGGAAGCGGCACCGGCAGAAGGCGCCCCGCGGGCGTCGCGGCTGGACCGGCGCAAGGCCAGGACCCGGCAGGCCCTGATCGACGCCGCGGTGCGGCTGATCGCCGAGGGCCGCGGGGACCGGGCCAGCATCGCCGAGATCACCGAGGAAGCCGACATCGGCTTCGGCTCGTTCTACAACCACTTCGACAGCAAAGAGCAGCTGTTCCAGACCGCCTCGCAGGAGGTGCTTGAACGCTGGGGGCAGCTGATCGACCGCGCCAGCGCCGGGCTCACCGACCCGGCGGAGCTGTTCGCCGTGGGCACCAGGATCACCGGACGGCTCGGCTGGACCCACCCTGACATCGCCGGGTTCCTCACCGGTACCGGCATGAATGTCCTGGACATCACCACCGGCCTGGTGCCGCGCGCGCTGCGCGACATCGAGGCCGGGCGGGCCGCGGGCCGGTTCACCATTCCCGATCCGGAGATCGCGCTCAGCGCTGCGGTCGGCGGCATGCTCGGGCTGCTGCAGATGTGCCAGCGGCACCCGGAACGCGTCACCGAGACCACCGTCGACCAGCTCACCGAGGCCGAGCTGCGGCTGCTGGGCGTCCCCGCCGACGAAGCCGCCCGGCTGGCCGCCCTGCCGCTCCCGCCCATCGAGGCCTGGTAACCACCGCGGCGACGCTGTCGCCCGCCTGTCCATGTTTCCCCGGCCGCGATGAACCCGCACCAGCCCGTTAACGGCGAGAAGCCCGCTCCGGTCGCGGCGAAGGCCGCCACGGTGGACGCCGTGCAGGCGCACCCGCTGACCTAAAAGACCGTCGTCAAACGGGCCTTGGCCGTGGCGGTGGCCGGCGCGGCCGCGCAGGTCCGGCGGTGACACCGTGACCCGCCGGTCGAACCGGAACCACCTGCTTGGCCTGGTCGAGCAGGTCCCGGACCCCGGCTGGCGCCGGCCCCGACGATCATCTCGACGAACTCCGAGGCCGAGATCGAGAAGAACGGGACCCGCGCCTCGCCCGGACGGCCGCATCGGCCTCCTGACGCCGCTGCTCCGGCCGAGCCGGGCGAGCGCCGGCAGAGGCCCGTAGCACCTGCCCCGTTCGGTCATTAGATCTTCGGGCCGAACGGGCGGGATGCGAGCCCCGGAGCAGCCGGATGCGGTGGCGAACGCGGGCCGTCCCGGTCTCTCTCGCCATACTTGACATGGTGGATCATTTTTGTGATAGTTAATCAAAAGTGATAGTTGCCTTGAGGTTTTCCTTGGGCAACCAGCGAAGAAAGGAACGCTGTCATGTTCAAGTCACTGAGCATCTCCCTGATCGCGCGGGGCATCCTGGCCGGCGCGGTCGGCATCATGGCGCTGGCCTGGCCCCAGGTCACGGTGCTCGCCCTGGTCATCCTGTTCGCGGTGTACGCGTTCATCGCGGCCGGCCTGGAGGCCATGCGGGCGTTCGGCAGCCGCAGGGCCGGGCCGGTGGCCGGGCACCTGCTCCTCGGGCTGGTGGACCTCGCCGCCGGAGTGGTCGCCCTGACCTGGCCCGGCCCCACCGCCCTGGTGCTCGTGCTGATCGTGGGCACCTGGGCCGTCATCACCGGCGGCGTGGAGATCGCCGCCGCCTTCGCGGTCGGCGAGCCGGCCGGGACGCGGGCGCTGTTCGTCCTCGGCGGGCTGGTGTCGATCGCGTTCGGCGCGGTGCTGTTCGCTCGCCCGGGCGCGGGCGCGATCACCCTGGCGCTGCTGTTCGGCCTGTTCAACCTGGTCTACGGCGCCTCGGCGCTGGTGCAGGGCATCGAGCTGCGCCGGACCGGCCAGGCCATCCGCTCCGCCTTCACGGACAGGGAGAAGGCGGCGGCCTGACCCGGTGGCACGACCATCGCAGGCTGACGGAAACAGCGATGCGCGGCCGGGTCGGCCAAGTTGGATGTGGCGGCCCGGGCCGCTCGCTGGAGAATCAGGTCACGAGAATCCACCGGGAGCCCCGATGAACCCGACTCGGACCCCGAGGGGATCCGCCTCAGGCTGGCGGCCCGCCGATCCGCCGCGCCGGCCGGTGCTGTTCGTCAACCCGAGGTCGGGCGGCGGCAAGGCCGCGCGCGCCGAGATCGCCGGGCGGGCGCGCCAGCTGGGGATCGAGGCGGTCGTCCTGGCCCCCGGCCAGGACCTGGCCGCGCTGGCCCGCGACGCCGTAACGGACGGCGCGGACGCGCTGGGGATGGCGGGCGGCGACGGGTCACTGGCGGTGGTGGCCGCGGTGGCGGCCGCGCACGGGCTCCCGTTCGCGTGCGTCCCGGCCGGCACGCGCAATCATTTCGCGCTCGACGTGGGCGTGGACCGGCACGACCTGGCCGGCGCGCTCGACGCGCTGACCGGCGGGGTGGAGCGCCGGATCGACGTGGGGGACGTCAACGGGCGCGTGTTCCTCAACAACGTCTCGCTCGGGGTCTACGGCGAGGCGGTCCGCCGGTCGTCCTACCGCGATGCCAAGGTGCGCACGCTTCTGGAGACCGCGGAGGAAGTGCTGCGCTGCGGGCCCGGATCTCCGCCGGCCATCCGGGCGCGTCGCCATCGGCGCGCCTGCATCCGCCGGGCCCCCCGTCCGCCAGCACGGCCTGAATCAATTGCTTGATCATTATTGTGATGCACTCTCAATCTTGAGTAATTCTTTCAGAAAGGATGACCGAAGGTGGCAGCGGCAGGCGAGGCGCCGAGGGCTAACCGGCTGGATCGCCGTAAGGCCCGGACCCGGCAGGCCCTGATCGACGCCGCGGTCCGGCTGATCGCCGAGGGCCGCGGCGAGCGCGCGAGCATCGCCGAGATCACCGAGGAGGCCGACATCGGCTTTGGGTCCTTCTACAACCACTTCGACAGCAAGGAGCAGCTGTTCGGCACCGCATCCGGAGAGCTGCTCGAGCAGTGGGGCCAGGTGATCGACCAGGCCTGCGCGGACATCAGCGACCCGGCGGAGGTGTTCGCGGTAGCGCTGCGGATTTCCGGGCGGCTGGGCTGGACCCGTCCCGACGTCGCCCGGTTCCTGACCGGTGTCGGCCTGGAGGCACTGAACGCGTCCCGCGGGCTGGCGCCTCGCGCCCTCCGCGACATCCGGGCCGGGCAAGCCGCCGGGCGGTTCACCGTCACCGACGCCGAGATCGCGCTCGGCGCGGTGGCCGGCGGCCTGCTCGGGCTGCTGCGGTTGCGCGAGCGGCAGCCGGGACAGGTGGACGAGGCATCGGTGGACCGGCTCACCGAGGCCTGCCTGCGGCTGCTCGGCGTGCCCGCGCCCGAAGCCGCCCGCCTCGCCGCATCTTCCCTGCCACCCGTGGCGGCGGTCAGCCGGTGATCTCGAGCTGGGACGTGGCTTGTCCCCCGGACGAAGAGCCGGGTGACCAGCACTCCGAAGACGAACCCGCCGACGTGGGCGAAGAACGCGACGCCGCCCCCAGGCCTTGGCGTTGAACAATCCGAAGCTCCCCTCGACCAGCTGGTACAGGAACCACAGCTCCCAGCGCGGCAGCCTCCGCCGCCGTCACCGGTGACGGGACGAGGCGCCTTCCTCACGGCTAGGGACGGCAACGGCCATGGTCTCCTCGCTTCATCGGTTTCTCGATGCTCCAGCCTTCGTGCGCTGTTCCGGCTAGGGCCTAAGGTCACGGCCCTCAGAACCGTTCCGGCCCGCGCCGGGCTGCCTTCCGGCCGCGGGGCCGGGAACATCCTGCCGGCCGCGGCGCTTGACGATTAATAAATCATGACTGATAATCAATCACAAGACTGAGTTTTCCTGACAGAAGGTCGGGGGGCGCGAAGGAGTCGATCATGATGAGACAAGACACGCAGATACAGGTGCGGGGCGGCCCCGAACCGGCCCAGGACCCGCATCGGTCCATACACAGCGAGACCGGGGTGCGGCCGGGGGAGCACCCCGGCCGGTCGGATAACCCGCTGGTCAAGGTGGCCGGGCTGGGCTGGCTGGAGTTCGAGAAGCCGGACCTGGACCGGGCCGAGCGGTTCTACGCCGACTTCGGCTTCACCGTGGCCGACCGGACCCCGGAGACCCTGCTGCTGCGCGGCCGGTGGGCATCCACCGCGTGCCTGGTGGTGCGCCGCGGCCCGCGGGCCCGGTTCGTCGGGCCCGCCTTCACCGCGGCCGCCCGCGGTGACCTCGACCGGCTGGCCCGCGGCGCCGGCGGGACGGTTACCGCGCACCGGGGCGGCCACGGCGTGCTGCTGCGCGACCCCAGCGGGTACCCGGTGCGCGTGGTCTACGGCGTCCCGGAACTGCCCGCGCTGCCCGAACGCGCCCCGCTGCCCGTGAACTCCGGGCCATCGGGAGCCTCCGGGACCGGGCCGGCGCGGGCCAACGCGACCCAGCGGCCGGCCAGGCGGCCGGCCGAGATCCAGCGGCTAGGCCATGTGGCGCTGGGCACCACCCGGTTCCGCCAGGCCCTGGACTGGCACCTGGACACGTTCGGGCTGATCGTGTCCGATTTCCTGTACCTGGACGGGCAGCGCGACCGCGGCCCGGTGATGGCGTTCATCCGCTGCGACCTGGGCAGCGTTCCCTCGGACCACCACACCCTGGCCATGGCGCTGATGCCGCAGACCGGTTACCTGCACTCGGCTTACCAGGTCACCGACATCGACGAGGTCGCCGCCAGCGGGGAGTACCTGCGCGAGCGCGGCTACCGGCACGCCTGGGGCCTGGGCCGGCACATCCAGGGCAGCCAGATCTTCGACTACTGGCGTGACCCGGACCAGATCATGTTCGAGCACTACACCGACGGCGACGTGTTCGACGCCACGATGGCGCCCGGCTGGGCCCCGATGTCGGTCAGCGGCCTGGCCCAGTGGGGGCCGAAGGCGACGGCGGAGTTCACCGGGGCCAAGGATCCGCGCGTGGTCGTGGCGGCGATCAAGGCCCTGCGCGACAAGGGCAACGAGATCGACCTGCCCGCACTGCGCGGCCTGATCAAGGCGATGAGCTCATGAGCGCCCGCCTGGCCCGCACCGCGGACGGCTGGTGGCTGGTGACCCCGGCCGGGCTGGTCCGGCTGGACCTGCCCGCCGTCACGACCGCCGGGCTGCTGGCCGACCGGGCGGCGCTGGCGGCCGCGATCGAGGCCGCGGGCTCCGGGGACGCGGTGCCCGCGGCATCGCTGGACCTGCTGAGCCCCGTCACCGCGCCGGCCCGGGTGGTCGCGCAGGCAGTGAACTACCGGTCCCACGCGACCGACTCCGGGTTCGACCCGGACACGGTTCCGCCCGCCTTCTTCCGCAAGGCATCGCACTCCATCACCGGCCCGGCCGGGGACATCATCAGGCCCGAGGGGGTCGGGTTCCTGGACTACGAGGTCGAGCTCGGCCTGGTCATCGGCGCGGACCTGCCGGTGGGCACCACGGTGACCGAGGACAACCTGGCCGGCTACGTCGCCGCCCTGGTGGTCGCCGATGACGTCAGCGCCCGGCAGGTCCAGCTGGTCAAGACCCAGTTCTACGAGTCCAAGTCCTACCCCACCTTCACCCCCGTCGGCCCCTGGCTGACCCTGGTCGACGCGGCCGACCTGGCCCGGCTGGACTCGCTCCGGCTGACCCTGGCGGTCAACGGCCGGGTCCGCCAGGACAGCACCGCGGCGGACATGATCGTCCGCCCGGCCCGGGCGCTGACCCTGCTGTCCCGGTTCCAGCCGCTGGCCCCGGGCGACCTGCTGCTGACCGGCACGCCCGGCGGCACCGCGCTGAAAGCCCCGGCCAAGGTGGCCGGGCTGGTCGCCGGGCTGCTGCCGCCCGCGACCCGGTGGAAGCTGTTCTTCCGGCGGCAGGCGGCCAGCCCCCGTTACCTGCGTGACGGAGATGTCATCACCGCGACCATCTTCTCCCCTGACGGGCGGCTCGACCTCGGCACCCAGCGCAACACCATCATCGGGAAGACGTCATGAACCCCGCCGAGGTCCTGGCCATGCCCGAGTCGACCTACCAGCTGCTGCTGGACGCCGCCGGCGCCTGGCCGGACGGCATCGCCACCCAGTGGATTCCCGACCCCGCCGACCACATCCGCAGCCTGAACTGGACCTACGCCGAGCTGGCCGGCCTGGTCACGCGCATCGCCAACGCGCTGACCGCTCTCGGCGTACGGCGCGGCGACGCGGTCACGCTGGCCGGCGTGAACACCTCGATGCTGTACGCCGCCACCCTGGCCGCGCAGGCCGTCGGGATCGCCGCCCCGGTCAACCCGGCGCTGTCCGCCGAGCGGATCGCCGAGCTGATCCGCCGGACCGGCTCGCGGGTGCTGGTCGCGGCCGGCCCGGAACTCGACCCGCGGCTGTGGGCGCGGCTGCTCGGCGTGGCCCGCCAGGCCGGGATGACCGCCGTCCTGGCGCTGCGCCCCGACGACGCGCACGGCGTGCCGCCCGCCCTCGGCACCACCGGTGACGGCGGCCCTGACGGTCACCCGCTGACCGTGGCCTACCTGGACGAGATGATCGCCGGGCAACCCGCGGATCACCTGGCCGGCGCCGACCGGCCGGGCGCGGATGATCTCGCCGCGTTCGTCCACACCGGCGGGACCACCGGCGCCCCCAAGGTCGCCGCCCACACCCACGCCAGCCAGCTGGCCTGCGGCCAGGGGATCGCGTTGTGCAGCGGGCTGGCCCCGGGGGAGGGGGTGCTGGCCGGGCTGCCGCTGTTCCACGTCAACGCGCTGATCGTCACCGGCATCGCCCCGATGTTCGGCGGCGCCCGGGTGGTGTGGCCGGGCCCGGCGGGCTACCGCGACAAGGCCCTGTACGCCAGGTTCTGGCAGATCGTCGAGCAGTACCGGATCGCGGCCATGTCGGCCGTCCCCACCGTCTACGCCACCCTGACCCAGGTCCCGGTCGACGCCGACATCGCCGCGCTGCGCATGCCCATCGTGGGCGCGTCCCCGCTGCCCGCCTCGGTGCGCGAGGACTTCGCCGCGCACACCGGGCGGCGCCTGCTGGAAGGCTACGGGCTGACCGAGGCCACCTGCGCCACCACCTGGACCAGGCCGGGCGAGGAACGCCCCGGATCGGTCGGCCGCGTCCTGCCCGGGCAGCAGGTCAAGGCGGTCAGGACCGGCGCCGACGGGTCCTGGGCCGACTGCGGCCCGGGCCAGACCGGGGTGCTGGTGATCGGCGGCCCCGCGGTGTTCGCCGGGTACGTCACCGACCCGGCTCTGGGCGGTCCCCGGGTCAGCCGGGACGGCATCGTGCGCGACGGCTGGCTGGACACCGGCGACCTGGGCCAGGTGGACGCCGGCGGCTTCGTGTACCTGACCGGGCGGGCCAAGGACCTGATCATCCGCGGCGGCCACAACATCGACCCGAAGGTGATCGAGGACGCGCTGCTGGCCCACCCCGCCGTCGCCGCCGCGGTGGCCGTGGGCCGCCCCGACCGGCACTCCGGCGAGGTCCCGGTGGCCTACGTCGTCCCGGCCGGCCCGGGGCAGTTCGACGAGACCGAGCTGCTGGCCTGGGCCGGTACCGCCATCGGCGAGGCCGCCGCCCGGCCCAAGCGCATCTACCCGGTCGACGCCATCCCGCTCACCGAGGTGGGCAAGCCGTTCAAGCCTGCGCTGGCCGCCGACGCCGCCGTCCGCGTCGTGACCGGCGCCCTGGACGCGGCGGGCCTGGCCGGCGCCCAGGCCACCGCCGCGCACGAAGACGGGCGGCTGGTCCTCACCGTGACCGGCGCCGCCCCGGACCGGGTCCGCGACGCGGTCGCCGGATTCGCCCTTACCGTCCGCTGCGGCCCATCGCCTGCCCCCCGACCAGCCCCGAAGTGACCCGTAGAAAGCGACATCACCATGAACGACCACTACCCCGCGATCCGCGAGCCCGTCATCGTCGTCGGCGCCGGCCCAGCCGGCTGCACCGCCGCCCTGCTGCTCGCCGGCTTCGGCATCCCCGTCACCCTGCTCGAACGCCATACCCAGCCCCACCCGCTGCCGCGCGCCGTGCACCTGGACGACGAGGTCACCCGGACCCTGGACCGGATCGGCGTGGCCGAGGGCTTCCTGGCCCGGTCCCGGCCCGGCAGCGGACTGCGTCT
>Ga0335085_10002239_pt1 | contig 36888 bp, 36 predicted proteins | sample Lox_Sample_45_FD_206712 | JGI IMG/M metagenome (GOLD analysis project Ga0335085, IMG submission 206712) | Soil microbial communities from Loxahatchee National Wildlife Refuge, Florida, United States - Lox_Sample_4.5 | ecosystem: Environmental > Terrestrial > Soil > Wetlands | place: USA...
TGGTCTGCCGATGGAAGAGGCGATGGAGCAACTTCTGGTTACCCAGCGCTCACAGGCGTGCATCCGATAAGAGTAGAAGGAATGGGAGTATAATCTCATTGGGAGTGAATCATGATCCGTCTGAATGACATCGATTCAGCGACCTTGGCAACGATCGCACAGTATCAGCAGCTCCCTACGCAGCGGAAACATACTCTAGTTGGTCGCCTTAGCGACCAGGCTAAGCCGATTGGTTTGATACTGATAGGGGATGAGCCAGAGAACCCGTCTGCGGAGGTGGTTGAGATTGCCAAGGACTTCCGCGAATGGACTCTAAGAAATCGGAAGAGCCGAAGTTCAGTGAAAGCCGTATCCGCCGCCAAAGCTGAGCCTGTACTCGTCGGAGCTCGCTAAATATCTGAAAATAAGAAGCCTATGGGTCGCCCTCGTGGTGGCCCTTAATGTTTTATGCCTCGGGTACCCCATCTTGTGGCATTCTAAGCGGTGCTTCCGACCTCTCGATCCCCAAAAACTACAAGTATTTGAAAAATAGCCAGTTACACGTAGAATCGATAGGAGGGATTGGGGATCTGTTCTTCGGGAAGTTCCGCCATCAGGATTCCCACCTTTTTCGCGAAGGAAAGGGTGATTGGATACCTTCCGATACCTTCCGACACCTTCGCTCGAATTCCCAATTCATTTTCGTTAGCGCCAGGATCTCCCATAGCCCGTGTCGGTATCGCCACAGGACCCGATCTCAGCTGGCGCTGGAATATATGGGCCGGGGTACGATGCTCTTGATGCTGGCCGGCCATCGCATTTTGTGCGCACCAGGGAACGTCCCATCCTGTTTTGAGGGCGGAATGAGGGACAATAGGAGGGGCCGTTTGCGGAGGGATGCTATTTCAATGCCGTTAGATTAAGAATCGTGCTAGGTTGATGATGGCGATGGGATCCGCCATAAACCGCCGCCCGAAATGGACCGGCTGATGACCCCTGCGATCGTGCAGGGGTTTTCTTATGCTCCTGAATCGCATGGCGAATGAGGAGATTTATGGGCAACTACCTTGAGCTTCCCACTGGCGACAAGGCGCCCGAGATACTGACGGCGGTCGTTGAGATTCCCGGAGACAGCACCAAGAAGCATGAATACGATCGAAGCCTGAATGTCTTTGTGTTGCATGTTGAGTTGTTGGAGAGGGATCGGGGGAAGGTGAGCGAAATGCTGAAGAAAGGGCAAGAGTCGATTCGCGTGCTGCGGCGGGCCTTGATTTTGTGCCAGTTGGACAGTGGTCAAAAGGCGGCGCAGGTTGGTGCGAATCTGGGTGTGGCGCCGACGACAGTGCGCGCGACCGTCCGACGTTATGAGACGGAGGGTTTGGAAGCGGCGCTGCACGAAAAGCCGCGTCCGGGAAAGGTGCGGGCGTTGAACCCCGTTCAGATCAAGCGGATTTTGGCAATGGTCTGCTCGCCGCCACCGGAGGGCCGGGTGCGCTGGAGCGTACGGTTGATCGCCGCCGAAATAATGAGGCGAAGGCTGGCTCCGCCGGTGAGCCGGGAAACCATCCGTATCCTGCTCAAGAGTCATAATCTATAGCCTTGGTGGGAAAAAAAGCTGCTGCATCGCAGAAATCGATAAGGAATACATTGTCCGCATGGAAGATGTGCTAGCACAGTATGCAGACGTCTGTCGGAGAAAGAGCCAGTGTTCAGCATCCGAAGAGGAGCCGGTGGTGTTGTGTATGAAGATTCGCCCACCGCGACCTGCCCCCGGTTACGCTCACTGTAGCGCAAAACAAGTTCGGCCTTCCGCGACCTAATCCGGGAAGCGTGTTGGTTCGGCGGCAGCATGTCATGATCTTGATAAAGTTATCGACAAAGCGCTGCGAAAGAAGTTGCCGAAGCCTGTGAATACGAAAGCCGATCGTCATGTGCACCCTAAACGCGATCAGTTCACCTTCCATCCCGATCTGATCTTCACCAAGGTCGAGCGCCAAGGTCCGAACTTTCCGTTGTTGGAAAGAGTCGACGAGATTTGGCATGTCGAGACGATCTGCTATAGGCAGGGTGGCCATTTGGATTTCGAATTACGGAAGGGTGATCGGTTGCTCAAGACTATTGCATTTGGGAACAATGTACTCTTGGGGAATTCCAAGGGCGGAACGCCGTACCCGATGCGATCTCGCGATCCAGATGTTCAATCTGATCCTTACTATCCCGCGCCTTGACAAGCCGGGGCTTTATGAATGAAGATTTTAGGTCACACAATACGCGTGGGTGATGAGGTCCACCCTTAACCGCCTTCCAGGCTGATGACTCCTACCACTGGAGGAGTCTTGTGAAGATCAAAAGCCTGGAATCACTCACGCAGCCTGTCTGTGTCCTTCCCGGTCAACCCGGATTAAACCGATATCACGGCAGGAGAGTGCCGTGATCCTATCTAATCTTGTCCTCCAGATCTGCCAGGTCCTATGTGTTCTCCTGTTGGCCCCGCTTCTCCAGGGATTCATTCTCAAAGCCGAAGAGCGGATTCAGCGCAGCCGCGGGCCAAACATTCTCCAACCCTATCGGGATCTGTGGAAGCTCTTCCATAAGCAGGCGGTCGTGCCGGAGTCCGCCTCGTGGATCTACATGATCGCTCCAATCGTCGCCTTCACAGCGATGTTGATCGTGCCGATTCTCATCCCCGTCTTGACGGATCGGCCTCTGCCGCAATCCGACATGGGCGACATGCTCGGCGGCGGCATGGTACTCACGCTTGGATCCTTTGCCATCATCCTTGCAGGGCTCGATTCCGGAAATGTCTACGGCGGAATTGGCTCCAGCCGCGCGGTCATGCTGGCGATTCTTGCAGAGCCAACTTTGATTCTGGTTCTGGTCGGGATCAGCTTGCTCGCCAAGGCAATGCTGCCTTTCGTCGTGAATCATCTCCTGCTGGGAAGTCCTTCTACCTACTGGAGCCCGGCACATCTCTTTCTGATTCTGGCCTTCTTTGTATTGCTTCTCGTCGAGACTGACCGTCTTCCGATTCACTCGCCAACTCATCTTGAGATCTACATGATCGACGAGGCGCGCATCCTCGAATACTCGGGCCCGCTGTTGGCGCTCCTCAAGTGGGCGTCGATGATGAAGCAGTTCATTCTCTACACCATCTTCTGCAACGTCTTCCTGCTGCCCTGGGGCATGTCGCAGATCGGAACTCCGTTCGGTGAGTTCGGCTCTGTGGTTGCACTGCTGGTGAAATTCCTCCTCGTGGCGCTGGTCGTGATTGTTGTCGAGACGGTCCAGTCCCGCTTGCGGTTTTATCGCTATCAGGAACCTCTGGCCACAGGCTTCCTTTTTGCTGTATTGGCGATTGTTTCGAGCCAGCTGATGTGAGGTGACTCTCGTGTTTCTCGAACATGTCAACCCGTTACAAGCTTCGATTTTCAGCTCGCTCGCTGTTGTCAGCCTGCTCCTCACCTTCGTCATGCTGGGTTCGCATTGGCTGCAGAATTATGTCTATGCCTTCGCGGTGCAGTCCTGGCTGATTGCGGCGCTCTCAGCTTCAGTCGGATACTTCGCCGGCTATCCGGAACTTTACGTCATTGCAGTCCTCACGGCCTTGTTCCGGGGTTTGGTTCTGCCCTATCTGCTCATGCGAATCATTGGGCGGCTCAACGCGAAGCGCGAATTGCACGCGGTACTTCAGCCAAGTTCGAGCCTGGTCCTCGGCGCGCTGCTCGTGATGTTCGCCTTTGTGATCGCCAACCATATGAACCGGCAATCCTTTCTTGCCGCCCACGTCGTCGTGATGGCGCTCACCATCATGCTGTCAATGAAGTTTCTCGGTTTTCTCATGCTCGCGGTGCGGGACGAAGCAGTCAGCCAAATTCTCGGACTGCTGGTGCTTGAGAACGGGATCTTCCTCGGGTCACAAATTCTCGTGCCTGGGATGCCGCTCCTGATCGAGATTGTCATTCTTTTTGATTTGTTGATCGTCGTCGCATGTTTCGGCATGCTCGTTCGGTTCCTGGTAGTCCATGCGGGTACAACAAGCAGCCGGCAACTTAACCGGCTCGTAGGCTGAAGGTCCATGGCAGAGTATTTGCTCCTAATTCTGTTTGCCGCCCCGCTGGCAGCCGTCGCGCTGTCGTTCGCGGTTCGTTCTTCGCGGCTTTCGGAGTATGTGACTGTACTGGCGGCCATCACTGACTTCGTCGTTAGCATTCCTCTACTCATTTCAGTGCTGGGAGCGCCCGTCACTCTCACCCACAACTACATTCAGATCGATCCACTGGGCGCTTGGGTGATTGTCTGCATCTCGATCGTGTATACGCTGGCCTCGATCTATGCGATCGGCTATATGAGACTGCTGAACGAGGACGAAAGGCTACCGCTCTTTTATGGGTTGTTCTCCGGCTTCGCTTTCACGATGCTTGCGGCCTGCGTCATGAACAACGTCGGCGTCTTTTGGATCGCGATCGAACTTACGACGCTAATCAGTACTTTCCTTGTGGGCTTTGAGCGCGAAGCGGAAAGCACAGAAGCCGCATGGAAATACATCGTCGTCGTGTCTGGAGGCATCAGTCTCGCGCTTCTTGGCACGGTCTTGTTTTATTGGGGTGGCTCCTTCGTGCTGGGACCGAGCTACGCGATGACATGGGCTGCCCTTCACCAGGCGGCTCCCTCCGTTTATCCTCCGCTTCTTCTGGTTTCGTTCTTGCTGGTGCTGGTAGGCTACGGCACCAAGGCAGGTTTGGCCCCGATGCATACCTGGCTTCCGGACGCGCATAGCGAATCGCCGGCGCCGGTCTCCGCGATGTTGTCCGGCGCTCTTCTGAATGCCTCGATGCTGGGAATTGCGCGGTTTCTTGGCGTGGTGCGCGGCGCTTCCATCGATGGTTTCGCGCATTCTGCGGTGGTCGGGTTCGGAATCTTTTCGTTTTTCATCGCTTCGCTCTTCATCATTCGGCAGACCGGCATCAAGCGGTTGATGGCGTATTCGAGCGTCGAGCATATCGGTGTGCAGGCCTTGGGCCTAGGCTTCGGCGGAGTTTTTGGGGTTGCCGGAGCTCTCTATCACATGCTCAACCACTCGTTGAACAAGTCGCTCATGTTCTTCGGCGCCGGCAACGCGATGCGTGCCTATGGAACAAAAGATATTCCCGGCATTCGCCGCGTGCTGAAAGTCTTTCCAGTGAGCGGCACACTTTGGCTCCTTGGCGCCGTAGGAATTGCAGGCGCTCCTCCTTTCGCCCTCTTCCTCAGTGAATTCACCATTCTGCGCTCAGGGATCGGCGGGCGTTATCGGTGGGCCGTAATCGTATTCGTGATCTTCCTGATCGTCGTCTTCATCGGCTTCCTCTCGCACTTTCGAGCGATGTACTTCGACGAAGCGGTGGAACCCGACATCCCGCGACTCTCCGGAAGCGTGTGGAGAACGCTTCCTATGTGGCTGGCATTCATACCGCTATTGATCTTTGGACTCTGGTGGCCTCACAGCCTGTGGGACATATTCAGCCGGATCTCGCACGACTTGATGGGAGGCGCCCAATGAAAGGTACAGCGGAGAGAACGCTTTCGCCGAATGAAGTCCCGCAAGCCTGCCATCAACTCTCTGAGGATGGCGCCCGCCTGCAGATGGCATACGCATGGTTTCCGGAGCCAGGAGAGGCGCCCGAAGTTCTTTATCTCGCGGACCGGAAACCGCATGAACCGTTTCCATTGCTGCGCTGCCGGTTAAACGGCGGAGAAGAGCACCTTCAATCGCTGGCACCCGAGATCCCGCTGCTCGGTTGGTACGAACGGGAGATGACAGATCTCTGCGGGATCAGGTTCCAGGGGCATCCAGAGCCGCACCCCCTAGTCCTCCAAGAGGGCGCGCACCCGTCGATTCCACCTCTCGATCCTCGCTATCCCAAAGACTCGATCATTCCTTTTTCTCCCGAACCGTGGGAACTACCTTCTGTCGAGGGCAGCGACGTACAGGTTTTACCTTTCGGCCCGGTCCGAGGCGACGTGCTCGAATCGGCGCAGATCGTCTTCTACTACATTGGCGAAGCGATCCTGCACTGCCACCCTCGGCTGTTTTTTAAGCATCGCGGCATGGAGAAGCGGTTTGAAGGGCTGCAGCCGCTTTTGGCAACTCTTGTCGCCGAACGCATATCGGGAGTGGACAGCGTGGCCCATTCGCTCGCTTTCTGTCAGGCTGTCGAGACAGCTTGCGAATGCGAAATCCCGGAGAGAGCCAAATACCTGCGAGTGATCCTGTCGGAACTGGAACGGCTCTATAACCATCTGCACTATCTAGGACATCTCTGTCACACGACCACACTGAAGGTTGGCGAGGCGCAGGGAAAACTGCTCGCGGAGCAGTGCAAGCAGCTCAACGCCATTTTCACAGGCAGCCGCTTCCTTCGCAGTCTGATCAAGCCCGGCGGCCTGCGGCGCGATCTCGATCTGGAGGCCCTCCCCCACCGCCTCCGCATGTTGGTGCCAGAGATGACTACTTACATGCAGGAACTCGAAGTAACGAACAGCCATCTGGACCGGCTGATCACAACTGGCCACTTGCCCCGCCAATTGGCCTTCGATCAGGGCGCTTCGGGGCCGATCAAACGAGCATCGGGAATCGATCGAGACCTGCGATGCGATCACCCATACGCAGCGTATGACCGTTTAGCGATGGACATACCTGTGCGAACCGATGGAGACGCACATGCCCGTGCGCAAGTTCGCATGGCCGAGATCGACAACAGCATATCTCTCCTGCTGCAAGCGCTCGACAACATGCCGGAGGGGCCGGTTGAGACACGACTGACCGCTCCGCCAGGGGCTGAAGGCCTTGGCTGGTGTGAAGGAACCCGGGGGTCAATCTACTACTGTGTGCATTTTGGCGCGTCCGGCACCCTGGCGCGCGTGAAGGTAAAGTCTGCGTCGTTTTCGAACTGGCGTGTATTTCCGTTTACGGTGCACGACACCAACATGATGGACTACGCGATCAATGAAGCAAGCTTCGGCCTGACGATGGCCGGCTGCGATCGCTAAGGGAATCGATATGCCGATCTGGACTCTGTTCGGGCTAAAACGCGGCGTTGCAACAAGCACCTGGCCGGGCAAGGAGGATGCAGAACTCCAAGCTGGGATCTTGGGAATGCCGAAATTCCGGCCGGACCACTGCCAGGAGAATTGCCGAGCCTGCGCGGATTCCTGTTTGCCAGGGGCGATTGGAGTCGAGTCCAATGCATCAGGTGAACGGTTGACTCTCGACTATGGGAAATGCATCGCGTGCCAGCTTTGCACAGAGGTCTGTCCTACCGATGCGCTGAAGAAGTCGAGTGACTGGGCATTTGGAGTTCGCAAACGTGAGGATTTGGTCTGGGCTGAAGCATTGGCCTCTCAACCGGCCCAGGAACTGACGACAAAGATCCAGAAGTGCTTTGGACGGAGCCTCCATATCCGCCACGTCGATGCCGGGTCCTGCAACGGATGCGAGTCCGAACTGCAGGCGCTCAATAATCCGTACTACAACCTTCACAGGTTAGGAATCTTCTTTACGCCCTCCCCCAGATTCGCAGACCTCCTGCTCGTTACGGGGTCGGTAACGTATGCGATGCACGAGCCGCTGCTTGAAACCTACAACGCCATGCCGGAGCCGAGGTTTGTCATGGCCATGGGAACTTGCGCGATCTCAGGAGGTGCGACGGCGGGAGGATACAGCTGCGCAAACGGTCTTGAAGGCATCCTGCCGGTCGACATTTATGTGCCCGGTTGCCCGCCAAATCCAGCGGCGATGATCCAGGCCCTGCTCCTCCTCCTTAACCGTGCGGCCCAGCACGTCGAAAGGGGACATTATGCCAGGTGAATTGTTTCTCGCGATGATTGTCTTGTGGGGATTGTCCTTCCTCGCCGCGCTGCTCCTGCCGACGGGCATACCGTCCCGTTTGGGGATCGCGATCGGATGCGCTTGCGGCATTGCGGCGGCTCTGATGATTCTGCCGGGAACCCAAGGATCGGTTTCGCTCGGGTTCCGGGTCAGCGATACGGCGGTGCAGTTTCAACTCGATAGCGGAGCCTGTTGGCTTCTGCTGTTTGGTCTCATGCCGGCGTTCTTTGCCGCAGGTCTCGGCACAACCGCTTCGAGGAGAACGTGCTCCAGGTGCTGGCTGGCCGGACTGACCATGACGTTGCTCGGAGCCTTCGGCGTGTTTGGCTTTCAGGATGCGATGTCTTTTCTGATCGCGTGGGAAGTGATGAGCCTGGGCGGAGCCGTGATGATCCTGGGGGAGAGGCTTGCGGAAAACACCGGCGGCGCCACTCTCTTCATGCTCGCGTTGCTCGAAGTGGGAGCGGTAGGAGTCCTCTTTGCGCTGCTGCTGCTCGGAAACCGGACGGGCTCCTGGGCCTTCCTGGGTCTTAACCCGACACAACCAGAGTCCACGGTTGGAACCCTCATCGTCGGACTCCTTCTTCTGTTCGGATTCGGTGCGAAGCTCGGCATGCTTCCTTTCTACGAATGGTTTCCCGCTGCCTATGGCTCGGGGAGTGGGGCCACCGGCGTCATCTTCTCTGGAGTTGTTCTCAATGCCGCCTTCTTCGCGCTTGCGCGCGGTGTGCTCGAGTGGTTGCCGCACCGCGGAGGATGGGCCATGAGCGTGGCAATCATCATGATCGCTGTTGGCGTGGTCAGCGCAATCCTCACTATTTTCATGGCGTTTCAAGAGGAAGACTGGAGGCGGCTCCTCAGCCTCTCCTCGGCCGAAAATGCCGGAGTAGCCGTTGGAGTGTTGGGGGCGTCCTTGCTCTTCGTTGTGAATGGAGCGCCAGGACCGGCAGCTCTGGCCTGGGTTGTATGCCTCATCCATCTGGCAGGACACAGTCTGGCAAAAGGAACTCTATTTCTCACGGCCGATGGCGTTTTCACCGTCAACGAGAGTTACTTCATCCGCCAAACAGGGCTGCTTCGCAATACCTCGGCCTTGTTCGGTATCGGCGCTCTTTTCGGGGCGATGAGTTTGGCTGCGCTTCCTCCCCAGTCGGGCTTCGTGAGCGAGTGGTACGTCTTTCAGAGCCTCTTCCACGGGATGCAGTCGGACACCATCTCGGCAAGGTTGACTCTCGCACTAGCCGCTGCGGGACTCGCCCTGGTGGTTGCCGTTGCGCTAGCTACTTTTGCGAAACTTTTTGGCTTGGGCCTTCTCGGCGACGGACATAGTGAACCGACGCACCTCTCATGGTCCCGATGCGGTGCCGTCTTCCTGCTTGGACTGTGCGTTCTAGGGCTCGCCGTTGGGATGCCCTGGTGGGTCCAGGCACTCGGTCCCGCGAGCCAATCCCTTTTCGGAGTGAATGCGCCATCCTCCATGAAAGATGACTGGCTGCTCATTCCACTGAGCGGGCACTTTGCATTCATCTCGCCGACCAAGCTGGTCATCGCCGGTCCTTTGCTCGCACTGATTCCAATCGGCCTATTCCTGATCAGCCGGCGGAGATTTCCTCTTCGTCGCGTTCCGGTGTGGTCCGGCGGGCGCCGTGAGGATGCGAGACGGATCGCCACGACCCCACTGGCCTTTTCAAACGCGCTGCGAACTTTCTACGGGTTCATTTACGGACCGACACACAACCTCGAGCGGGAGTATGACCACGGTCCATATTTTGTGAAGCGGCTGATCTTCAATCAGGAAGTGGCTCCGATCTTTGGACCTTATCTCTTCTCTCCGCTCGTGCGGCTCGTCCGAAATCTTGCGGACAGAGTGAGTGTTCTCCAGTCCGGGTACCTGAATTTCTACAACGCGCTGATTGGTTCGCTCCTGGTTCTTATTCTTGGACTTGCGTTGTTCTACCACTAGCGAGTAATGACATTTCACATTCAACACCTCGGCAGTTTGCTGGTTAGAGATTAACGATGTCCACCGCAGAACAGGATCGATGGAAACAGTTAGCAGCGGTCGCAGCGGTCGCGGGACGCCTCTGGATCCGAGTCGGAGATCTGAATTTCTTCGCCGCATGGGAGGTTAAAGCTGCACCAAAAACGTGTGCGCTTTTTCGGAGGATGCTTCCGCTGAAGGTGAAACTGATTCACTGCTCATGGAGCGGAGAGGGTGTCTGGGCTCCGCTGGAAGGGCGAGAAGGTCAGTGGCAGGAAGAAAACTCGACGAGTCATCCCTCACCCGGACAGTTGCTTCTCTACATGGGTGACCAAAGCGAACCTGAACTGCTGATTTCATGCGGCGCCTGCATCTTTAACAGCAAAGCCGGAGTTCTCAAGGGCAATCACTTTGCGACGATTTCCGAAGGAGTCGCCCAGCTAGCGGACCTGCACCGGCTAGTACTTTGGCACGGGGCGCAGGATTGCATAATTGAAAAGATCGCTGCCGGATAAGCGAACGGCTTCGATTTTATTAACTACCTACAGGGGACAGGCGCTCAATCAATTGACATGACGACTCCGATTAACAAGTACAGTTCAGTCATCACCCAGAGGAAATCCCAAGGGGCTTCGCAGGCCATGCTTTACGCAACAGGCCTTCGCGAGCAGGACATGGAAAAGCCGCAGGTGGGTATTGCCAGCATGTGGTTCGAGGGAAACCCCTGCAACATGCATCTCCTTCAGTTAGCTGAGCGTGTGAAGGAGGGCGTCGCCGCATCCGGGCTCGTCGGGCTTCGTTTCAATACGATCGGGGTGAGCGACGGGATTTCGATGGGAACAGACGGGATGAGCTTTTCGCTCCAGTCCCGAGATCTCATCGCAGACTCAATCGAGACGGTAATGCGCGCGCAATGGTACGACGCGAATATCTCCATACCAGGGTGCGATAAGAACATGCCGGGCTGCATCATGGCCATGGGCCGGCTGAACCGGCCGAGCCTGATGATCTATGGCGGCACCATTCGCGCCGGCGTGCACGATCATCACAAGCTCGATATTGTGTCAGCCTTTCAGAGCTACGGCCAATTCATCGCTCATTCAATCGACGAAGAACAGCGGCAGGCGATTGTCCGCCATGCATGTCCCGGCGCGGGCGCCTGTGGCGGAATGTATACCGCCAACACGATGGCGTCCGCGATCGAAGCTCTGGGGATGTCGCTTCCATATAGCGCTTCAACCCCGGCGGAAGACGCAACGAAACATGATGAATGCTTCCGCGCCGGAGCGGCAATCAAGAACCTGCTCGACCTCGATCTTAAGCCACGCGACATCATGACCCACGAGGCGTTTGAGAATGCAATCACCATCGTCTGTGCAATGGGCGGATCGACGAATGCTGTTCTGCACCTTATCGCAATGGCTCGCTCCGTGAACGTGCCCCTCGGCATAGACGATTTTCAGCGGATCAGCAAAGACCCCACTGCTTGCAGATTTCAAGCCCAGCGGCCCGTATGTAATGGAAGATCTGCATGAGATCGGCGGCCTTCCGGCCGTCATCCGTGTACTGATCGAAGCCGGCCTGATGCATGGGGATTGCACCACGGTCACTGGCAAGACTCTCCGAGAGAATGTGCAGGATGCCTCGCCATTGCTGCGCGGCCAGAAGATCGTTCATCCAGTTTCGGATCCGATCAAACCGACAAGTCACTTGCAGATTCTCAAAGGAAATCTTGCTCCGGAAGGAGCTGTGGCTAAGATCACCGGCAAAGAAGGACTCAGTTTCTCCGGTCCCGCCAATGTCTTCGACTCAGAAGAGGCGATGCTGGAGGCTCTGGAAACAGGAAGGATCAGCAAAGGCGAAGTCATTGTAATCCGCTTTGAAGGCCCGAAAGGAGGGCCCGGGATGCCGGAGATGCTTACTCCCACTTCGGCGATTGTGGGCGCGGGACTCGGAAAAGATGTTGCCCTGATCACGGATGGCCGCTTCTCTGGAGGATCTCACGGTTTTATCGTCTGCCATATTACTCCGGAAGCGCAGGAGGGCGGCCCCATCGCGCTTGTCGAGAGCGGCGATATAATCAATATCGACGCGACTAACAATCAAATATCAGTCCAAATCTCAGGCAAGGAATTGGACCGAAGGCGCGAGAATTGGAAGATGCCGCCGTATAAAGCAGATCGCGGCACCCTTGGAAGGTACATTCGAACTGTGCGTAATGCGAGTCTCGGCTGCGTGACAGACGAATAGCAACACGGCAAGCTCGCTCAACTACATCTCTTCGCTTCAAGCGGTAGGTTCCGCAATCGATCTCTTCGCGGCTTCAACGTCTCACAAAATGCATGGTGATGGGGCTCCACCGCAACCGCCAGTTTTCAGGCTGATGGCTCCTACGACTCGAGAACCTGAGTTCCCATGCAGCGCAGAATTGCCAATGTCCTAACAATTCAAACGAGCGCGCTTCAACCTTGCTCGCGGAGCAGCGTCAGCGCGGGGAGGGTAGAACATGTCCAAGTCTGAGGCTCAACACACTTCACTACGCCCCGAAGACGCAGTCGCAAGTTTCACTGTACTTGCCGGCGATCCCTTTGTTCACGAGATTCGCAAGGATCAGGTCGTCCGAATCGTAGATATGGAGGGTAATCAATCCGCAGATACGATGTTCTTCAACGCGCACGACTGCTCGGATCGATACAGCGCTCAGGATACGATTCGCGAGCAAGGGAACGTCTACCTTACGACGGGGAGCCGGCTGCTATCGAGCGAAGGAAATCTCCTGCTTACGATCGTGGCCGACACCTGCGGGCGGCACGACACACTTGGCGGCGCCTGCTCTGTCGAAAGCAACATGGTCCGGTACGCGATCGAGAAGCACTACATGCATGCGTGCAGGCAGAGCTTCGTCAAGGGGATCCAGCAGTGGAAACGCGGACTGGAGAAGCGAGACTTAGCGAGCAATGTCAATTTCTTTATGAATGTTCCCTTGACTCCGGAGGGCGAACTCTCCTTTGCAGACGGGGTATCTGGACCCGGAAAGTACGTTGAACTTCGGGCAGAGATGGATGTCCTGATGCTGATCAGCAATTGCCCGCAGTTGAACAATCCGTGCAATGCATTCAATCCCACACCCTTGCAGGTCCTCATTTGGAACGGAAAAGAGTCTCGCTCGCGGTCGGACGGCTCTGTCTGCGATCACTAGGTCAAGCATTAATAGAGGGATGGTAAAAGACACTTATGGAAATCGATGCTCTGTCAGTTTCTGCCGTCAGCCGCCGCCGCTTTCTAAAGGAGACGGTCGCGTTTAGCGCGTTGGCGGTAATCGGCGACCGACTTGGATTTGCCGACGTCCCAGGGGCGGTGCCCGGTGCGAACGAGATCCTGATGATTGGCGATTGGGGCTACGAGGATATGACCGCTCAAAGCAAGGTCGCGGCGGGCATGGCTGCTTATACCCGGAAGAATTCGATCCATACGGACGCGCTCTTTCTGCTGGGCGACAACTGGTACGGAGCTCTCGCGGGCGGCGTCAAGTCGCCACGCTGGCATGATGGCTTCGAGATGATGTATCCGGGCGATGTGTTCGGATGCCCAGCCTATGCCGTGCTGGGCAATCACGACTACCAGCGTTGGCCCGAGAGCAAAGTCGAGGCCGAACTCGCCTATGCGCGAGCAGGCAAAACCCGCTGGACTATGCCCTCTCGTTGGTACACGTTCGAATTCCCTCAGGAGAGCCCGCTCATCACTTTTATTGCTCTCGACAGCAATATGCCGCACACGAAGCCGCTGGCCCCTGGCAGCCGCGATTTCACCCTGACGCCCGATGAGAAAGATCATCAGTTGACCTGGCTCGAGGCAGAGCTGAAGCGTCCTCGCTCAACGCCATATCTCGCCGTTATCGCGCACCATCCGGTTTATTCGAATGGTCCGCATGGCGATCACCCCGTGCTCATCGAGGATTGGGATCCCTTGTTTCGCAAGCACAACGTTACGCTCTACCTTGCCGGGCACGATCACGATTTGCAGCATCTTGAGTTTGAAGGACATCCCACAAGCTTCTTTCTTTCAGGCGGTGGCGGCGCCGACCTGTACGACCTCAAGGTCGATCCCGCCAAGCGCGGCCCGTACGGAAAGAAGCTGTATGGATTCAGTCACCTCTCCGTCACACCGAAGCAACTTACTCTTCGCCATCTCGACAGCGAAGGCCGCTTGCTGCACGCCTTCACCAAGACTCCGGCTGGCCAGGTTAGTGTCTTTGCGGGCTAGCCGATGACGGATGCGGCCTAAATGGACTCAACCGGTCCGCCACCCCGAGAGTGGCATCGGAGGCGAGCGTTGCGCTTACCGCCAGCCAGGCAACGTCCTCAGGAACCGCCATGGAGCGGCTCATCGTGCGCTTGGCCAGAATCGACAGAACGTCGTTGATCGTGTCCTCGATACGTCCAGTTTGAGCATGAAGCCGGCGAGTTCCCTTTGCGCACAAACGGCAGAGCGCGTAGCGGCTCTCGGCTCTTCCGAGAACACCGAAGATAAGAACAGAACGCATGTGAACCTTCTCCACCTCCGCTCAGTCGCGATGAGCGGCCATATGAAAATCGAACGCCTGCCACTATTCCTGCGGACGCCCCTTGAGTGCCCAAACAAGAGCGACGACCCAGCCCACGATCGTCCATCCGAGAGCGACGTTGAACATGAGGATGACCGGTTGCTTTGGATGCCGGTACCGCTGAGCGATGATGCTGGGTGCAAGATATACAAGGATGATCGCAAGCTGCGTTACGAGCCGACGACCAAAGGCGAGAGTGGTCTCGACCCCGTCGATTGACTGCACACAAATCAACAGCATTGCCATTTGCATGAACTTCGTCCCAGAGATGCTCCGCGAACCAAATGGAACAAATCGTCCGCGAATGGACTGACGGCGCAACTCGAGCCAATGATTGCCCGCTCAAGGGCAAAGAGTTCGTTTCACGCTTTGGTAGGGTATACGGACTCCTACCAGGCCGGTAGGAGTCATCAGCCGTTCCGTTTCGGAGGGCGGTTCAAGGCGGATTCCTTCGCCGTCCCCACTATATGACAGATGGGGAAGAGACTTCAATCTGAAGGCCAACACCCAGCGATTCTGTATGATATAATCCTTCCAGTGGTGACGGAGTTCACCCTTAACCGCTGTCCCATCCAATAGGCCGGACAGATGATGACTCCTGACAGGGATTTCTGTCGCGGAGTCATGTCTTGGCCGAATCCCTGATCAGAGAATCCTGAGGTTGGCGTTCATGCTGAGCGCGCGGATTTTGTCTGCTTTCGGGATGTTCTTTCGGCCGGCGGCTACCGCTCTTGCGGTGCGCGTCAGACCCCCTGCTTTCCGATCTTCCCGAGTTTTGAGCTTCCCCAGAACACTGCTGTGGGTGTGCGCGAGGCGCGTACGCGATTGCTATTTCATCGAAACTCTCACAACTCGCGGCCTAATGGCCCGGAAAGCGTAATTACTATGTCCGAAATTGCAAAACTTGAAGCTCTTGAAATCCTCGATTCCCGAGGGAATCCCACACTCGCGGTGACTGCAATCCTCGGAAACGGCGTGAAGGCCACTGCAAAGGTGCCTTCCGGAGCCTCCACCGGGAAGCGTGAAGCAGTCGAACTGCGTGACGACGATGCGGCGCGCTACAACGGCAAAGGAGTCCTGAAAGCGAAGGCCCACGTAGAAACCGAAATTCAGAACCGTTTTCGCGGCTTTGACGCCAACGATCAGGCGGGTCTGGACAGGGCTCTTTGCGAACTTGACGGAACACCCAACAAGACCCGCCTTGGAGCAAACGCGATCCTCGGTGTCTCTTTGGCAGTGGCACGAGCATCCGCGGCGGATCGCGGCCTTCCTCTCTACGCGAGTTTCGGCAACGAATCTGCCAATCTGATCCCGGCTCCGTGGTTCAACATACTCAATGGCGGAAGACACGCCAACAATAGCGTCGACTTTCAGGAGTTCATGATCTCTCCGGTAGGAACTCCAAATTACAGCGAGGGGTTACGTGCCGCGGCTGAGACCTTCCACGCCTTGAAAGCAATTCTGCAGAAGCGGGGATACAGCACTGCCGTGGGCGACGAGGGTGGTTTCGCACCGCAGCTCAAGTCCAACGAAGAACCGATCGAACTGATCCTTGAAGCGATCCTTGAAGCCGGGCACCAGCCCGGGATCGATGTAGTCATCGTGCTTGATCCAGCCACCAGCGAACTCTTCGAGGATGGAGAGTATGTCTTCGCCAAATCCGATAAGAGCAGGAAGTCACCGGAACAGATGATCGAGTATTGGAAACGGCTTCTCGATCAATATCGCGAAATCTGGGCGCTCGAAGACGGTGCCGCAGAAGATGACCGATCGGGATGGAAGCAGTTGACGAGGACACTGGGCAACCGGATTCAGTTGATCGGCGACGACAACTTTGTGACCAATCCCGCGATCTTCAGACAAGGCATCAAGGACGGTATCGCCAACGCAATTCTGATCAAGCTCAACCAGATCGGCACCGTCACCGAAACGCTCGAGTGCATCAAGATTGCGAGAGAAAACGGCTATGGCGCCGTCATTTCACATCGTTCCGGAGAGACGGACGACACGAGTATCGCGGACCTGGCGGTGGCTGGCGGCATGGGACAAATCAAGACCGGCTCTACCAGCCGTGGGGAGCGTATCGCAAAGTACAACCGCTTTCTTGAGATCGAAAAGGAACTCGGAACGAAAGCTCGTTATGCAGGCGCCAGCGTCTACGAACGCTGGCAGGCGGTGAAGGCGTAAGAAGGCCAAAATCATTATGGGTGTTGGAGTCCACCTGGGATCGCTCGCTAGGGCAGATGACTCCTCGGGAGCTAAACAATTGGAGGGGTAATGCCCAAGCCAAATCTCGAGATCGTCAAATCCCGACGCCCCGGCGAGTTAAATGAAGCGCAACAGCGGCGCCTGGCCGTTACGTGCCAATACATCGACAAGCTGTTGAGCAGTATCGAGCACGCGTTGCATTCGGCCGCATCGCTTTCCCCGTTTCCTCGATACGTCGTCGATGTCACGCCGGCGCAAACGCGCGTGCTTGAAGACCACATCCGGCGCATTCGGTCGCAATTGCTGCGAGCCCTTGACTGGCAGCAAATGAAACCAGAAGCCCCGGAAATCCCCGTGACTCGTGCAGTTACCACGGATCTCGCATTTGTCGATATTGCGATCGAGGAACTCCGGCCGAGCTACATGCGCGGAAGCGGCGCTATCCCCGACGACGCGGTTGAGGAACTCAACGGAGTTGTCCATGAACTCCGTTCTCTGGTTCAGAGCATGGACCGTTATGTCCGGCAGGAACTCGGCGTGAACCTGGAATCGCGCCTGCGCAAGCTGGAATCGACCGGATACGACGTGGCCCTCCTGCGCCTCATCGAAGAGATCGTCACCCGTCACGGACTGGTCGAGTTTCGCTCGCGGATCGAAGGGCTGGCGGTGCGCCTTGAGGATAACAATCTTGAGGTCGCACTGTTCGGCCGCGTCAGCAGCGGAAAGTCGTCGCTGTTGAACGCGCTGCTCAACACCAATGTCCTTCCGGTGGGCATAAACCCCATTACGGCAGTGCCGACCAAGCTGTTCTACGGACCGGCGCTTCGCGCGGCAGTAGCCTACGGCACAGGCAGAGAAGAGACCGTCACCATCGAAGAGCTCTCGAAACTGGTCACCGAACAGGGGAACCCGGGCAACCTTCGCAACGTGGTGCGAGCGGTGGTTGAGGTTCCGTCGCCCCGGCTGAAACAAGGCATAGTCCTCGTGGATACGCCGGGACTTGGCTCTCTCGCCAGGCGCGGAGCCGCGGAGACGCTCGCCTACCTGCCTTCCTGCGACCTTGCTCTTCTTCTCATCGATGCAGGCACATCGCTGAACGATGAGGATATAGGAACTCTGCGTCTGCTCTACGAGGGCGGAATCCCTGCGATTGTGCTGCTCAGTAAAGCCGACCTGCTTGCTCCCGGAGATCTGCATCAAGCGACGACCTATATTCAGGAACAGCTGCAAAGGGAACTCGGTCTGAAGATGGCAGTGCATGCGGTCAGTTCGCTCCCTGATCGCGCGATCCTGCTTGACCACTTCTTTGAACGTGAGTTACTGCCGCGCTTCCAACAGGCGCGCGAGCTCAGAAATAGTTCGATTGCGCGGAAGATCGGCGCTCTGAGGGACGCGGTCGGGGCTGCGCTCGGCGCAATCCTGGACCAGACCAAACGCAGAGGACAGGAAACACCCACCGATGTCCACGATCTCGAAGAGCAGTTGCGCCGGATAACCGGAGAAGTGGGCGAGCAACGCTCGACTCTGAGTCATGAGTTTTTCAGGCTCGCCGAGATGCCGCAGGTGATTCTCTCCGAAGCCTCGGACAGCGCGGTTGCCTGGATTGTGCAGAATGCAAAGTATCGCGTCACATCCATGCAACTTTCCGAATGGCTGCACGAAGCCGTTTGGAAGGCGATGGCACAGCGTATCGAAGAAACGCGCGGCGTCTGCCAGCGGGCAATTTTCACGCTGCAGACGGTAGCTCAGGAGATGGGCCGCACCGACGTGCCTTCGCAGGATGAGATAGACGGCCTTTTGCGTGATGTTCCACGGTTCGAACTGGCTGCACTTCCCGGAGACATGAACTTAAATCCGTGGCGGATCTTTGGAAGGCACTTTCTGCGTTACAAGGTCAGGGCGTCCCTTGAGAGCAGCGTCGGCAATCTCGTCAAGCAGGAATTGCACCTCTATGGCCAAGCGCTTTCACAATGGGGCGAGAAGTTTGTCAGCAAGATCGTGCTGTTGGTCAATTCCTATGCGAGCGCTTACCGCGTCCAACTCCATCGAATCGCGGGAACCTCCAATGACGCTGTCGACGTTCCTCAGCTTGAGAAGGACCTCTCTCTGCTGAAGACCTGGACCCCCGCTGAAGGATCCGCAGTGAACGACATGATCGAAAGGGAGGCCTGAATTTGCTGAAATACGTTTATATCGCGATTGGCGGCGCGCTCGGAGCTATCGCGCGGTATTGGGTAGGTTCGGAGGTCGCCAATCGCCTGGGATCGAAGTTTCCATACGGTACATTCATCATCAATATTTCGGCTTGCGTGATTATTGGCTTTTCTCTGACCTTGCTTGCGAAGCGAGCGGAATTGAATCCGGCTTGGAGATTCCTGATTCCGGTTGGCTTCGTGGGGGCCTACAGCACGTTTTCAACCTACGAATGGGAAACGCTGTCCTCGATTCGCACTGGGGCATTTTTCATGGCGGCATTATATGCAGTTAGCAGTTTTGTTCTCGGGCTCCTTGCGGTGTGGGGAGGCGTCCTCCTCGCGGAGATTATCTGATGAGGACACAAAAGCAACTCGCCTTTTACGATTCGATACTTGATACGCTCTCGGAGCCGGGGTGCCCGTTTTGCCGGTTTCTGAAGGACTACCAGGCGGCCCGATTGCAACATCATTCGGATAGCCAGATTCGGAACCTATGCAATTTCCATGCCTGGGGTTTGGCGGCAGTACAAAACGCTTTGACAGCGGCGCAGGTATTCATTGGCCTGGTCGAAGCAGCCTCGAAAGCCGACGGAACGCCGGAGTGCGATCTCTGTCGAGAGGTGTCAGCCGAGGAAGACAGGCGAATTCGCGAGTTCGTTGGCTGTGTCCACAAGAAGAGCGTGGCGGATTGGTTGCGCCAGGATCCAATGCTTTGCATCCCACATGGCGTAAAGTTGCGGCGTCAGGTGCAGCCAGTGATCGCTGCACGGATCGACACAATTGTTGAGAACGCCCGCCGGCAGCTTGTGGAGGACCTCGAAACCTTACGCAATACGCCCCAGGCCGACAGGCCCGGCTGGGGTGCTCTAGGGCGAGCCGCAGAATTTCTGGTCTCGCAACGTGGCCTGCATCCATAAAAGGAGTCCGAATGTTGATTGCTGGAAAAGCCTTGAAGGTAACGATCTACGTGAGTGAGGGATCTACGCACCATGGCGTGGCTACTTACTCAAGCATCCTCGATTTTCTCTTCTACCGCGGCGTCTCGGGCGCCACCGTGCTGAAAGGCGTAGCCGGATTTGGCGCTGACCATCACATGCACTCCGCCAGTTACGTCGAAATCTCCGACCATTTGCCACTCAAGATCGAATTCGTCGAATCGCGGGAGAAGGTAAATGAACTGCTGGGCAAATTAGAGGAGCTATGCGGAAGCGGGATGATCGAAATTCAGGAAACAACCGTAGCAAAGCCGGCACAGGTGTCGAAGCCGAAGAAGCAGACACCGCCGGCGCACCTTAAGATCGAGGGAAAAGCAAAGTTGATGCGAGTTTATATCGGCGAAGCGGATCGCTGGCGGGACAAGTCTCTTCATGTCGCACTTGTCGAGGCGATGCGCGCCCACGATATCGCAGGCGTCACGGTGTATCGCGGCATCCTCGGCTATGGCGCGCACGGCCGAGTCCACAAGGACAAAGCCATGCATCTCTCCCACGACGCTTCAATCATGTTGTCGGTGATCGATCTCGAAGAGAAGCTCAAGGCCTTTCTTCCGATTGTGGAGCAAATGGTGGAAGAGGGGCTCGTAGTCTTGTCTGACGTGGACATCATCAAGTACTCCTACCGTGCCCTTGAAGTAGAGATGCCAGATGCAGTTTCAGGATCGGGGAGCAGTTCAGCTTAAGCGGAGGCTTAGCTATGAAAGAACAGTTTCACGCTCGCATGTTGCGGATCCACTTCGGCGAAGGTGATAAGTGGCAGAACAAGCCCCTCTACGAAGCGATCGTCACCAAGTGCAAGGAACTCGGGATGGCCGGTGCCATTGTCTACAAGGGAATTGAGGGGTATGGCTCTAGTGCGCGAATTCGCCACGCTCGGGCGCTTTCGCGAGACGCCCCCATCATGCTCAGCATCATCGACAAAGACGAGCAGATTCAGAAGCTCCTTCCCCATCTCGACGTGATGGTCGAAGAAGGGCTCATTGCCATTTCAAACGTCGAAGTGATTCGATTCGTACGCCAACAAGGTGTTCCGTCACAACGGTAAGAGCAGATGCAAGAGACAAACAGCAGTTCGACGGTGCAAGAGTACGTCAGTCCTCCGGCTGAGAAGTTCCTGGTCACGGACGGGGCTTCCCGTCTGCTGCGCCTCGCCGATCTGGCTCAGGAACTGGGATCTGAACCTGTCGCCGAGGAAGCACGCGACCTCGCAGCAAGGGTTTCAGAAGGACGTTTCTATGTAGCCTGTGTCGGTCAGTTCAAGCGAGGCAAATCGACTCTGCTGAACGCCCTGGTTGGCCACGCAGTCGTTCCTACCGGCTTCATCCCGGTGACAGCGGTGCCCACGGTGATTCGGTTCGGCGACCGGCTTCACGCTCGCGTCCGCATGAAGGATGGAACATGGCACGACATTGCCATGTCCGACTTGAAGGAATACGTCACAGAGGAGTTGAATCCCGAGAACAAGAAGGGCGTGGAGGGCGCCGAGGTATTCGTGCCGAGCGCCTTGCTGGCCTCTGGGATGTGCTTTGTGGACACACCGGGACTGGGATCAGTCTTTACCGGAAACACGGCCACCACGCAGGCGTTCATCCCGCATATTGATGCCGCGCTGGTAGTAGTTGGAGCTGATCCCCCGATTGCAGGGGAAGAGTTGGTTCTGGTCGAGGCGGTCGGGAAACAAGTTCAAGACTTGATCCTGGTGATCAATAAGGCCGATCGCACCAGTGATGCGGAACGCGCAGCGGCCGTGAAGTTTACGCGCGAGATTCTCGAAAAACGGCTGCACCGGCCGATTGGAGACGTGTTTGAGATCAGCGCCATCGAGCGGATGGAAAACCGCGGCCCCGTGCGGGATTGGGAAAGACTGATGGAAAGTTTCCATCACCTTGTAGACGATTCGGGCAGAAATCTGGTTCGCGCTGCGTGTGATCGAGGCCTCCAGCGGCTTAGTGAACAGCTTCTCGCGATTGTCAGCGAAGACCGTGAGGCGCTTCAACGTCCGATCGAGGAGTCCGAACGACGGATCGCCCTGATGAAGGAGACCATCGGCGATGCCGAACGCTCGATGCGTGAGCTTGGGTTCCTCTTCATGGCGGAACAGCAGCGCATTTCGGACTTCTTCGTTGACAGGCGCCAGCGGTTCGAGTCTACCACTTTGGCGGAATCTCAAAAGGAATTCGATGAGGAGCTTCGCTCGGTACACGCCGGCTTTGGCCCTCACTACAGGCGCAGACTGACGCATTTCGCCCAGGAGATCTCGCGCCGCAAGGTTAAGCCGTGGCTCAAACTCGAGCAAGAAGAGGGCGAACGCCAATATCGGGCCGTTGCCAATCGATTTGTGGAGATGGGCAACGGCTTTCTGAAGAAGTTGGCGGACACCGGCCTGACCGAACTGACCCGGATGCCCCATGCGCTCGATGCAGACAAAGGTCTGCGCGTGCGGTCCAGGTTCACCTTCGAAGATTTCCTCGGAATTGCAGATCCTCCCTCTCCGCTACGCTGGCTCGCCGATGTTTTCTTGCCGCTCTTAGGCGGGCGCAAACTAATCGCCAACGAGGCTCGGGCGTTTTTGGAGCATCTGTTGGAAACGAACAGCTCGCGCGTACAAAACGACGTTCTGAATCGCATTCAGGAAAGCAGGGATCGCCTGGAAGTCGAGATCCGCAAATTGCTGCATGAAATCAGCCGCATAGCGGAGCAGGCTCTTGATCGCGCGCGGAAGGTCAAGGAAGAAGGAACCCCTGCGGTATGGTCCGCAATCGAACGGCTTAACCGGATAGAAGGAGAGATCTCGACACTCGTCTAATCCCGTTCGACCGAATGCGCCAAACAATCCGGAGCGACAGGAACGCGAATGGGGTAGACCCATGAAGGAACAGTTTCAAGCTTGTATGTTGCGGATTTACTTTGGCGAAGGCGACAGATGGCAGAACAAGCCCCTCTACGAAACGATTATCGCGAAGTGCAAGGAACTCGAGATGGCGGGAGCCATTGTCTACCGCGGAATCGAAGGATTCGGATGCAGCGCCAGGATCCGGCACGGTCGGGCACTCTCCAGAGATGCTCCCATCATGGTCAGCATCATCGACAAAGAGGAACAGATTCAGAAGCTGCTTCCCCACCTAGACGAAATGGTTGAAGAAGGCCTCATCGCGATGTCTCAGGTGGAGATCCTACGGTATTCCACCAGTCATTCGGCGAAGTGGCCGCAGGAGTTTCCGATCGGCTGATGGCGAGGAACGGCCGGGGTCCGGGCACGATAGGCGAGCCCCGAAAAATATTTGGAGGCCGCTAATCAGGCCATGATCGCTTTCTGCACACGCTGTTGGGCCGAGATCAATGATCGTGACGACCGTTGCCCTCTATGCGGTGCGGATCAAGCTTCTGATTTGCGAACGTATGATCAGAAGATTGTCGACGCTCTTCGGCACCCATTGCCGCAAGCAAGAGCACGGATTTGCTGGCTCATCGGTGAAAACAGGATTCAAGGCGCGGTTCCACGACTGATGGAGATTGTGGAAAACGATCCGGACATCTACGTCCAGAAAGCAGCCGTTGAGGCCTTAGGTACGGTGGGCGATCGAGATGCGGAAAATTTGCTACGGTCGATCAGCGAAAGCAAGAACCGTTTTCTTGCATTGGCTGCGATTGAGGCCATGACCGAGCGCCGACAGCGCGCATAACTTTGCTGGACCCAAAGCATGTAGGTCATATAGCTCTGATCGATGCCATGTGCCAAGCCGTACGACTAAATCCCATAATGCCGACCTGAGAACTTTCAATCAATCCGTCACTATTGAGTTGATCGATGGCTGCTTTGAACCCATCTACGGCCAAGCGGGCCTCTTGTTGTGCAGGTTGCGTATGCCGATCTGCCCTGTCTTCCATCTGCAGCACAATAATGCCAGTGCCGGCAAACGCCCGCGCAGCGAAGCCTGTCGTGAAGGAGCCGTCCATTCCGCGAAATCAGAGTCGGCCACGGTTGTAGCGGCGATTCCGGGCATGGCTTGCGATCAGTGACGCCGGTGGCTGTTCTCGCCTCCCGCCACACATCGCGGACCCCTGCTCGCTACGGATGATTGGGCGGAAGCGAATGGAGGTACGCTTCAAGGAAAGGCTTGCCGGTGGGCTTCTGGCTGCCGCCGCGCGGCTCCACAGTTACAAAGACCGCGTTGATTTGGGCAAGGACATCGGAATTGTCCGACTTAACCACCCAGCGCCGGTTCTGCTCACTGTCTTCATAGAAGATGCCAAGGCTGATCGGCTTGCCGCTGGCGCTGTCCGGCTTGCCCCACGCCTGGAACGTCTTGGCTTCCCGGTATTCGGGCTGTTTTTGCAGGTCGAAGGCATAGAAAATGAGCGATTTTCCCTTGGTGTAGAAGACTCGGCCAAAGGGCTTGCTCCGCTCTCCATCATTCTGCACGTCGAATACGTCTGCGATATAGAGCTGGCGTGCGCCCATCAGTTCGCGGATGTCACGGTCCGCAGCCAGATACTTCTCGTCGCTCGTGGCAGAGTTGTTTGAGTGCGACAACTCGGTATGCAGGTCGTTGACTTCCGTCTCTAGCGTGGCCACGCGGTAAAGGGCTCCCCGCCGGTCCTGCTGTGCCTGGGTCAAATCGTCTCTGGCGCGCGTCAACGCAGCCGCTGTGTCGTTCAATTGCTGCTGCAAACCGTCACGCTGTTGCGTCACTGAAGCCAAAGACGCCAAATCCGAACCGTCTTTCTGAGTAAGGTTGTCAATCTGCGCAAGGAGGGACGTTCTCGTATTCGAAAGCTCGTCAACCCGATGTTCGGACTCCTCATATTTCGTCAAGATCGCCTTCAAGGACGTTTGAGCTTCGAGGAGATCCACCTTCAGTCGCGCTTTTTCTGCATCAGGCACCGGAGGTGGTGCAACCTCCGCGACATTCGGGTGAGGCGGCGGTGCTGTCGTCTTTCGGCCAAGTTCGAATGAGCCGCCAATACAAACCAACAAGGTTGCTGCGATCCCGGTCCAGAGTGCCGGCTTCTTAATTCGCTTCCAGTTGCCGGAGATTGACGCCAGACCGGCGCCCGTACGGGGCTTCGAGCGCCAGGTTGGCTGTGCCGCGCGAAATGCGGTGATGAATCGCTCCTCAGCTCTTGCCGAGTTATAGCCGATTGGAATTTCGATCTCTTGATCCCGGTCTGCCGCAAGTTTCGCCATGCCCACCGTGGCGAGACTGGTGTACTCCTTGAGTAGCGCCGCGCATGGCGCACAACAGGCGATATGCTCATCGAGAACGGCCAGCTCTTCGGCGCTCAATTCGCCGCTGGTCGAGAGCACGCAAAGCTCCGCGAATTCTTCACTGCAACCGTTGGGGTATTCCGTGTCATTGTTCATCGTTTTAATTTCCCGGTGCGCATCATCTTTCGAACCGACTCCCGTAGGCGCTCCAGCCCGCGATAGTAGTGGTGGCGAACATTCTTGACATCTTCCCCGGTCCGCTCGGCGATCTCGGCAAAGTCCATGCCCTCAAAAAAAAACAGCTCCAGCGTCTCTTTCTGGCGGTCGGTCAACTCGCTGAAAGCCGTCTTCAATTGCTGGACCGTCAGGCGATCGATCATCCGATTTTCAGGGTTCTCTACTCCACCTACAGTATTCGTGCGTTCTTCGGATTCTGTACCAAAGTAAAATTGCCTCCGTCGGAGATAGGCGCGCCGGTCGAAGGCACGCCGGTAGATCATCTGGATAATCCATGTCCTTGCCGAGCCCTTGGTGCGATCGAACGAACAGGCTTCCGAGCAAAGATGGAGGAATATCTCCTGTGCCAAGTCCTCGGCTTCGCCTTCGTCCCGAAGTACCTTGTATCCAGTGGAAAGGGCAAGCTTGTCGTAGCGATGGAACAACGTCACGGCAGCCGGCTCGTCTCCGTCTCGAACACGGTCTAGCAGATCGTCGTCATAGAGGGGGAGTTCAACGGCATCGTCCTCGCTGGACGCGAGCGTGCGCTTCGCTCGCAAGAGCGATATCGTAAGCACCCGATCTGTGGCATCCGTTGACAAGTGGGTTCTGGCCTTCGCGTCAGGGAGTCCGGAATATGCGCGTCGGTACTTCAAGAATGGTTCACAAGCGCGGAAAAAGTAAAGGCATTATTGCTGGAGGTCGCGGGAAAATAATCTTGAAAATAGTTTGGTACAAATTCGCGTTCTCGCACGAAACAGAAACCCACAAAAATAGTTTGGTACAGATTCGCGTTCTCGCACGAATGCTCACTAGACTGCTACTTCCCGCCCAGGAGCATTCATGAGATTTTTCCGGTTTCTGACACTTGTCGTGTCTTTTGCGTTCCCCTGCGCTGTCATCGCTCAGTCTTCCAACGCGTCGCTCACCGGCTTCGCGGATGATCCGTCGAAGGCCGTCATCCCGAACGTATCCGTCACGGCGATCAATACAGAGACGGGGGTTAAGTACCAGACATTCACGAACAGCTCTGGTCAGTATGTGCTTCCGGTACTTCCACCTGGCTCCTACCGGATCGAGGTCGATAAGCAAGGCTTCAGGGGCATCATTGAAGCGGGCCTCGTGCTGCACGTTCAAGATGTTGTCCAGATGAACTTTCATATGGCGGTCGGCTCTTCATCGGAGACGGTGACTGTCGATGGAAGCGGAATCACCATCAATACTACCGACGGTTCTGTAGGCACGGTCGTTGAACAACAGTTCGTCGCAAATATTCCTCTAAACGGGCGAAGTTTCCAAGATTTGATTTCGATGACGCCTGGAGTCGTTACGCAAAGCCCGCAGACGAGCAATCAGGTAAATGGCTTCAGCGGTGACTTTAGTGTGAACGGTCAGCGAACCGAGTCGAATTACTACACAGTCGATGGAGTATCCGGAAACACTAATCCTGGAGATGGATACGCGGCACTCGGCGCAAATAACAGTGGTGGTCTCCCTGCGGCAACCGCACTCGGGACGACGCAAACGCTCATCTCCGTTGATGCCTTACAGGAGTTCAAGGCATTAAGTTCCACGTACTCAGCAGAATACGGCCGCACACCGGGGGGGCAATTCTCGTTGGTGACTCGCTCGGGAACAAGCAATCTTCACGGAAGCCTTTTTGACTACCTAAGAAACAACTATTTCGATGCAAACGACTGGTTTAACGATCATTATGGAGTCCCCATTTCAGCGCTAAGGCAAAACGATTTCGGTGGGACACTTGGTGGACCTGTCATCATTCCGAGGCTCTACAACGGAAAGGAGAAAAGCTTCTTCTTTGTTTCATATGAGGGGCTTCGGCTGGATCAGCCTACGGCAGCTTCGATTCAGTACGTTCCAGATACTTACTTGCGCCAAGAGGCCCCAACAGCACTTCAAGGCATGCTCAATGCATTTCCCGTCCAGAACGGGCAAGACTATGGAACCTCCATCAGCCCAAGCCTAGCAGAATTCATTCAGAATTATTCCTTGCCCAGTCAGATTGATTCAACCAGCGTGCGACTCGATCACACCTTCACACCGAAGCTTCACCTCTTCTTCCGCTTTGGAGATACACCGAGCTTCGTTGACAGTCGATCCCTGTCTGCCTTGACCCAACTCCGATCAACCGCATACAGCTACACTGCAGGCATCACTGCGCAGCTTCTGCAGAACGCAACAGACGAGTTTCATCTCGGTTACGTGACGAGCGCAGTGTCGAGAGCCGGACAACTGGACAATTTTGGCGGCGCTGTACCAATCGATTTCGCGTCGGCAATGTCAGGGGCAGATGCTACTGGGGCTCAATCAGTGTTTTACTTGTACTTCCCCGGTATAGGAATCAGTAATATCTTGCTCAATACTTCCAGCAATCGCGGCAGACAATGGAATATGACTGATACTTTGAGTTGGTCTGTCGGTCATCATCAACTTAAATATGGAGTCGACTGGCTCCATATTGAAACTCCTTCGATCCCTCCCCCAATAGCCGTCGAGGCGATATTTGAGTCGACATCGTCCGTGTTGACGAATGCTCCAAACTATGTCGGGCTCAGCAAGTATGTTCCGGGGAGACCTGTCTTTAATGAAACTTCGGCTTTTGTTCAAGACGAATGGAGAGCGGCTCCCCGTGTTTCGATCTCCGCGGGCATCCGTTGGGAAGTGGACCCCGCGCCCAAAGGGAGTGACGGTAATGATGCGTACACTCTTGTGGGCAGCATAGCGGAGCCCAGCACCCTTGCGCTCGCTCCTCAGGGTACTCCACTCTGGCAGACCTCCTGGTTTAACTTCGCACCACGCCTCGGGGTTGCGTGGATTGCCGATTCCCGTCCCGGATGGGAAACAGTTGTTCGCGCTGGCGGGGGCGTGTTTTTCGACACCGACAACGAAGAAGCGGCTGGGGGGTTTGGTGCAGTGGGATTCTTTGCGAACAAATCCGTTGCTGGGGCCTCGTTGCCCGTGCCGGCCTCAGCGTTTGCCTTCTCCTCAACCGCAACGCCACCCTACTCTGAAGTCTACGCATTTCCGCAACATCTTCAGCTCCCCTACACATTGGAATGGAGCACGAGCCTGGAGCAATCGCTGGGCAAGGCGCAGACGCTGACGATCTCGTACATTGGGTCCAATGGAAGGCGTCTGATCGATAATCCCGAATACTATCTCGCGTCTCTCAATCCCAATTTTGAAAGCGTCTATTTGATTGAAAACGGTCTTACGTCAAATTATCAGGCCTTACAGACAAAGTTTCAACGGTCAGTTTCGCGCGGATTTCAGGCGCTTGGGTCATACACATGGTCTCATTCTCTTGATTATGGATCCAATGATGCTGCGATCCCTGTGACGCGAGGCAATTCCGATTTCGATGTTCGTAACAATTTTCAGGCCGGGCTTACTTGGGAGCTTCCTGGTCCACGAAATAATGGGCCAACAGCGCTTTTCCTTAGGAATTGGAATGTGGACGCGCGGCTTATTGTGCGCGGAGGCTTTCCCGTCACGCTTGCTGGGGACGAAGAGACAGACCCGGGAACCGGGAACACATACTACACGAATGTAGATCTTGTACCCGGTCAGCCAATATATCTGCATGGGAGCCAGTACCCTGGCGGCAGAGCTATGAACCCGGCCGCATTTACCGCGCCTAGTGGCAACACAGTAGGCAATGCCCCGAGAAACTTTGTACGCGGCTTCGGCGAGAATCAACTGAATGGCGCCGTTCAAAAACAATTTCAGATTTTCGACAATCTAAACCTTCAATTTCGAGCTGAGGCATTCAATTTATTGAATCATCCAAACTTCGGCTATATAGATCCGACACTGTCTGACGCCCAGTTTGGACAGGCCACTCAGATGCTCAATCAGAGCTTGACGACGATGAGTTCGCTCTATCAGCAAGGAGGACCGCGATCTATGCAGTTTGCTCTAAAGCTGAGCTTTTGACGGACGATTCCATCTCATCTCCGAGCGTTCTCCTTTGATATCTCGTAACACCACCGAAAACGATATTTGGGACTGACGGATGAATCAGAAGCTAGGTCGAGTGTTATGTTGGATCGCGATTATCGTATTCGTGCAAAATGCGCATCCGCAAGACCATCTTTTCGACGTTAAAGACTTAATTGAAATGACCACAATCAATGAGCCGATGGAGATCGGTCTGGACCCTAAGGCAAAGTTTTCGCCAAACGGCGAGTTTGCTGTTCTTGTGACTTCTCGTGGCAATCTCAGCACGAACGAGGTCGAGTCTAGTCTTTGGTTATATGATCTTCGAACACTGCAAGAAATCGTCGCAGACACCGCCTCGCATCGGGAGTTTCCCCCGCGACGTCTCGTGATGTTGCATTGCTCTCCTGTTGGAGAGGCGAACCAGTCCAGCGCGGCGCTCATAACGGACCTTCGATGGTCTGCCAACTCGAGGTGGCTATATTTTCTAGGGCAACAGAAAATGGGAGTTCACTCACTGTACCGAGCGGACGTCTTGACTCTACGCATTGACAAAGTAAGCCTATACGGCTATGACGTGCGTCTGTTCGACATCGCAGTTGATGCTGTGGTCTATAAGGCATGGCCACAGTGGCGAAGTAGATCTCGCGCCTCGAACAAATCAACACCGGAAACAAACGGAGTGGCTGAATCGGTGACGGGACTGCCCCTTGAAAGCATTCTCTTTCCCGATACTGAAAACCAGCAAACCGATGTTCACGTCACGGAACTTTGGGCCGCGAAGGGAGATGGCGCGGCGCGGAGAGTTCCTGATCCTACCCACACATTAGAACAACCCGATGTTGATCTTGTGGACAGCCTCAGCATCGCTCCTGACGGACATTGGGCAGTTGGTCTTAGCCCTGTTTCCACAATTCCCGAGAATTGGAGACAATATGCGCCACCTTCTTCTCTGGATTATCTACAAATAGATCCGAAGAACAGGAACGCTCTTTCTGCGCATAATGTCATGCGGCTCAAACAGTATGTGTTAACAAATCTTGAAACGGGCAAGACAAGACCTCTCGTTAATGCCCCAATCGGACTGCCTCTCGGCTTCGGAACTCTGGAAAAGGCCATATGGTCGAAAAACGGACGCGCGGTGCTGTTGACGAATACATATTTGCCACTTCCGATCTCAGCGCCACAGTCCACGCCTGCCGAGCCGTGTGCAGTGGCAGAGATTGATCTCGGATCGCATGACGTGCGCTGTATAACATTTGGCCTCAAGCATGAAAGCACGAACGCTGCGGCACCGTCGAGGCTTGCGGCGAAGGATGTAGAATTCGCCAACAACGATCATGAAGTGATAGTTCATTTTCGTGAAGACTCCCACTCTACTTGCGCTCGGTTTGTGCTTGAACCGACGCCCGCAGGAGCATTCACGGATACGGTTACCTCGTTGCCTTGCACTGGCAACGGGGACCGAGGAGTCGAGAAAACTCAATCGGCCGGGTTAGAACTCCCCATCAAGCAGACTCTGAATTCCCACCCCACGGTGTGGCTAGTCGATACGCGAACTGGCGATTCGAAGCTTCTGTGGGATCCCAACCCTCAACTGGTGAACATTGTGCTAGCGGACGCTGCCGAGTATGAGTGGACTGACGCATTTGGGATCCATTGGAGTGGAGCACTGATCAAGCCTGTAGGTTATGTACCAGGACGTCGCTATCCGTTGGTCGTGCAAACCCATGGCTTTCAGGACAACACATTCCGATTCGTGACAGAAGGTCCTTTTTCTACCGCTATGGCCGCCCGGCCGCTCGCAAGCGCCGGCATAATGGTCCTGCAGATCCCAGATCATCCAAGCATGGGGACAGTATCGCTACAGGAGTTACGACACCATGTAGAAGGAATCGTAAGTGGGGTACAACACTTGATTGCTGATGGTCTCGTTGATCCCAGCCGAGTAGGCATTGTGGGTTTCAGTCGCACTTGCTGGTATGTTGAACAAGCACTAATTAGTCATCCCAACCTATTTGTTGCGGGAATTCTTGCCGACGGCATCGACCAAAGCTACATGCAAGAACTTCTGTTTCATTCAAACGAGCCCTCTGAAGAACGCAAAATATACAATGCACGGCCAACCGGCTCTGGACTAAAGACTTGGCTTCAGCTTGCACCCGACTTTAATCTGGAAAAAGTGCGTGCGGCTATACGCCTTGAAGCGATCGGGCCGCGGTCTCTTCTCATGGAATGGGAGATTTACTCCTCTCTACTAGAGCAGTCGAAGGCGGTCGATCTCTTTTATATTCCGAACGGCCAGCACATCCTGCAGAAACCCTTGGAGCGACTCGCATCCCAACAAGGAACCGTCGATTGGTTTCGGTTTTGGCTAGAGAGATACGAACGCCCCAATCCTGAAGACCCGGATCAGTACAAACGCTGGGAACATCTTCGAGAACTCCGCGATGCCGACTACAAGACAGCCGGCATTCCGCTACCGGATATAGGAAATGCGAGCCCGGCGATTACGACCGATAGAGCGAAGGAATAGGCTCCTTGAACATCGAACAGCGTGAACATCTGGTTACCCGGCGCCGCCTTCTGCGGCAGAGTTTTGCCTTCAGCGCCCTGGCCGCGCTCGGCTCTTTGCCCATCGCTGCTGCGGCTTCGCCGTCCAGTTCGACAGGCGCCAATCTGCTGATGATCGGGGATTGGGGCGACGATGTCGATCAAATCGCACAAACTAGAGTTCTAATCTTCCTGAGAACACGCGCCCCGCCCGCCAAATCCGGGCGGTCTCCGTCGCTCCAGCCGCCGGCGACGATCGTCGCTTCAAGTTGACGGGCTGCATCGATTCAGCCTCCTACGATCCGGAGTCTGTTGATAAGGCTTAGGCAGATCAGTGAACCGATGGACAAGCTGCCACCTGTAATCAGGCAGGCGGCAGGAAATAGGTCTTCACTGCCCTGGTCAATCCCGCCCGATCCAGGCGGGCCTCGCGCCCTTCGTAGCGAGCTTTCCAGCACACTTGATTCACGAGATCACGTGGGAAGCACGCGCGCAAATCCTCTTTGAGGACGTTCCTAATAGTATGGATCAATTCGCTGAGCGCCTCTTCGTCCACGTTAAGTCCGTTTCCTTCCGCTACTCGATGGAAAATCCTGCGAAACTGTTCCTCGGAAGAGGCGCCGATCTTTATTTTTGTTTGTATCCGTCTCAAGAAGGCCGGGTCCAGTATCGCGCGCGGGTCCCTGTTTGACGCAAATACCACCATCACCTCGAACGGAATCTCGATCTTTCTTCCCCCGACGAGGGTGAGAAACTCGATTCCGCGGTCAAGAGGAACCACCCAGCGATTCAACAGGTCCTCCGGCGGAATCCTCTGCCGCCCAAAATCATCGATGATAAGCACTCCGTTATTCGCTTTCATCTGAGGCGGGCCGTCATAGTAGCTCGTAATTGGGTTGAATTGAAGATCGAGCATCTCGACGGTTAGCTCGCCGCCGACGGTCACGGTGGGTCGCTTGCATCGAGCCCACCGCCGATCGGAATCTCCCGACGCGGCCTCCAGGTCTCGTCCATGAACAGCCGGGTCATACACGGTGATGATCTGGCCTCCGGCCTCGATCGCGTAAGGTATCCAAACCTGATCCTCTGCAAACACGCGCGAGAGCGTTTCTGCCGCGGCGGTCTTACCCACTCCCGGCGGGCCGTATAGAAAGACAGCGCTCCCCGAATTAAGCGCCGATCCAAAGTCCGACAGAATCTCCTCGTCAAAAACAAGGTGCGCAAAGGCGCGTTCGACATCTGCCGGCCGGACTTCAATGTTGCGCACTTTTTGTTTGTGGACCTGAGAGACATAGCTGGCCAGAGACACGGGCATTGCTCCCGAATACTGATTTTGAGTCAAGAGCTCGAGCGCCCGGGTTCTGCCCGTGGACGAGATTGCAATCTCTTGAATTGTGCCGGTCATGCCGGTGACTTCACACAATAGCTTCGCCCGGAGCCGATTAAACAGTTGCTCCGCTGCATCGTAGCTGATGCGACCAAGGTCAGAAAGATCCAGGATTGAAAACGGGCCGTGAAGGTAAAGAATCTTGAGTGCGATCTCTTCGAGAACCGATTCGCGGACGCCAAGCTCTTCTAAAGAACGCGCTTTGCGTTCTGGATGAGCCGATTGCTCGGCCGTAGGATTCTCGCGCTTGGTGAGATTTGGGTTCATCGCACCTCAACTTTCATGCCGGAATCCCTGGCGCTCTGCGAACCGTCGTTCCCTGAAGTCAGATTTCGTTCGAAATCCGGATGGTAAGCCGGCCGCTGTTCACCCGACGACGGACTGCTTGCTGTGCCTGTCCGATCCTGACCTGAGGCGATGGAGCGATTTGAAGGCTCATCGCTGCGCTGATCGCAAAATATCTCGCGGTACAGATCCTCGCCGTAGCTCGTTTCGAGAGGCTCGCGCTCGACCAGCTTGAACGTCCGCGTGCCGTCTGGTAGGCGCTCAGCACGGAGAAACAGTCCGTCCTCCGACCTCGCCACGAAAAAGCGATGTGCGAATTCGTAGAGGTGAGTGACGAAAAACACCTTGACCCTCTTCTCCAACATGGCTCGAACGATCTGCATCGCAATCTCCGATCCCTCGCGCTCATTCGTTGCTGCGAACGACTCATTCAGGAGGAGTAGCGAATCGGGGACGATGTGATCCGCGATATCGCTCATCCTGCCGAGTTCCTCGTCGAGCTTCCCGCCCTTCATCGTCGCGTCCTCTTCGCGTTTGTAGTGGGTAAAGAGCGCAGGACACAGTTCAGCCTCGAATTTCTCCGCTCCGACGAACATGCCGCACTGCATCATCAGCTGTGCCAGGCCGATACTCCGCAGAAAGCTGGACTTGCCACCCTGGTTCGCGCCGGTGATAACCACGGCGCTCCTCTCCCTGGCGTCCGCATCGTTGCCAACGATTCGACGTTCCAAATGCAGAGCGAGACAGACATCGAATAGTCCTCTAAAGCCATGCTTGCGCTCCGTGGCAGGAACCGGCACCGGCAGGCAAGTCGGCTCCTGCTTGGCTGATAGTTTTTGGTGAAGGTTCAGGCAGCCGAGATAGAATGCCAACTCTGTCTTCATCGCCTTAAAGAAGTTGAGGACATGGCCGGCCGATTGGGCGAGCGTAACGGCGATTCGGCAGATCCCGCGTTGCCGGATGCCTCCAACGATACGTGCACCGCCCTCATCGCGAGGGTCCAGGCGGAACGTGTAGCCAGGCGGCGCCTTGGCAAGGATACGCTTGAACCAGTTGGGCTCTCTTTTTGGCGGTCTCGCCAGTGTATAGTTCTTGCCTTCGTTGGTCTCTCCCAACTCCGCCGTCAGCAAAGTTCCATTGCGGAACTTCATGTCGGACAGATACTGGTCGATCGTCGCGAGGTAGTCGTCCCCCAACTCCTTCTGCAACATTGCGAAGAGCGTCAAGAACGCCTTCGACTCGAATTGGTTCGCCCCCTCTTCGGCAAGTTGCCGAAGCTTTCGAAGCGATTCTCGCAGGAATTCAAGAAGCGAAATCGCTCCAAAAAGGACCGAGTCGGGATACTGGCTCGATAAATCCCACCACATCCGCTTTGTGTTGTCGGTCGCCTCGACGGTGAGTGCGTATAGAGCTCGTATTCGCTCCGGATTCGCAAGGCAGTCCCTGATCACCTCCTGCCGGTAGAGGATGGTGCTGACGTCGTTTTGGAATCCGGAAAAAATGGCCGCTCGACTGACTTCGTAAATGAGCCGGTCGCCATCCGCCATCGCACCCAGCAACGCATTCAACTCAAGATCCTGCGTCAGCTGCGGTTCACTCCATGGCAATGGAGATTGAGCATCGAAAGCCCGATCAGGATGCATCAATAGTGTCTTCATGCCCTGATACGCTCCATCAACCGGTCGTAGGTGACGCCATGTTTTTCGGCGATAGCCAAGGCATATGCAAGGCCATCCGCAGGCCTTCGCTCCAGCTTGAATGTCCGTATCGCGGGATTGACGGGATCGACTGTGCTCACGAAGCTAACAGTCTTTTCGTTAATCGAGGCCAATTCGTCGAGGAATGTAACGCACACGCAAAGCAGATCGAGGGCTGAAAGTTGTTCGATCACCTTCTTGCCCAGAAACACAGCGTCCTGCAGAGTCGTTGAAGAGAAGATCTCATTCATAATGACGATGCTCTGGGAGGTCGCATGGACGAGGATCTCGCGAATTCGGACCAGATCATCCTGGAGCTTGCCACGAAGGCTGCTAATATCTTCTTCTCGCTCGAAATGTGTAAACAGCCGATCGAAGTTGAAGAGCCGTACATCCGTTCCTGGAACAGGCAGACCTAGTGCCGCGAGATAGTGCAACTGACCGAACGTTCTGGCGAAGGTCGTCTTGCCACCATGATTGGGGCCGGACACGACAAGAATCCTCTCGGACCCCGAAAGAACGAAGTCGTTGCGGACAACCGAGGACTTCTCGTCGATAAGCTTGCCGGCAAGCACGAGATCGAAGGTCTCTCTCGCGCCGACTTCCTTGGAAGTAATTGAGAGCGTCGGCAAAGTGAACTGCAGACCTGCTCGGCGCAGCTTTTCAACGTAATTGAGGAAGGCGAGATAGAACTGGATCTCACGATCGAAGCGCGCAATAGAGCGATCGATAAAGTCGACCCGATTCGTGCAGAACGCGTCCAAAGCCTCGAATGTCTTTGGGTGGAATTTGGCAATCCCGTCGATTACTTGCGCCTGTATGTGATTGACAGGGTCGATCTCTCGTACAGTTACGCGATATCTTTGATCCGGTTCCTGCCGGAATTTCTCAAACGTCTCTTCAACGGCGATGCTGTAGTCGCTTTCGTCTTCCGGGACGCGAACGGTAACGGAATCGCCACGCAGCAGCAGGCAGTATTGGATCTTGGCTAGGTCCGTCTTCAGATTGCTGGTCTCATCCGCAAGACCACGAAAGGCAGGCGAGGCAACGTAATTGGCAAGGTAGCCGCGAAAGGCTCGCATGCCCCTCGATTCGAGCGCTCGGACGCATATGTCCAACGCAAGACGCTCAACAGCAGCGCAATAGAGATCTACAGCGGTTAAGAAGTCTCTCTGGACAGCATATTTATAGAACGCCTTTTTCTCTCGCTCATGGCAATGCCGCATGAGCCGCATCTGCTCAGCGAAGACCTTGATAGTCGCTCGGACAGGCTCCTTTTCAAGATCATGTACGACTTCCTGCCGGTAGAGAATAGAATCAAGATCCGGCAGTGGGCTGTAATAGAACGACGCGAGATCATATTCCTGAAAATCACCGGTAAGCCTGCTCACCAGCTGATCGAGATTCAGGTCTCCGAAGAACGACGGAGCCTCCTTAAGAGTCTCCACCCCGGTTTCGCTCGTGTCTCTGAAAAGTATGCTATTGAATGTCATCGCGCATACCCTGATTTCGACTGAGTTAGAAGTGCGGAATTGAGCGCCTGCCATCACCAACCCGGACATCTCGGTCGAAGTGAAGTGACAAGCAGCACGCCGCAATCCTCGGATCACGTTCCACGCTTTCAGTTTTGGTAGGGGAATACAGACTCCTACCAGACCGGTAGGAATCATCAGCAACTCCGTTTCGGAGCGCGGTTCAAGGCGGATTCCTTCGCCTTCTTCAGTTTACCATTCCCTTTGTTCCCCTATTTGGC
>Ga0335085_10002240_pt1 | contig 36885 bp, 32 predicted proteins | sample Lox_Sample_45_FD_206712 | JGI IMG/M metagenome (GOLD analysis project Ga0335085, IMG submission 206712) | Soil microbial communities from Loxahatchee National Wildlife Refuge, Florida, United States - Lox_Sample_4.5 | ecosystem: Environmental > Terrestrial > Soil > Wetlands | place: USA...
CCGTGACGGCGAGGCCCAGCGCCACGGCGTAGATGATCGGCATCTTGATGATGGCGCGCCAGCTCATCGTGCCGGCGGCGATCGCCTGGCCGATGGTGAAATTCATCACCGAGGTGAAGCAGAGGAAGACGATCGCATAAGCGAGGCCTTCCGGCCCGAAAGCATAGAGCGCCAGCGGGATGCCGAGATTGCCGGTATTGGGGAAGGCCATCGACGGCAGATAGGTCCGGAGGCTGAGGCCGCAGAGCTTCAGGACGAGCGTCGCGACGATCAGGAATCCCACCAGGATGGTGAGCGAGGCGGCGGCCGTGGCGGCGAAAGCGCCGGCGGGCACGCTCATCTTGGCGAAGGTCGAGAAGACGAGGCAGGGCGTGCCGATCTCGGTGACGATCTGCGTCAGGCCGGTCGCCTCGATACTGCGGCCGGAGCGCGTCCAGAAAAAGCCGATCAGCGCGGTCAGCATGACCGGCGCGATGGCGGTCAGGATGGTTTCGATCACGCTGTGCGGGCGCCGATCAGACCGAGACGCGGAAGGTCTCGGGCCGCGCTTCCATGCGCTCGGCGACGGCGTCGCGCCACTGCGTCACATGGCGCGGCAATTCCATCGCCAGCGGCCGCAGCCGGTACGAAGCCGGGTCGCGCGGCGGCTCGATGCCTTTGGCGAGATCGCGCGCCGCGGCGATGAGGCGATGCCGCGCCTGCGCGACGACGAGATCCGAAGCGGAGAGATTCTCCTGCGTGCGGTCGTAGAGCGGGCCCATGCTTTCGGTCATCGCGAGGTCTTGCGCCTGCAGCGCGGTCACGCCCATCCAAGGCTGGCGCGGCCGCGCCGCATTCGGGCCGGCGTAATCGTTACTCGCGTTATGTAGCGGCTCGAAACTCTGCGGATCGACCGGCTCGTGGATATCGGAGCCGCCGCGCATCGACGCGAGCTCGTCGTCGCGCAACGCTCGCGCTGGATGCCAGGAGAAGGTGAAGACCCAGCACTGCGCGTCGTCGATCGGGACCCAGGCATGGCCCGCCTGCGGGTTGTCGCCCGGGATCGGCCAGTTGGTGAAACACGGCATGAACCACTGATTGACGCGCCAGTAACAGGTGTCGGCCTCGGCGGCGCGTTTGGCCGCGAGGAGCAGGCCGTTCGGCATTGCCTCGGTCTTGATCTCGGGCTGCAGCTCGCGCATCGCCCAGACCGCCGAGCGGTTGCGCGGATTGGCGGCGCGCTGCTTCAGAAGGTCGTTGTGCAGGATGCTGAGATGCGCCGAATCGAGATCGCCCTCCATGCCTTGCGTCCAGTGACAGCGCTGCAGGCGCTTGGAAACATAAACATGGCTCTCGGGCACGGTCAGCCATTCGAGGTCGGGCAGGCCGGGTTTCGTCTCTTGCGGGCCCATATAGGTCCAGACGACGCCGTTCTTTTCGATGCAGGGATAGGCCTTCTGCTTCACCTGCTGCTTGAACTGCGTCTGAGGCGGCTCGTTGGGCTGGTCGACGCAATTCCCCTCGAGATCGTATTGCCAGCCGTGATACCAGCAGCGGAGCTTACAATCGGCGTTCTTGCCGAAGAAAAGCGATGCGCCGCGATGCGCGCAGTGCTCGCCGAGCAAGCCGACCTTGCCCTCGGTGTTCCGAAAGGCGATCAGATCCTCGCCCAGCAAGCGCACCCGCACCGGTGCGCCGCCCGCGTCGAGCTCGCGGCCGAGGATCGCCGGCAGCCAATAGCGGCGGAGGAAATTCCCCATCATTGTGCCCGCGCCGGTCGCGGCCAGGAGCTGATGATCCTCGAGCTTCATTCCCTATTGGTAGCACCCGGCGGAAACGCGTAAAACCCTGAAGCGATCACCGAGGGAGGAACCATGTCGGCAAACCGGCGCGTCGATGTCCATCACCATTTCTATCCGCCGCAATATCTTGATGCGATGCGCCAGACCGCGGGACACGACCGCGGCGGCGCGAATTTCCCGGGTGTCGCGACCTGGACGGCGGGCAAGACGCTCGAGGAGATGGACAAGCATGGCGTGCAGACGGCGATCCTCTCGCTCTCGCCGCCCGGGCCGCGCATGCTCGACAAGGAAGGCAATCGCAAGCTCGCGCGGACATGCAATGAATTCGCGATCCAGCTGGGGCGCGACCATCCCGGCCGCTTCGGCCTCTTCGCGCCGATGCCGATGCCCGATGTCGAGGGCACGCTCAAGGAGATCGAGTACGCGCTCGATACGCTGAAGGCCGACGGCATCCAGCTGATGACCAGCTACGGAAATAAATGGCTAGGCGATCCGGATTACAACGAGGTGTTCGAGGAGCTGAACCGGCGCAAGGCGCTGGTCTATGTCCATCCGCTCGCCGCGCCCTGCTCGACCGATCTGATGGAATGGGTGCCGGACGCGCTGATCGAATATCCGCACGACACCAGCCGCGCCGTGCTGAGCCTGCTTTTCAGCGGCACCCTGGCGCGCCTGCCCGATATCCGCTTCATCTTCTCGCACGCCGGCGGCACGATCCCGTTCCTCTCGGGCCGCATCCTGCATTCGGGCTCGAACCGGCCTTTCCTCGGCCGCGTGCCGAAAGGCGTCGATTACGAGCTCCGAAAGCTGCATTACGACGTCGCACTCGCCAGCTTCAAGCCGGCGCTCGCCGCGCTCTTCGCTTATATCCCGGCATCGCAGGTGCTGCTCGGCAGCGACTTTCCGTTTTCCTCGGTCGGTCTGTCGCTCAAAGGGCTCGAGGAGCACGGCCTGAGCGAGGAGACGCTCGAGACGATCTACAGCGGAAATATCGAGCGGCTGATCCCGCGGCTGAAATCCTGACTATTTCAGCCGCGCCGCTGCCGCGCGCACATAGCTCAGATCGACATATTTCTTCGCGTCGATCGCGGTCTTGAGCAGGCCAAGCTGCTTCAAGAGGTCGACGCTGTTCTGCAGCGCCTTCACGTCCGGCACGCCGTTCGGGTCGCGGTAATAATCGTGCTTGGTGAAGAGCCAGGGATCGAGCTGCTCGGCCGGCTGCTTGGTGAATTGCGCGACGATGGCGACCGCCTCCTTGTGGTTGGCGGGATCGAAATAGAAGCGCCGCGCGCGCAGCGCGTCTTCGAGGAAATCGGTGACCGCGGCGCGGTTCTTCTCGAGGAAGCCTTGGCGCGCGGCGAGCATGATCATCTCGGTGCGGCCGACGGCGTCGACCTGGGTGAAGAGGTTGCGGGTTTGGGCTTGCAGGTCGGGATCGGTGATCGCGGTCGTGCCGGCGGCGGCGAGGTCGACCTTCTTGCTGAGCAGCATGGATTTGAGGTTGGGCAGCGCCGCTTCGACGATGGTGTAGTCGCGCTTATCTTCCATCCCGTGCTTCTTCAGCATGGCGCGGATCGCGATATCGAGGGCGCTGCCGGCGCCGGGGCTCGCCGCGACATGGCCTTTCATGTCCTCGATCTTGTGGATCGGCCCGTCCTTCAGCACCTTGAACTCGCCGGTGTAGTAGCCCGGCGCGCCGTCCTGGAACTCGTCGAAGATGACGCGCAGATCGGCCATCTTCGCATTCTCGATGGCGAGGCCGAAAGACGAATAGGAAAAGACGCCGATATCGAGATCGCCGGTGGCGATCGCCGTGATCACCGGCGGCGTGCCCGCCACGTGCATCGGCGCGTAGTCGTAGGATTGGCCGAGGTGCTTCGCGACGCCCTGCTTGGCGAACATCAGCTCGACCAGATCGGCCGAGGGCGCGACGCCGCCGACGCGGAGCTTTACCGGCTCGGCGCAGGCGGCCGATGCAAAAATTGCCATGGCCGATAGAGTGACGATCCCCCGCAACATGTTTTCTCTCCTCCCTCTTGTTGCGCCCGACTATAAGCCGGATTAAGCCTGCACGCGATCTTCGACGGGAGGAGAAAAGAATGGCGGAAGAAATGCGTAAAGTGTCGGACGACGAGATGGCGCTGCGGAAAAAGCTCGCCATCATGTGCCGGGTTCTGGGCATGCAGGATTCGATCGGGCTCTACGGCCATGTGTCGATCCGCGTGCCGGATACCGATATCGTTCTGATGACGCCGGGCGCCGGCACCCGCAAGACGCGCGTGCGCACCGATCAGATCTTCGTCTTCAATCTCGCCGGCAATATCCTCTATCACCCAGGCGGCGACCGGCCGATGCAGATCCCGGCGGAATGGCGCATCCACACGCAGATCCACAAGGACCGGCCGGAGATCGGCTCGGTGGCACATCTGCATGCGCGCGCCTCGATCCTGATGGGTCTCGCCAACCGCGAGATCGTGCCGGTCTATTCGCAAGGCGGCGTCATCGCCGGCGGCGTGCCGACCTGGGACGACCCGCGCATGGTGCTCGACGATGAGTCGGCCGTCTCGCTGTCGAAGACCGTCGGCAAGGCGATGGCCTGCCAGATGCGCGGCCACGGCTCGGTCGTGCTCGGCGAGGTCGCCGAGACCTGCCTCCAAGCCTGCATCTTCATGGAAGAGAACGCGCAGTTCCAGATAGACGCCGAAGTGCTCGGCGGCTGCAAGCCTTTCCCGAAAGAGATGTGGGAGGGCATCGCGGCGCAGCGCCGCGGCCGCTTCGCCTCGAACCTCGTCTGGAACTACTACCTGCAATTCGTCGAGGAAGAGGGGATTCCGCTTTAGGGTTTAAAGACCCGGCAGGAATGTCTCGGGCCGCGTGTCCATCTGCTCGGCGACGGCGGCCGACCAGGACGGCACGTCGCGCGGCAGCAGCACCGAGACGCCGCGCAAACGGTAGTCCTTGGGATCGACCTGCGGCTCCTTGCCGTCGCGCAGCGCGCGCGCGGCATCCATCAGCCGGCGCCGCGCATGGGCGATCACGATATCGGTGTTGCCGAGGAATTCGTCGCTGCGGTCGAAATCCCAGCCCATGCTTTCGGTGATCGCCGTGTCCTGATCCTGGAACACGGTGATCTTCTGCCAGGGCTGCGTCGCGTTGGCGCGCGCCGGATCGGCATAGCCGTTAGATTTGTTGCGTGCGGCGACGAAGGTGCCGGGGATCATCGTCGAATGGATGCCGGTCGGCGTGCCGTTGTGGAACCAGTCGAGCTCCTGCTTCGTCAGCGGCCGCTTCGGATGCCAGGAGATGCCGAAGGCCCAGACCTTCGTGTCGTCGACCGGGACCCACGCATGGCCGCCGAGCGCGGCGTCCTGCGGAAAGGCTGGCAGCACCGTGAAGCACGGCATCAGCCAGGCACCGATGCGCCAGTAATGGTGCTGCGCATCGGCATCGCGCCGCGCGCCTTGCACGATCGTGTTGCCTTTGTGCACGATCTCGAGCTTCGGATAGATGTTGTCGGCGACCAGCGTCGACGACGCGGCCATGTCGTGCTCGGTCGCCTTCTTCATCGCCTCGATGCCGTGCAAGAAGGCGAGATGCGATGAATCAATGTCGCCTTCCATGCCTTGCAGCCAGTGACAGTCCTGATAGCGCTTGGAGATATAGACATGGCTCTCGGGCACGTTCAGCCATTCGAATTCGGGCAGCGGCGGCTTCGCTTCCGGCGGACCCATATAGGTCATGACGATGCCGTTGCGCTCGATGCAGGGATAGGCGCGCTGCTTCACCTTGTCCTTGAACTGGCTCTGCGGCGGCTCGTTCGGCTGGTCGAGGCAATTGCCGTCGACGTCGTATTTCCAGCCGTGATAGAGGCAGCGCAGGCCGCATTCCTCGTTCTTGGCGAAATAGAGCGATGCGCCGCGATGCGCACAATGCTCGCCGAGCAAGCCGACCTTGCCTTCGGTGTTGCGGAAGGCGATGAGATTCTCGCCGAGCAGCCGGAGGCGCACAGGGGCGCCATCGGCTTCGACCTCGCGCGACAAGAGCGCCGGCAGCCAGAAGCGGCGCATCAGATCGCCCATCGGCGTGCCGCGGCCGGTACGCGTCAGGAGCTCGTTCTCTTCGCGCGTCGTCATGTCTTGCTTATCTCACCGGTTGCGGCGGCTCGCCCGGCCAGAGGCCGAGCTTAGCCAGGAATTCGATACAGTAATCGTCGTAGAGCCAGGGCGCTTCCTGCATCACTGCATGCCCGGCATTCGGCACTTCCTTGAAGATCGAGCCGGGAATGTGCTGATGCAGCTCGCGCGCCGCCGCATGATTGCGATCGGCCGTGCCGCTGATGATGATCGTCGGCATGGTCAATTCGCGGAAGAACGAGTCCGGCTCCGGATCGCGGGCGAGCGCCTCGTTCATCGCGATGATGCTGCCGACTGTCGAGGGATTGTTCAGCTCGCACACCATGCGCGCGTAATACTGCACATGCGGCAATTGCTGTGCCGGCGGCGAGAAATGATCGAGGCATTGCTTGTAGCGCAGCTCCAGCCCTTCCTCGGCATAGCGCTTCGCCCAGACCTTCATCGCATCGCGTGTCGGCAGGTAGCCGGTGCCCGAGAGGATCAGCGCCGGCACGCGTGCGGGCTGCTTATGCGCCATCTGCATCGCGACCATGCTGCCCATGGAATTGCCGTGGATAATGACCTTGCCGGTCGAGATCTGGTCGACGACCTCCCACGCGGCATCGGCCTGATCGGGGACGGAGAGGCCTTTCTGCGCCGGGCCGGAGCGGCCATAGCCGGCGAGATCGACGGCGATGGTGCGGAACCAGGAGGAGAAACGCGCGGTTTGATACATCCAAAGCCGGTGATCGTCGGGCGTCGAATGGAGGAAGATCATCGGCAGGCCCTGGGTGCCGTGCTGGTCGAAATAGAGCGGTCCCGGAATATGACGCGCCACGATGATCCTCCCCATCCTGCCGCCGCGGGCTGTCGAAAAATGGCGGCGGCGCGATTTTAGCGTTGGGCCAAGCCGAGTCGAGCGCGCTTGCATCTGGGGCGCGCGCCGGATTTAGTCTCTACCGGAGAAAGTGCCGCTCGGGGAGGAACCACAGATGCGTGCAATATTCGCTGCCGCCATCGCGCTCGCGCTGCTGGCGGCCGGGCCGGTCGCGGCGCAGACCAAGATCACGGTCAGCTATGGCCCTGGCTATCCCTGGATGCCGGCTTTCGTGGCGAAGGACCAGGGCATCTTCGCCAAGCACGGCCTCGACGTGACCTTGCAATTCATTGCCATCGGCTCCAACCAGCCGGCGGCGCTGATCGCTGGCACGTCGCAGATCGCTGGTCTCAACCCGACCATCGTGCTTTTCGCCGATGAAGGCGGTGCCGATCTGCAGATCGTTGCCGGCGCTAACGGTCAGGCGAAGACAGGCTCTTCCGGCGGCGCGATCGCTCGCACGGGTCTCGCCATCAAAAGCCCGGCCGACTATCGGGGCAAGAAGATCGGCGTGCCGGGGCTGCAAAGCGTCATCCATATCGCCTTCATGAAATGGCTGAAGGATCGTGGCGTCGATCCGGGCTCGGTCACCTTCATCGAGGTGCCGATCAATCAGATGAATGACGCGCTGAAGGACGCCCGGATCGATATTGCGCTGCCCGCCGCGCCCTTCACCGATCAGATCCTCGCCGCGAAGTCGGGCACCCTGGTTGCCGATTATCAAGCCGATCTCGCCGATCCCTTCACGATCTATTCGGCTTGGGCGATGACCCGCAGTTACAAGGCCGCCCATCCCGATGTCGCGCCCGCCTTCAAGCAATCGCTGCGCGAGGCGATCGATTTCATCGCCAAGAACGACAAGGAAGCGCGCAAGACGCTGGTGACCTATCTGCACCTGCCCGAACCGGTGGCGATGAAGGTCGGGCTCGGTACCTTCACCGCCGATATGACCGCGGCGCAGATGCAATGGTGGGTCGATGCCTGCAAAGAGCTCGGCCTCTATAAGGGCAATGTGCCGATCAAGGACATGGTCGCGGAATAGGAGCGCGTTGATGGCACGACATATTCCGGGACCGCTTTATTACGAGCAGCAAGGTGCATCGGGCATCCCGATGCTCTTTCTCCACTCGACGCCGGACGATCATCGTCTCTGGATGTTCCAGACGGCGCATTTCTCTTCCTGGTATCGCTGCATTGCCGTCGATTTCGCCGGCTACGGCCGCTCGCCCGCGCCGCAGCAGGGCGTGCGCATCGTCGATCAGGCCGATGCCTGCTGGGAGGTCGTCGATCGTGTCACCTCCGGGGGCATCATCATCCAGGGCAATTCGATGGGGAGCATGGTCGCGCGGGTGATGGCGGCGCAGCGGCCGGAGCGCACGCTGGCGCTGATCATCTCGGGCTGCGCCTATCAGCCCGAGCGCAGCCAGATGAAGGAATGGGGCGAGCGTTTCCGCAACGAGGGGCTGAAGCTACGCCGCGAGCAGATCCTCTATCACTTTGCCCCGGCGCATCGCGAGCTGCCGTTTATGCAATGGTATGCGGATATGCTCTGCGCGCTCGACAATTTGTCGACGGTCGAGAGCATCGTCGCGATGAACGAGGCGCTGCAAACGACGCACCCGGCCGAGTTCGGCGAAGGCATCACCTCGCCGGCGCTGCTGATCAGCGGCTCGGCCGACCGCAACCATCCGAACGCGCCCGAGCTCGCACGCCGCATCAAGGGCTGCGAATACAAGGTGATCGAAGGCGCCGGCCATTCCTCCAATCTGGAATCGCCGTGGGAATTCGATGCCTATTGCATCGAATTCCTCAAGAAGCACGGTCTCTTCCCGGGCTGAGCGCCGCTTTGCACGCGCTTTACGATGCGCTCGCGCCTTGGGCCTGGCTGGCGCTGCGCGCGACGGCCGGTCTCGTATTGCTGCCGCATGCGCTGCAGAAGCTGTTCGGCTTCTTCCCCGAAAGCAAAGTGCCGGCGAATCTCGCCGAGCTCGCGGCCTCGCTCGAGAATTGGGGCTATCGGCCGGGCAGGTTCTGGGCGCTGGTCGTCGCCGCGACCGAGCTGATCGCCGGGCCGCTGCTCGCGCTCGGGCTGTTCACGCGGCTCGCGGCGCTGCCGATCTTCGTCTTCCTCGCGCTCTCGGCCGCGGCGCATGGCCGGCGTGACGGCTATTTCTGGACCATCCACGGCGCCGAGTACCCGCTGGTCTGGGCGGTGATCGCGCTCTTCTTCCTGATCAGCGGCGGCGGCGCGTTTTCGCTCGACCGCGCCTTCGGCTTCGATTTCTAGTCCAGCGCGGTGCGCTCAGCCGCCTTGGCGCGTGCGCGGGTCGCTGAGATCCTCGACGACGGGATTGGCGTCCATCGCGAAGCGATCGCCGAAATCGAAGGCGTCGTCATGCTGGAACCCGTCGTAGAAGAGAACTTCCCACCAATTATGGTCGAGGTCTTCCATGTAGAAGGAATAGACGCCGTGGCCGAAAGCGGGATCGAGGATGGTCGCGATCTTGTATTTGTCCTTGAGCTCTTGCGCGGCTTTGTGAACGCGATCGACCTCGGCGCGGCTGCCGACTTCGAGGCCCCAGTGATTGTGCAGATGCGCCGGCTTCAGCGAATTGCCGGCCTGTACCGCGACGATGTGGAATTTGGTGCCGCAGCGTACGAAGATCGCGGGCTTGCCCTGGCGCACGCATTCGAGGCCGAGGAATTCCTCGTAGAATTTCCGCGTCTCGGTCAAATTGTAGCATTGCAGCGTGCCGTGCGACAGCATCGCCGGCTTCACCACCGATTCCTGGTTGCTCGGCTTGAAGACCGGATTCTCGATCGTCGTGACGTCGTCCATAGGCACCTCCCTCGAAGACCGCGATTATATCACGACGCCGCGCCGAGTTCCGCCTCGGTCAGGAACGCATCGGCGAAGAACTCGCTCGGCGGCAGGCCGCAGGCGCTGGTGAAATCATGCCGCGCCGCATCGACCATCACCGGCGCGCCGCAGGCATAGACCTGATGGCGGGAGAGATCGGGCAGATCCGCCATCACCGCGCGATGGACGAAGCCGGTGCGGCCCGTCCAATTGTCTTCGGGTAAGGCATCCGACAGAACCGGCACGAAACGGAAATTCGCATTCGCGCGCGCCCATTGCTCGGGCAGGTCCGCCATGTAGAGGTCCTGACGTGTGCGGCAGCCCCAGTAGAGCGAAATCGGCCGCCGCTCGTTGACCTTGCGCCGCAGCGCGTATTCGATGATCGCCTTGATCGGGCCGAAGCCGGTGCCGCTGGCGAGGAAGACGATCGACTTGTCGCTGTCTTCGCGCAGATAGAACGTGCCGAGCGGCCCTTCGAAGCGCAGCAACTCGTTGACCTTGAGCTTGCCGAAGACGCGATCGGTGAACAACCCGCCCGGCGAATGACGGATATGGATTTCGATATCCATCATCCCGCCTTCGAGGATCGGCGCATTCGCGATCGAATAGGAGCGGCGCTTCTCGCCCTCCAAGAGGAAATCGACATACTGCCCCGGCGCGAACAGCATGTTGTCGTTGTAGGGCGTGCGCAAATGGAGCGCGATCACATCGGGCGCGAGCTTCCGGATCTGCTTGACGCGGCAGGGCACGATATTCGGCTTGGCGAGGTGAAGCGTCAGCTCTTCGATCTCGACGGTGAGGTCGGAGAGCGGCTTCGCCTGGCAGAGCAGCGCATAGCCCTGGTCCCGTAGCGATTGCGGCAGATAGGTATCGGTCGAGAGCGCGTGATCGACCTTGCCTTCGGCGATATGCGCCTTGCAGGTCGAGCAGCCGCCGGCGCGGCAGCTATAGGGCAGGTTGTAGCCGGCCTCGAGCGCCGAGCGGAGGACGTTGACGCCCTCCGGCGCGTCGAATGAATGCCCGCTTGGCTTAAGGGTAACGCGAAACCCCATGCTCCCGCCCTCTCTTCGCAGGCCGGGTAGCACGGAGCTTTCCGCGCGTCAATTTCGCGGCCGGCTCAATGCCGCTTGAAGAATTGCACCGCCCGCTCGTGCTTCTCGGCGGCGGCGCGGCTGGTGAAGGTGCCGAGGTTGCGGCGCTTGCCGGTCTTCGGATTCTTCTTGCGCGAATAGAGCCGGTACTCGCCGGATTTGAGCTTGCGGATCATGGTGTGCCTTTCAGCTTGAGGAGCTCGACGCCTTCCTCGACCAGCGCGCCGGGCGCGAAGCCGATAGTGTCAACGACACCATCCGAAGGCGCCGTGATGGCGTGCTCCATTTTCATCGCTTCTATCACCATCAATGTCTGACCGCGCTGCACGGTTGCGCCCGGCTGGACCAGCACGGCGCTGATCTTGCCGGGCATCGGGGCAACGATCTTGCCGGACACCGCGCCGCTCGTCTCGCCCGGCACCAGCGGATCGAGATATGTAAGACGTGCGGTCGCGTCAGCGAGCACGACCCAAAACTCGCTGCCGAGCCGCAGCACCGACGCATCGCTCGCCGGTTCGATTTGGGCGCCATCGACGGCGATGCTGCCGTCGCCGGCAATCGTGACATTGTGGGTCTCGTCGCCGGCGCGGAAGCGGAAGCTTTGGCTTGCTGCGCCGCCGAGCCGCCAGAAATCGCGTTCCGCCCACGGCGAATGTGCATCGAGCGCGGCGCGTGGTTGCTCGGACACGATGTTGAGCGCCGCCGCTGCCAGTGCCGGCTGCGGCATCTCGTGCGGCAGCAATGCGTCGTGATGCCGTGCGATGAAGCCGGTATCGCCGGCGTGCGTGGCGAAGTCGGGATGCGCGAGGATGCGCTGCAGCAGCTCGCGATTGGTGGTGATGCCGGCGACGCGGGTCTGGGCGAGCGCGGCGCGCAGACGACGCAGCGCGATGTCGCGGCTCTCGCCCCAGGCGATCAGCTTGGCGATGAGCGCGTCATAATACGGGCTGACGCGGTCGCCCTGGCGATAGCCGGTCTCGATGCGAAGCTCTTCGCTGCCGCGCGGGAAGCGAAGCAACGAAAGAGTCCCCGCGCTGGGCAGGTAATCGCGCGCCGGGTCTTCGGCATAGAGCCGCAGCTCGATCGCATGGCCGCGTTGCCTGATCGCCTGCTGCGCCAGCGGCAATTTCTCGCCGGCGGCGACCCGGATCTGCCATTCGACGAGGTCGAGGCCGGTGATCATCTCGGTCACGACATGCTCGACCTGGAGCCGCGTGTTCATCTCGATGAAGTAGAATTTGCCCTCAGACGAGACGAACTCGATCGTGCCGGCACCGCGATAATCGACCGCGCGCGCCGCCGCCACCGCGGCTTTCTGCAGCTCGGCGCGCTGCGCGTCGCTGAGGCCGGGCGCGGGCGCTTCCTCGATAAGCTTCTGGTGGCGGCGCTGGATCGAGCAATCGCGCTCGAAGAGATGGATGCAATTGCCATGCAGGTCTGCAAAGACCTGCATTTCAATATGCCGTGGATCGATCAGATATTTCTCGATCAGCAGCCGGTCATCGCCGAACGACGCCTTCGCCTCGCGCCGCGCGCCGGCGAGCGCCTCGGCCAGCGCGCGCTCTTCCTGCACGATGCGCATCCCCTTGCCGCCGCCGCCGGCCGAAGCCTTGACCAGCACCGGATAGCCGATGGCGCGCGCTTCTTGCGTCAGCCGCGCATCGCTTTGCTCTTCGCCGTGATAGCCCGGCACCAGCGGCACGCCGGCCTTTCCCATCAGCGCTTTCGCCTCGGCCTTCGAGCCCATGGCGCGGATCGCGGCAGCGGGCGGGCCGATGAAGACGATGCCGGCCGCTTCGCACGCGGCGGCGAAATCCGCGTTCTCGGAGAGGAAGCCATAGCCAGGATGGATCGCCTGCGCGCCGCTGGTCTTGGCGGCGTCGACGATGCGCGGGATATCGAGATAGCTCTCGCGCGCGGGCGGCGGGCCGATCAGGATCGCTTCATCGGCGGTGGCGACATGCAGCGCATGGGCGTCGGCTTCGGAATAGACCGCCACCGTGCGCAGCCCCAAGCGCTTCGCCGTGCGCATCACGCGGCAGGCGATCTCGCCGCGATTGGCGATCAGGATTTTCTCGAACAGCTTCATCACATCCGGAATACGCCGAATTGGGTCTTCTCGATCGGCGCGTTGAGGCTAGCCGAGAGCGCGAGCGCCAGAAGCCGGCGCGTGTCGGCGGGATCGATGATCCCGTCGTCCCAGAGCCGCGCGCTGGCGTAATAAGGATGGCCTTGGCTTTCGTATTGCGCGCGGATCGGCGCCTTGAATTCTTCCTCCGCGGCATCGCTCCACTTTTGGCCGCGCGCTTCGATGCCGTCGCGCCGCACCGTGGCGAGGACATTGGCGGCCTGCTCGCCGCCCATCACCGAGATGCGCGCATTCGGCCAGGCGAAGAGGAAGCGCGGGTCGTAAGCACGGCCGGCCATCGCGTAATTGCCGGCGCCGAAGCTGCCGCCGATGATGACGGTGAATTTCGGCACGGCGGCGCAGGCGACGGCGGTGACCATCTTGGCGCCGTCCTTGGCGATGCCGCCGCTCTCGTATTTCTTGCCGACCATGAAGCCGGTGATGTTTTGCAGGAAGAGCAGCGGAATGCCGCGCTGCGCGCACAGCTCGACGAAATGCGCGCCTTTCAGCGCGCTTTCCGAGAACAGCACGCCGTTATTGGCGACGATGCCGATCGGATAGCCCCAGAGCCGCGCGAAGCCGCAGACCAAGGTCGCGCCGTAAAGCGGCTTGAATTCGTCGAGCACGCTGCCATCGACCAGCCGCGCGATCACTTCGCGCACGTCATAGCTCTTGCGCGTGTCGTTGGGCACGATGCCGTAAAGCTCCTGCGCGTCGTAAGCCGGCTCTTGCGGCGCGACGATGTCGAGGTTCGGCCGCTTCACCCGGTTGAGATTGCCGACGATGCGTCGCGCGATGCCGAGCGCCTCGCCGTCGTTGCGGGCGAGATGATCGACGACGCCGGAGGTGCGCGCGTGCAGCTCGGCGCCGCCCAGCTCCTCGGCGCTCACCACTTCGCCGGTCGCGGCCTTCACCAGCGGTGGCCCGCCCAAAAAGATCGTGCCCTCGCCCTGCACGATGATGCTCTCATCCGCCATCGCCGGCACATAGGCGCCGCCGGCGGTGCAGGAGCCCATCACTACCGCGATCTGCGGAATGCCGGCGGCTGAGAGATTGGCCTGGTTGTAGAAGATGCGGCCGAAATGCTCGCGGTCGGGAAAGACCTCGTCCTGGCTCGGCAGATGCGCGCCGCCGGAATCGACGAGATAGACGCAGGGCAAATGGTTCTGCCGGGCGATCTCCTGCGCGCGCAGATGCTTCTTCACCGTGACGGGATAATAGGTGCCGCCTTTCACCGTCGCGTCATTGGCGACGATGACGCATTCGCGGCCCATGATCGGCGCGATGCCGGTGACGATGCCGCCGGCCGGCACGTCCTCGCCATACATGCCGTGCGCCGCCAGCGCCGACAGCTCGAGGAACGGCGCGCCGGGATCGATCAGCGTCTGGATGCGGTCGCGCACCAGCAGCTTGCCGCGCGCTGTGTGGCGCTGGCGCGCCGCGTCGCCGCCGCCTTGCGCGATGGTGGCAAGCTTGGCTTTCAGATCGTCGACCAGGCCGCGCATTGCCTGCGCATTCGCGCGGAAGCCGTCCGCGTTGCGGTCAATGTTCGTCTTGATCGGCGTGCTCATTCTATTTCGTTTCTTCGTAGAGCTCGCGGCCGATCAGCATGCGGCGGATTTCCGAGGTGCCGGCGCCGATCTCGTAGAGCTTGGCGTCGCGCAGCAGCCGCCCCGCCGGCGATTCGTTGATATAGCCGGTGCCGCCGAGCGCCTGGATCGCCTGCAACGCCATCTGCGTCGCGTTTTCGGCGGCGTAGAGGATCGCGCCGGCGGCGTCGCGCCGCGTGATCGCGCCGCGGTCGCAGGCCCGCGCCACGGCATAGACATAGGCGCGGCTCGCGCCGAGCGTCGTGTACATGTCGGCGATCTTGCCTTGCATGAGCTGGAACTCGCCGATCGCCTGGCCGAATTGCTTGCGCTCGTGGATATAGGGAATCACCAGATCGAGCGCCGCCTGCATGATGCCGATTGGCCCGGCCGAGAGCACGGCGCGCTCGTAGTCGAGGGCGCTCATGAGCACTTTCACGCCCTCGTTCACGGCGCCGAGCAGATTCTCCGCCGGCACTTCGCAATCGGTGAAGACCAGCTCCGAGGTCGGCGAGCCGCGCATGCCGAGCTTGTCGAGCTTTTGCGCCGGCGCGAAGCCCTTCATGCCTTTCTCGATCAGGAAGGCGCTGATGCCGCGCGCGCCGGCTTTCGGCTCGGTCTTGGCGTAGACCACCAGCACATCGGCATAGGCCCCGTTAGTGATCCACATCTTGCTGCCGTTGAGGACGAAGCGGTCGCCCTTCTTCTCGGCGCGCGTCGTCATCGAGACGACGTCGGAGCCGGCGCCGGTCTCGCTCATCGCCAGCGCGCCGACATGGCTGCCGTCGATCAGCTTCGGCAGGTATTTGCGTTTCTGCGCCTCGCTGCCGTTGCGGCGGATCTGATTGACGCAGAGATTGCTGTGCGCGCCGTAGGAGAGTCCGACCGAGGCCGAGCCCCGGCTGATCTCCTCCATCGCGACGACATGCGCGAGATAGCCCATGCCGACGCCGCCGAATTCTTCCTCGACGGTGATGCCGAGCAGACCCAGCGCTCCCATCTTCGGCCAGAGGTCGCGCGGGAATTCATCGCTTTTGTCGATTTCGGCGGCGCGCGGCGCGATCTCGGCATCGGCGAAATCGCGCACCGTCTCGCGCAGCATGGTGATCTCGTTGCCGAGATCGAAATCGAGACCGGGGACGGCGCTCATTCCGCGGCTTCCGCCGGGTGCAGTTCCGGCGCGGGGTTGAGCAATTGCGGCTGGAGCTTCTGCCATTCGCGCTCGAAGCGCTCGATCGCTTTCATCTTCACCGGCCCGAAGCCGCGCACCATGTCCGGCAGCGACGCCAGCGCGATGGCGCAGGGATAATTGTCGGTGCTGAGCTTAGCGGCGATCAGATCGAGCCCGCCCTCATAGGTGCGGATCAGGGCGCGCTCGCGGCGGCGCTCTTCGCCATAACCGAAAATGTCGAGCGGCGTGCCGCGCAGGGATTTGAGCGAGGCGAGGATGCGGAACAGCGAGAGGACCCACGGCCCGAACGCGATCTTCTTCGGCCGGCCGGTGTTGGGATCGAGGCGCGACAGCAGCGGCGGCGCGAGGTGGAAGGCGAGGCTAGTCTTGCCCTCGAAGGTCTCATCGAGCCCCGCCTTGAAGGACGGATCGGCGAACAGCCGCGCAACCTCGTACTCGTCCTTGTAAGCGAGCAGCTTGGCGTAGTTGATCGCGACCGCGCGGGTCAGCTCCTCGCCTTTGCCGATGGTCGATTCGGCGCGGCGGATTTGCGCGACGCGCTCGCGATAGCGCTTGGCGAGGCGTTTGCCTTGATAAGCAGCCAGGTGCTGCGCGCGATGCTCGATGATCTCGGTCAGGCTCATCGCGGCGACCGGGCGATGCTTTTCCTCTTTCGCGGTCAACTCGTCAACGCGATCCGGGAAAGCGGCGATGAAGCGGCCCCATTGGAACGCCGCGAGATTGAGCGCCACCGCGACGCCGTTGAGCTCGATCGCACGGGTCAGCGCCCGCTCGCTCACCGGCAGCCAGCCGCGCTGATAGGCGCAGCCGACCAGCATCATGTTGGCGGCAATCGAATCGCCGAAGGCATGCAAGGCGAGGTGATGGAAGTCGAGCTTCGCGGGCGGCTCGTGCAGCGCGCGCTCGATCACGCCGAGCGTCGCCGGCGCCTGGAAGTCGAAATCGCGGTTGTGGATGAAGCTCGCGACCGGCGTCACATGCGTGTCGATCACCGCGCGCGTCCGCGCCGCGGCGATCATCTGGCGCGCCTCAGGCGAGGCGGCGACGACGAGATCGGTCGCGAGCAGCAGGTCGGTGCCGCCGGCGGGAATGCGCTGCGCCGCGATGCTCTTGGCGTCGCGCGCCAGCCGCACATGGCTCACCACCGCGCCGCCTTTTTGCGCGAGGCCGGTGATGTCGAGCACTTGCGCGCCGATCCCGTCCATATGCGCCGCCATGCCGATAATATGACCGATGGTCAGCACGCCGCCGCCGCCAACGCCGGTGATCGCGACGTTGTAGGCCGCGGCCTCGGGGAGCGCGGCGCTCGCCGGCGCGGGAATCGCGACCTCGGGCAGCGTCGCGCCCTGCTGCTTCTTCACCGTGCCGCCGCTGACCGTGACGAAGGACGGGCAGAAGCCCTTTAGGCAGGAGAGATCGGAATTGCAGGCCGATTGATTGATCGCGCGTTTGCGGCCGAATTCGGTCTCGAGCGGATCGATGGCGATGCAATTGCTCTGCTCCGAGCAATCGCCGCAGCCTTCGCAAACCGCCGGGTTGATATAGGCGTGCTCCGCCGCTTGCGGCACGAGGCCGCGCGCGCGCTTGCGGCGCAGCTCGGTGGCGCAGGTCTGGTCGTAGACGATGGCGGTGCAGCCGGGGATCTCGCGCACCTCGCGCTGCACGCGATCGATCGCGTCGCGATGCTCGATGACGACGCCGGCCGGCAGCGATGCCTCGCTATAGCGCTCGGGCTCGCGCGTCAGGAGATAGATTTTCTTCACGCCCTCGGCGGCGATCTGGCGGATCAGCATCGGCACGGTCATCTGCCCATCGACCGCCTGGCCGCCGGTCATCGCCACCGCGTCGTTGAAGAGGATCTTGTAGGTGATGTTGGCGCCGGCGGCGATCGCCTGGCGCAGCGCGATGATGCCGCTATGCATATAGGTGCCGTCGCCGAGATTGGCGAAGACATGCTTCTCGCTGGTGAAAGGCGCGATGCCGAGCCACGGCACGCCTTCGCCGCCCATCTGGGTGAAGGTCTCGGTGTTGCGGTTCATCCACTGCGCCATGTAGTGGCAGCCGATGCCGGCCAGCGCGCGGCTGCCGTCCGGCACGCGCGTCGAGGTGTTGTGCGGGCAGCCGGGGCAGTAATAGGGCAGGCGCGTGGTCGGCGGCTTATAGGACTCAAGTCGGTTGCGGCGTGCCCGGATCTCTTCGGCCTTGGCGTGGATGAGGCCGCGCAGCTCGGCCGGCATGTCGATGCGCTCCAGCCGCGCGACCAGCACATCGGCGATGATCTCGGCGGAGATTTCGTGCTCCAGCGGCAGGCAGGGTCTGTCGTTTTCGTCGAACTTGCCGACGATGCGCGGCCGCTGGTCGGAATGCCAGTTGAAGAGATGCTGCTTGATCTGGTTCTCGACCATCTCGCGCCGCTCTTCGACGACGAGAATCTCCTGCAGCCCCTGGCTGAACTCGCGCACCCGCACGGGATCGAGCGGCCAAGGCATGCCGATCTTCAGGAGCCTGAGGCCCATCGCCGCCGCGGCCGGTTCATCGATGCCGAGCAGCGCCAGCGCCTCGCGCAGATCGACATAGGCCTTGCCCGAGGCGGCGAGGCCGAACCGCGCGCGCGGCGAATCGATGATGATGCGATCGATGTTGTTGGCGCGGCCGAACGCGACCGCGGCATAGCCTTTGTAATTCTGCAGCCGGTAATCCTGCGTCCAGCGATCGTCGGGCCAGCGGAGATTGAGCCCGTCGGGCGGCAGCGGGAAATCGGTCGGCGTGACGAACTCGACCTGCTCGTCGGCGAGATCGACTGTAGCGCTCGATTCGACCGTGTCGGCGATCACCTTCATCGCCACCCAGCAGCCGGAATAGCGCGACATGGCGATGCCGAGCAGCCCCATGCTGACGAATTCGCGCACGCCCGAGGGGTAGAGCACGGGAATGATCGCCGACATGAAAGCGTGGTCGCTTTGATGCGGGATGGTCGAAGATTTGGCGCCGTGATCGTCGCCGGCGAGACAGAGCACGCCGCCGTATCTGGACGAGCCGGCGGCGTTGGCGTGCTTCAGCACGTCGCCGGAGCGGTCGACGCCGGGCCCCTTGGCGTACCAGATGCCGAAGACGCCGTCCTTGTCGTGGCCGGGCGAGAGCGCGAGCTGCTGCGTGCCCCAGATCGCGGTCGCGCCCATCTCCTCGTTGATCGCCGGACGGACGACCACGCCGGCGGCGTCGAGATAGGCATGGGCGCGCTGCAACTCGAGGTCGTAGCCGCCGAGCGGCGAGCCGCGATAGCCCGAGATATAGCCGGCGGTGTTGAGCCCGGCCTTGCGGTCGCGGGCGATCTGGATCAGCGGCAGCCGCACCAGCGCCTGGATGCCGCTAATGAACACCTCCCCCGTTCTCTGGGTATAGACGTCACTTAGCGCCGCATCCGCATAAGGCATGTGCTGCTAGCTCCGACCGCGAACTCCAGGAGTTAAAACGTCGATCGGGCCGGAAGGGATGCCAATCCGGCCGGTGCCGATATCAGACTTTTTCGAGAACGTATTCGGTCTCTTTGAGGGTTGTCTCGAATTTAATCATCGTGTCATCCGCCGGGTTGCGGGTGACGCAGGCTGGGTCGCGGCCGGCGGCGACGGCATCGATATCCTCGCGCAGTTTGCGGCGCAGCATAACGATGCCGCGATCGGATTCGGCGAGGTGCTCGATGGTGCGGTCGGCGATCACGCCCTGGGTCTCCTGGGCGACGCGGTCCTGTTCGTTCGAGGGGATATTCCAATAGCCGTCCTCCTCGCGCGGATAGACGCCCGGCTGCTTGCCGGTGAAGCCCCGGTTTTCCTGGGTGAATTTGCCGTCGGCCAGCGGGTGGAAGCGGATCCAGAAGCTGTAGGTCAGCGTGTCGTCGATCGGCACGCGCAGCCGCATGTCGTGGCTGGGCAGCATGCCGGTGCGCGGCGTGGTCGAAATCCGCGAATGCGCCGGCATGATGTAATGGATGATGCGTGGCGGCAGCTCCGGCATCCGAAGGATGCATTTGAAGCCGTAGCGCGTGTCCTCGTAGTCGTAGCCGAGCGGCGTCTTCATCGCCATTTTCGGGTAGACGCTGGCATGGAGGAACGGCAGATGCGGCAGATCGGCGCCGTTCTCGGCCTTCTGCAGCCAGTTACAGTAATCCTCGTCGCAGCCGATGATCCGCTTGCCGTCCTCGCGCACGAGCACGTCGTATTTCGGCAGCACCGGCGCCGGCTTCGGCCCGATATAGACGAAGACGAAGCCGCCGAGCTCGCGGGCCTCGTAGGCATTGGCGCGGATTCGATCCTTGACGGTGCTCTCCGGCCGCTCGGTCGGCGTCTCGACGCACTTTCCGTCATTCGCATAGAGCCAGCCGTGATAGCAGCAGCGGATGCCCTGCTCCTCGACACGGCCATATTCCAGCGAGGTCAGGCGATGCGGGCAATGCAGATCGAGCACGCCGACCTTGCCCTGCCCGTTGCGGAAGAGGACGAAATCCTGGCCGAGCAGCCGGACCTTCATCGGCCGGTCTTTGACATGGTCGCTGAACTCGATCGGCCACCAATAGCGGCGCAGCATCGCGCCACCAGGCGTGCCAGGACCGACCTCCGTCATCAGCCGATTTTCGCTCTCGCTCAGCATGTCCTGGTCCTTTGAATCGCTGGGCCCTCAATTCCTCGGCCCGTAGTTTGCAATTCGAGGAGCCGCCCGGCAAGTTAGAAACGGAGCGACAAAAAGGGGGAGGAAGCGATGCGCGGCGGGACGACGGGATTGTTGGCGGCGGGACTCGTGTTGGTCGGCCTCTGCGCCGGCGCGGCGAAAGCCGAAGAAACGACGCTGATCTTCGCGACCGACGGGCCGACCGGCACGCATGTCGCGGTGCGGATGTTCCATCCCTGGGCCGACCATATCAACGAGGTCGGCAAGGGCGTGCTGCATCTCGACGTCCGCGACGGAATGAGCATCGTCAATCCGACGAATTTCTACGACCGCGTCCAGAACGACGTGGTGCAGATCGCCTGGGGCAGTCTGGGCAATCTGACCGGCACCTTCCCGCATGCCGAATTCTCGATGCTGCCGTTCCAGGCGGAGAAATCGGTCGACGCGTCGGTCGCATTCTGGCGGCTCTACAAGAACGGCCAGCTCGATCCCGATTTCAAGGATGTCGTGCCGCTGATGATGACGGTCTATCCGCAGGCCGACGTCCATCTCGCCAAGCCGCCGAAGGCGCCGCTCGACACGCTGCAGGGCCTCAGGCTGATGGTGGTGGCGAAAGTCTCGGCGCAATCGATCGCGGCGCTCGGCGGCTCGCCGAGCTCGCTGCCGCTGCCCGATCTCTATCCCGGGCTGCAGCACGGCACGGTCGACGGCGCGGTCGTCGCCTGGACGGCGTTCCAGCCGTACAAGCTCGCCGAGGTGACGAGCTATCACTACGAGATGCGGCTCGGCGCCTCGACCGGCATGGTGTTCATGACGAAGAAGCGTTACGACGCGCTGCCGCCGGCGGCGAAGAAAATCCTCGACGAGAATTCCGGCGAGACCGCGAGCCGCACGCTCGGCACGGCTTGGGACGAGGTCGCCGACGAGGCGCGCAAGGCGGCCGAGGCCGATCCCAAGCAGCAGGTCGTCTACCCGACCGCCGATGCCTTGGCGAAATGGCAGAAGATCACCGCGCCGGTCAGCGCCGAATGGGTGAAGAACACGCCCGGCGGGGAGAAGGTGCTGACCGCGTTCCGCACCTATCTGGCGCAGATCAAGGCCGGCAAATAGGCGCCGCTTGCTGAGGCGGCGGATCACGATTCTGTGGGGTGGCCCCAGGCCGATTGCATCGCTGTCGGGGTGATGACACCATCGCCGACGCGAAGAACAGAACGCGGAGGGGGCGCCTATGAGACGGATTTATCTCGGTGTGGCCGCGACATTCCTGCTCGCGGTTTCAGGCCAGGCTCAGCAGCAACAGCCGCAGCCGGCCCAACAGAACGACATGGGTTTTTTCGTCACCAGCGGCATCGGCCGCAGCGGCGACACCGGCGGGCTCGCCGGTGCGGATCAGCTCTGTCAAAGCCTCGCACAGGCGGTGGGCGCCGGCGCGAAGACCTGGCACGCGTATCTTTCGACGCAAGGTTCCGGTGCCGTCAATGCACGCGATCGCATCGGCCAGGGACCCTGGAAGAACGTGAAGGGCGTCGTCGTCGCGAACACCGTTGCCGAACTGCACGGCAACAACAACCTCACGAAGCAGACCGCGCTGACCGAGAAAGGCGCCATGGTCGCCGGGGTCGGCGATGACCCGGTCACCCACGACGTTCTCACCGGCTCGCAGCCCGACGGAACCGCCTTCACCGACGCCGAGGATCACACCTGCGGCAACTGGACGAAGAGCGGGACCGACGGGTCGGCCATGCTCGGGCATTCCGATCGCACCGGCCTGCGCGACGATCCACCGTCGCATTCGTGGAATTCGTCGCATCCCTCGCGCGGCTGCTCGGTTCAAGGCCTCGCCAGCACCGGCGGCGCCGGCCGGCTCTACTGTTTCGCGGTGCGGTAACCGGACGCGCGATCCTCGCAATTTTAAAATATCGCATCCCCCGCGAAAGCGGGGGCCCAGGGCCAGAGACTCGTTGTCACCCTGGGTTCCCGCTTTCGCGGGAAAGGCGATTTTTGTTAGAGCGGAATCAGCTGGACTATCTCCAATTGAGGTCGCTCACCTCATAGCCGAGCGGCGTGAAGCGATCCGACTGCTTGACCTCGAGCTCCTTGGTGTGCACGAGGATCGTCGGGAAGGGCGAGATCGGCAGGAAGAAATATTTTTCGGTCGCGCGATCGAACATCTTGCGGCCGATGGCCTTGCGCGCATCCGGATCCATCGCGGCATCGCTCTGCGCGGCGAGATCGTGGAGCTGCTGATCGCCTGAATAATCCGACGGGCCGGCGGCGAAGAACGCATCGACCGTCGACGAGACATCGGGGATATTGCCGCTTGGCCAGGCCGCCACCATGACCTGGATGCGTCCTTCCTGCTGCTTCTTGCGATACGAGATCACCGCTTCCGGGTCGATCTTGGCGTTGACGCCGATCGCGTGCCATTGCCCGGCGACCGCTTCGGCAATCTGCGTCGCCGAGCCGGTGAAAGTGGTGATCTCGATGTCGAAGCCGTTGGGGTATCCCGCTTCGGCGAGCAATTTTTTCGCGGCAGCGGGATCGAACGGCGGCAGCGGCAGCGAGTAATCGCATCCGGCTTGCGTGCGCCAGCACATCGCGCCCGGCGTCTCGAGCTTCGCGTCGCCGGCGACCAGTTTCGACAGCGCGCTGCGATCGATCGCCAGCGTCAGCGCCTTGCGCACGCGCTCGTCCGTCACCGGCTTGGCGCCGCTGCGGCCGCGAGAATCATAGGCGACATACATGAAGGACGAGCCCTGGACGATACTCATCTCGAAGCGCGGGTCCTGCACCAGCTCCTGCGCGTTCTGCAGCGGGACGTTGATCATGTCGAGATTGCCGGCGAGAAGCTGCGCGACAAGCGTGCCGATCTCGCGGATCGGCTGCAGCGTGATGCGCTTGATGTTGCTGCCGGGCTTGGCGGGACTGCCGTGCTGCTGGAAGTCGTCGTTGCGCTCGAGCACGATGCCGTTGGCATCGTTTATCTGCGTCGCGCGATAAGGGCCGGTGCCGATCGGGTGGTAGCCCTTCTCTTGCGGCGTGCCCGCCTGATGCTGCGGCAGGATCGCCGTCACATAGGCGAAGCGCGTCAGATCGTACGGCGTCGGCCGGTCGGCATGGATGCGAATTTTGTCGTCGCCGATCTGCTCGACCTTGTCGATCCAGCTCCAATTCCCTTTGAAGCGCAGCACGGTCGCCGGGTCGCTCAGCCATTTCAGCGTGTAGGCGACGTCGGCCGCGCTGAATTTCGTGCCGTCCTGCCATTTGACGTCGTCGCGGAGATCGAATTCCAAGGTCTGCGGATCGATCCGCCGCCAGGCCTTGGCGAGAAGCGGCTCGACCTTGCCGTTTTTCACGTCGTAGGAGACGAGGTCGTCGTAGACGGCTTCCGATTCGAACACCGTGTCGGGCGAGGGATCGTAGTAGTAGCTGATCTCCTGCACCGGCTGGGCCGCGGCGAGACGGAGGGTCCCGCTCGCCTTGTCGGCAAAAGCCGATGATGCGCTGCCCATCGCCAGGGCGAGCACGCTGACCGTCATCCAATGGGAATTTTGCCGCACGACGCCTCCCTGTATTTATTGGCGCTATAGTGTCTCCAGGACGGCGCGCGGCGCAATGGTTGATCGAGGCAGGCGATGGCAAAGCGATACCAGGTGATCATTATCGGCGGCGGGCCGGTTGGCGTCGGCCTCGCGGTCAATCTCGGGCTCCGCGGCATTTCCGTCGCGCTGGTCGAGCGCCGCGTCGGGCTCTCGAATATCCCGAAGGGCCAGAACCTGTCGCCGCGCACGCTGGAGCATTTCTATTTCTGGGGCTGCGTCGATCAGCTTCGCGCCGAGCGGCTGATGCCGCGGCCCTATCCGATCAGCGGCATCACGGCCTATGGCAGCCTGATGAGCGACTACTGGTTCGCGCCGCCGCAGCGCGAGATCGTGCGGCCGTACTATTTCCAGGACGTCGAGCGCCTGCCGCAATATCTCTCCGAGAAAGTCTTGCGCGCGCGGATGGAGACGCTGCCGAATGTTGAGGCGCGTTTCGGCTGGCGCGCGCTGTCGCTGGAGCAGGATGACAAAGGCGTGCGCCTCGCGATCAGCGAGGAAGGCGGCAGCGGCCGCGAGACGCTCGAAGGCGACTATCTCGTCGGCTGCGATGGCGCGCGCTCGCAAACGCGCGAGCAGATCGGCATCGATCGCGGCGGCGCCGATTACGATCAGCTCATGGTGCTCGCGGTGTTCCGCTCGAGGGAGCTGCATGAGGGGCTGAAGCGCTTCCCCGGCCGCTCGACCTACAACGTGCTGCGCCCGGAATATAAGGGCTATTGGCAATTCTTCGGCCGCATCGATGTCGGCGAGGGCTGGTTCTTCCACGCGCCTGTGCCCGCCGGCACCACGACCGACAATTACGACTTCCACGGCCTCATCCAGAATGTCGCCGGCTTCCCGTTCAAGGCGGAATTCGATCACGTCGGCTTCTGGGATCTGCGCGTCGCGGTGGCCGAGCGCTATCAGCTCGGCCGGGTCTTCATCGCCGGCGATGCGGCGCACAGCCACCCGCCCTATGGCGGCTTCGGGCTCAACAACGGGCTCGAGGACATCGTCAATCTCGGCTGGAAGCTCGAAGCGGAGATCAAAGGCTGGGGCAGCGACAAGCTGCTGCAATCCTATAGCGAAGAGCGCCATCCGATCTTCCGCGAGACCGGCGAGGATTTCATCGCCGGCCGCATCGAATGGGATCGGCAATTCCTCGAGCGCTACAACCCCGAGCGCAATCGCGCCGAGTTCGAGCGCGCCTGGGCCGAGCGCAAAGAAGGGATCAGCGACCGCCTCATGACCTACGAGCCGAATTACGAAGGCTCGCCGGTGATCGCCGGGCCGCCCGGCGGCAAGACCACGGCCCATGGCGAGCACATGTACAAAGCGCGCGCCGGCCATCACCTCGCGCCGCAGCCGCTCTCCTCCGGCAAGAACGTGTTCGAGGAACTGGGCCAAGGCTTCGCGCTGCTCGCGTTCGGCGCGAGCGATGCGGAAATCGGCGCCTTCACCGACGCGGCGCGCTCTCTCAATCTGCCGCTGAAAGTCATTCGCGACACGCAATCCGGCGGCCGCGAAGCCTATGAGGCGAAGCTGACGCTGGTGCGGCCCGACCAGTACGTGGTCTGGGCCGGTGATAACGGTCCCGCCGACGCCAAAACGCTGCTCAGCAAAGCGGTCGGACGATAGCGCGACGCTCACGTCGCAAGACTGTCACATTGCGGTCAAACCGTCGCTGGGTTTGCTCCCCACGTCTTCCTTTCAGCAAGAAGAGGAGATGATGCTCATGAACGAGCAACGCCGCGATCAATCCCAGCACGGTCACCAGCAAGACCAAACGCGCGACGCGCCCGGCGCGGGCCAGCATGACAAGCAACAGGGCAGCGAGAGCGCAGCGGATCGCGCGCGCCAAGGCGAGAAGCCGAAGACCGAGCAGGCGAGCCATCAGGGCGGCGGCGGCGTCCGCAGCGATCACCTGCCGCAAGGCAAATAGCGCAGCGGCGCGATAACATCCGCGTCCAACCAGGCTCTGCCCCGAACCGGGGCAGAGCCTTTCGCGTTCGTGGCCCGCGCTTGCGGGGCGGGGATGGGCATGGTCTAATTTTAGGCGGAGGGACATCGCATCAACCGGTGTTTCAAAGGGGGAGTGATGGACACGATCGCGCCGCAGAACCCGACCGCGAATGCGGATCGCCTCGACGGTTTCGTACAGGGCTTCGTCAGGAATGCGTGGTATGTCTGCGCGCAAGCGCGCGAGATCGAGCATGCGCCGCTCGGTCGCCGCATCCTCAACACGCCGGTTCTGCTTTATCGCACGAATGCCGGCAAAGTCGTCGCGCTGCACGATGTTTGTCCGCACCGCTACATGCCGATGTCGAAAGGCCGCCTCGTCGGCGACAACATCCGCTGCACCTATCACGGCTCGCTCTTCGACGAGCATGGCAAATGCGTCGAGATCCCCAGCCAGGACAGCATTCCGCCGAAATGCTTCCTCAAATCCTACCCGGTGGTCGAGCGCAAGAATTGGGTCTGGATCTGGCTCGGCGATCCGGCCAAGGCCGATCCATCGCTGATCCCCAGCGAGAATTATCTCGGCTTCGGCCATGAGGATTATTCGACCGTCGATCACAAATATCGTCTCGTCAAAGGCCGCTACGGCCTCTGCAACGAGAATCTGATCGACGACACGCATATTTCCTTCCTTCATCTCGGCCAGTTCGAGAGCGGCAACCGCGTGCACACGATGCCCGAGGTCTCGCAGGAAGGGCCCTGGATCAAATCGCGCTGGTTCGATCCGCACGAGAAGATCAGCCCGTTCTTCCACATGCTGTTCGATGTCGATTACGAGATCGCGCCGCGCGCCCTTGTCGGCCATTTCCATCCGCCGGCGACGCATGTCGTGTGGATCGAGATGTACAATCCGAAAGCGCCGAGCGAGAGGCCGCGCGTGCTGCGCGTCGCGCTCGCTTTCACGCCGGAGACCGAGACGACAACGCACTGGTTCTGGGCGGAATCGCGCAATTTCCACCAGAAGGATGCCGCCTGGGATGCGTTCGCGACCGATACATCGTGGGCGATCCAGGATCAGGATTTCTACGCCATCGAGGCGATCGAGGCGCTGCTGCAATCCGGCAGCGCGCTGCCGGAAGAGGTTAGCTTCAAGGCTGATGCGGGCATCATGCGCGCGCGCCGCGTCATGAACCAGATCATCCGCGAGGAGCAGGGCCAATGAGCGCGCTGCTCGACGGCATCGCCCAGCGGATCGGCGCCTGCGCCGGCGAGGACGCGGGCGTCGCCGCGGTGTTCAAATTCGATGCGGGGCAAGACGGCGTCCTCGTGCTCGACACCAATGCGAAGCCGGCGACGTTTTCGACGACCGACCGCCCCGCCGATTGCACGATGAAGATCGCCGCGCCCTTCCTGATGATGGCGATCGACGGCCGCGTGCCGGTCGGCGCCGCTTTCATGAAATTCGTCCGCGGCGTGCAAGGCCGTCCCGGCCTCGCGGTGCAAATACAGCCTTTCCTGCGCAAGGTCGCGGCGAAGGGGAGGGGCTGAGGCCGCTTACTTCGCGATCGGCGTGCCGGGCAGGATGGTCGAGGCCATATCGATCGGCTTTTTCACCAGGCCGAGCTGCCGGCAGATATCGGCCCAGAATTGCAGATCGGAGGGCTTGATCGCGATCGAGGCTTGCGGCGGCGACGGGTCGTAGTTGTGGAAATATTTGAGCGAAATCTGCTTGGCGTCGTCGGGCTGCTCGGCGATGAATTTCAGCGCGTCGGCCTGCGCCGCGCGGAACGCCTCGATCGCTTGCGGATGCGCCGTTGCCCAGTCGCGCGTCGCCGACCAGAAGGTCGCGGCGAAATCCGGATTGACCGCCGACTGGATGTCGACCGATTTCGTGCCGGCGCCAGAATCGACAATGCGCCCGAGCATCGGCTGCACCGGAAAGGCGGCGTCGATCTGGCCGTTCTTGAGATTGTCGCCCATGAGCTGGAAGGGAAGCTCGACCACGGTGATCTGGTTGAGCTTCACGCCGCCATCGACCAGCCATTTCTTCATCACGAGATCGAGCGATGAGTTGATGCCGGGATCGGCGATGCGCTTGCCGATGAGGTCGGTCGGCTTGGCGACGGTCACGCCCTGGCGCGTCACCAGCGCGGAATGCGGGTTGGTCTTCTGGATGCGCGAGAGTCCGGCGAAGACGACGAGATCAAGTCCGCCATCCTTGGCGAGGACCAGCACCGGCCCCGTGTTGAAGGCGATCTGCGCCGCGCCCGAGACCAGCGCCTGCGGCGTCAGCCCGCCATTGGTGAAGGCGGTCAGCTCGACCTCGAGCCCATGCTTGGCGAAGATGCCTTCATCGCGCGCCGTCAGGACGGCGAGAAAATCCGACGCGATCCCGTAGCCGACGGCGATTTTCGTCTGTGCCGAAGCGGCCGGCGCGAGCGCGCCCAGCCCCGAAACCGCGAGCAACAGGCAAACGAACGACCGAAACCTCCCCATCATCTCCTCCGTTTTCTCAAGACACGGAATAACGTCAGGGAACTAGAGCCCATTGCGCACGCAACGCCAAGGAGAAAATCAGCGCGCGCGCTTTCGCGGGCTCCGCCCGCGCGGCGCCGGCGAGCTTCGCGCGAGCGTCGGCATGCCGGCATAGCGCGCGTGATGCTCAACGAGCCGCGCGAGCATCCGTTTGAATTGCGCCTGCTCGGCCGTGGTGAAGATATCGAAGGCGCGGCGCTCGGCCTTATGCGCGCTTGCTTCGATCTCGCCGAGGATGCGCGTGCCGGCGCGCGTCAGATGGAGCGCGTTCGAGCGCCGATCGGCGATGCCGGCGCGGCGGGCGACCAGGCCTTTATCCTCGAGACGATCGACGACGCCGGCAAGGGTCGAGCGGTCGACGCCGAGCGTGTTGCAGACGCTGATCTGATCGATGCCGGGCTCGACCGCGACGACGTTGAGGATGCCGTATTGCAAGCCGGTCAAGCCGAAGGTAGCGGTCTCCTCGTCGAAGATCGCCGCGGTGATGCGGTGAAGCTGGCGCGCGAGAAAGCCGGGGCGGGTATAGATCCGCTCGCCAAGGGCGCGGTCGAGCGGCGCGCTTTTCGTCTTTTTCTTCGGCTCGCTTTTTTGGGTCATGGCGCAGGGTTTCCTGAATTGATCCGTGTCCGGACGATCGGCTTGAACCGGGCGCTTTTCCGTGCCACCCTCCTACCATAGCTTAGTCCCGCCAAAGAGCGAGCCGGAGGATGCGCGTATGCTGACGCAAGACGATAATCGCCTGCTGACCGAAACCGGCGCCGGCACGCCGGGCGGCGAATTGCTGCGCCGCTATTGGATGCCGATCTGTCCCGAGGCCGAACTGACCGCGGAGAAGCCGAAGAAGCGTGTGCGGATCATGGGCGAGAATCTCGTCGTTTTCCGCGACGGCAACGGCAAGGTCGGGTTGATCCGCGAGCAATGCGCCCATCGCCGCGCCTCGCTCTATTTCGGCTTCGTCGAAGAAGACGGGCTGCGTTGCCCGTATCACGGCTGGAAATTCGCGACCACGGGCAAGTGCATCGAGCAACCTTTCGAGCCCAAGGGCAGCCCGCTGAAAGACGAGGCCTGCGTGCCGTCCTATCCGGTCGAAGCGCTCTGCGGCATTCTCTTTGCCTATCTCGGCCCGCTGCCGGCGCCTCTGCTGCCACGGTGGGAGACGCTGGTCAGCAAGCAAGGCGCGCGCTCGATTACCGTGCTGCCGATTCACAATTGCAATTGGCTGCAGGCGCAGGAGAACTCGGTCGATCCGGTTCACACTTATTATCTCCACGCCCATATGCTGATGCATCACCCGAAGGTGTCTGAGGAGCGGAAGACCTCGGCGTCGTACTTCCATCGCCCGATCGAGAACATCGATTTCGAGCTGACGCGCGAGGATGGCTGGACGGGCATCCGCAAGATCCGCACTTTTGGCGGCACCCTCGCCGAGCGCGAAGTCGGCCATCCGGCGATCTTCCCGAACATCCTGATCGTGCCGCAGGACAAGAACGAAATCGTCACGCATTGGCGCGTGCCGGTCGACGACACGCACACCTACATCATCTGGCTGCATTTCGCGCCGACCCGTGATGGCAGCGAGGTCGAGCAGGCCGATGCTGATATCCCGGTGGAATATCTGCCTCATCCGCGCTCGCCGGACGGCGAATACGATACCAGCGATTTCCCGCAGCAGGATCTGATGGCCTGGGAAACGCAGGGCCCGGTTTTCGACCGCAGTCAGGAGCTGCTCGGCACGACCGATCGCGGCATCGTCCTGTGGCGCAATCTGCTGCGCCAGCAGATCGAGCGCGTGCGCGAGGGCAAAGAGCCGGATGGCATGATCCGCGATCCGAGGGCCAATCGGATGATTTCGCTCAATATCGAGAAGCATCGGCAGACGCGCTTCGAGCGCGAGCTTGCCGCCGCCAAATAGCGGCCAAACGGCGGGCCAAATAGCGGGAGGAAAACATGGCATCCGAGTTGCGCGTCGGCGTCGCGGGTCTGGGCTCGGCCGCGGCGCAAATCCTGCCGGCTTTCGCGAATGTCGATGGCGTGGCGCTCGGCGGCGGCGCCGATATCCGCGCCGCGGCGCGCGACAATTTCAGGAAGCGCTTCGATCTGCCGGTGTTCGACACGGTCGAGGCGATGTGCCGCTCCAAGGATGTCGACGCGGTCTGGATCGCGACGCCCAACCTCGTCCATTGCGAGCACACGGTCGTAGCGGCCGATAACGGCAAGCATGTGATCTGCGAGAAGCCGACGGCGGTGTCGCTCGCGGAATGCGATCGCATGGTCGCGGCGGCCGAGCGCAGCGGCGTCAAATTCATCCAGGGCCATTCGAAGATCTTCGATTCACCAATCCGCGCGATGGGAAATCTCATCGCCACCGGCAAGCTCGGCCGCGTCATCCAGATCAACAGCTGGAACTTCAACGACTGGCTGCAGCGGCCGCGTTTGCCGCCGGAGATTCGTACCGATCTCGGCGGCGGCCTCGTCTTCCGCCAGGGTCCGCACATGATGGATATCGTGCGCTATGTCGGCGGCGGCATGGCGAAGACGGTGCGCGCCGTCACCGGCCGGCACGATCCGAATTTCGACACGGAAGGCAATTTCTCCGCCCTCGTCACCTTCGAGAACGGGGCGGTCGCCTCGGTCGGCTTCAACGGCTACGGCTATTTCGATATCACCGAGCTGACCTGGTTCATCGGCGAAGGCGGGCAGCAGGCAGCAACCGACCCGCGGCTCAAGCAGCCGAAGCCGCGCCGCACCGGCGCCACCGGCCAGGGCGAGAAGACCGAATACATCACCTCGGGCGATCAGGCGCAGACCCGGAGCTTCGCCAATCGCAAGATGCCGTTCTTCGGCCTTACCGTCGTGAGCTGCGAGCGCGGCATCGTCCGGCAATCGCCCGACGGGCTTTATGTCTATACCGAGAACGGCTGCGAGGAAGTTGCGGTGCCGCCGCATCAGGGCCGCGCCGCCGAGCTGATCGAGCTGCGCGACGCGCTCGCCGGCAAGCGCGATCCGTTTCCCGATGGGCGCTGGGGCCGCGCGACGCTCGAGCTCTGCATGGGCATGCTCGAATCATCGAAAGCACAGCGCGAGATCACGCTCTCGCATCAAACGCCGGTGCCGCGCTAAAACGCGAGGGTCGGGGAGGGGTTTTGATGGTTCGGTTCATCGCGCTCGCGCTGACGGCGCTGCTTGCCGTTGCGGCACAGGCGCGCGCGCAGCAGAGCTGGGACAATGTTCTGAAAGCGGCCGTCGCCGAAGGCGAGGTCGATGTCCATGGCGGTCCCGGCAAATCCTACGAGCAGGTGCTGACCACCGGCTTCAAGGCCGCCTATCCCGATATCAAGCTGGTCTTCGTCGGCACCAGCGGCCGCGACGTGATCCTGCAGATCATGCGCGAGCGCGAAGCGGGTCTCTACAAGTGGGACGTCTATGTCGGCGGCACGCCCTCGATCTTGCAGACCTTGAAGCCGGCCGGCGCTTTCGCGCCGCTGCGGCCGGCGCTGATCCTGCCCGAAGTCACCGACGATAAGGCCTGGCGCGACGGCTTCGATGCCGGCTGGATGGACAAGGAGAAGCAATATACCTTTGCCTTCGACTACACTTTCAGTCCGCTGGCGATGGTCAATTGGGACGTCGTCGCCCATGACGATCTCAAAACCTTCGCCGACCTGCTGAAGCCGCAATTCGCCGGCAAGATCGTCTGGGACGATCCGCGCTTGCCGGGGCAGGGTCTGCTGGCCGGCCAGGTGTTCCTCAAGAATTTCGGCGCCGAGTTTTTGCAGAAGCTCTATGCGACGCAAAAGATCGTCTTCATCGCCAATCGCCGCCAGGAAGCGGAAGGCGTCGTGCGCGGCACCACGCCGATCGGCATGGCCGCGCCCGTCGACGAGATCGGCCAGTTCCAGGCGCAAGGCCTGGGCCAGAACATCAAGCCGTTCAACGGCGACGTCAAAGCGCTGTCCGGCGATACCGGCTTCGGCACGGTGTCGCTGATGGAGAAAGCGCCGCATCCCAACGCCGCTAAAATCTATATCAACTGGCTGCTGTCGAAAGCCGGGCAGGCGGATTGGGGCAAGGTGCTGCGCAACAGCCGGCGTCTTGATGTGCCGCCGGGCAACCCGGCGGAAGTCCCGCCCGATGGCATGCCATACTCCAACCTCCAGGCCGAAGACCAAATTCCGATCCGCGATCAGGTCGTCGCTATCGCGACGAAGAACATTCCCGCCGCCAGTAAATAAGGAGCGCAAGATGAGCGAGACCGATGAACTCCGCGAGCGTGTCGCGCAAGCCTGTCGCGTGCTGGGCAAGCTGGGTCTCGCCGACGCCGCGACCGGCCATATCAGCGCGCGCATTCCGGGCACGGATCGCGTGCTGATCCGCGCGCGCGGTCCGGGCGAGCTCGGCGTGCGCTTCACGACCGCCGATCAGGTCGTCGAGGTCGGGCTCGACGGCAAGGTCATCGGCGATGTCGGCCAGGGTCTCGAAGCGCCCATCGAGGTGTTCATCCACACCGCCGTCTATCGCAAGCGTCCGGACATCCAATCGGTGGTGCATGTCCATCCGCCGACGGTGGTGCTGTTCACGATCTGCGACAAGCCACTGTTGCCGCTTTACGGCGCCTTCGATCCCTCGGGCGCGCAGATGGCGCTCGCCGGCGTGCCGACCTATCAGCGCAGCATCCTCATCAGCAATCCGAAGCTCGGCGACGATCTGATGCAGGCGATGGGCGATTCGAAAGTCTGCCTGATGCGCGGCCACGGCATCACCAGCGTCGGGCGCAGCGTCGAGGAAGCGGCGCTCGAAGCGATAACGCTCAACAATCTCGCCGAAATGAATTACCGCGCGCAGCTGCTCGGCAATCCGCACCCGATCCTGCCGGAAGACCAGGGGGTGTTCCGCGAGATGGCGAAAGCTGGCAAGGGCCGCAACGAAGGCCTTAGGGGCAACAAGCCGAGCGGCCGCGCCGCCGCGCTCTGGCGCTACTATCTCGCGTTGACGGGAAGCTGAAGCAGGTCAGTCGATCTTCGCCGTCTGGTCGGAATAGTTGATCGTGACGTTGATCGAGCCTTCGTTCATCGACCAACGATAGAGCTTGTATTTGCGCAAGCCCTTCTTGTGGAAGACGTCCTCATCGAGGATCTTGCGCGCATCCTCGAAGGATTTGGCGCGGATGATGAACATGCCGCGCGTCGGCTTGTCCTTGCCCTCGTCCTGCAGCGGCCCGGCGCCGAAGAGGATGTGCTTGCGCTCCATCTCGATCTGGCCGTGGATATGCGCTTCGAGATGCTCGGCAAGGCCCGGCCCGCCAAGCGGTTCGGTCACGGCGATATAGAGTTCTTTGTGCAGCAGCCCGGCCATGATCTGGTCGAACGGTTTTTCTTTCTCCGCCATGTCGTCTCTCCCTTACGGTTTGGCGTGTTACGGTGCAGAAGCGCCGCGGATTCGGTCGATAATGGCGAGCGCGTCCGGCACCGTATTGCCACGCCAGGCGACGTAGCCGTCGGGCCGCACCAGCACCAGCTTGCGCTCATAAAGCCGCGCGGCATCGGCATTGTCGATCGTATGGATATCGAGCGGCATGCCGCGGCTCAGCGCGGCCTCGTGCAGCGGTGCAGCCTCGGACGCGTCCGCGTCAAAGCGCAGCAGCACGTGGTTGCGGCCGAAAAGATCGAGGATCGAGACGCCCGGCCGCAGCCAGAGATGCGGCGCGCGTGCGCCCGGCCGCGTCGTCGGCGTGTAGTCATAAGTGTCGTCGGTGGGGCGCGGCGTCCCGTCCGGCACGGTGATCGGCGAGTTCTCGTAGAGGGCGCCGAGATGAATGCCCCAGCGGTGCCAGACGCGGCTGCCGCTGAACTCGCCTTGCAGCCGCTCGCGCACGCGCTGGCGCAGCGCCTCGCCAGCGGGTGTCGGCGCGGCGATCTCGGACAGGTCGATATTGCCTTTGAGGCGGCGCAGCTCCTTCATCGCCTCTTCGATGACGCGCTCGCAGACGGGGATGCGCTCGCTCTCATAACTGTCGAGCAGCGCCGGCTCGGCCCAGCCGCGGATCACCGCTTCGAGCTTCCAGCCGAGATCGGCGGCATCGCCGATGCCGGTGTTCATGCCGAAGCCGCCATTGGGCGGATGGACGTGCGCCGCGTCGCCGGCGAGGAACACACGGCCTTGGCGGAAGCGGTCGGCGATCAGCGCACGGCGGCTCCACGGCACACAGGAAACGACCTCGAACGGGAAATCGCGGCCCATGAGCCGGCGAATGACGCGATCGACCTCGCTCGGCGTGAGCGACTCTGTGTCGCCATACATCAGGATGCGCCAGAGGCCCTTGCCGTCGACCACCATGCAGGTGCCCCAGGTGCCTTCGGCATCCATGCAGATATAGCGGCCGGCGGTGCCCTTATCGTGATACTGCGCCATGTTGTCGACGCGGAACTCGATGTTCAACGAATGATCGATGAACGCCGTGCCGTGCGTGCCGATGCCGGCGAGCTTGCGCGTGCTGCCGCCAAAGCCGTCGCAGCCGACGAGATACTGTGCCGCGATGTGCTCCCGTGTGCCGTCGGCATTCTCGACCGTCGCGATGACGCGCTGCGCGTCCTGCTCGATCGCGACGAGATTCGTGCGATAACGGATCTCGGTTGCGGCGTAGGAAGCCGCGACCTCCTGCAGGATCGGATCGAACACGACCTGCGGGCAGTGCCATTGGTGCTCGGGGCTGAAGGGATCGTCCTTCGCCTGGCCGAGCGAATACATCTTGAAACGGCCGAGCTCGTAGCCCGTGAGAGAGGTCACGAACACATTGTCGAGCGGATGATCGGGCGGAAAGCCCCAGTTGCGTACGCGGTCCGCGGCGCCGAGCTGGCGCAGCAGCTCCATGGTGCGGACGCTGATCACCAGCAGGCGCGAGAATTTTAGCCGCTCTTCCGGCGGGTCGCGCTCGACCAGGAGATTGGGGATGCCGCGCCAGCCGAGCTCCGCCGCGAGCATCTGCCCGACCGGGCCGCCGCCGGCGATCAGCACCGGAATTTCGCGGCTGATGCCCTCCATCGCGATCGATCTCCCATACCACGCGCGGTCTCATGCGCCGCTTAGGACGAGAAGCTAGTCGCGCGCCCGGCCCCGGTGCAAGCTTCGGCGTCGGGGTTTCAGGGCTGAAAATTATCCGGATGAAAGCCGGGCGCATCCGCGCTATGCGTCGCTCTCGCCTCGGATCGCGGAAAGGCTATGCCGGCGGAGATCGCTGAAGAACAAAAGAGCGCGGCGCCGCAGGTGCGGACGCAGAATCGCAAGCTCGTCTTCACCGCGGCGCTGGCTTCGGTGATCATCACCGCGGTCGAGAGCACCATCGTCTCGACCTCGATGCCGACGGTGGTCGCCGAGCTGGGCGGCTTCGATCTGCTGAGCTGGGTGTTCACCGCCTATCTCCTGACCCAGGCGATCACCGTGCCGATCTATGGCCGGCTCTCGGATCTTTACGGCCGCAAGCCGATCCTGCTGACCGGGGTCGGCATCTTCACGCTTGGCTCGGTGCTTTGCGGCTTCGCGCCGAATATGTTTGTGCTGGTGCTGTTCCGCACGGTGCAGGGCTTCGGCTCGGGCGCCTTGGTCTCGGTCGGCCGTACCCTGATCGGCGACATTTTCAACGGTCCCGAGCGCGCGAAGATGCAAGGTGTCGTGTCCAGCGGCTTCATCGGCGCGGGGCTGCTCGGCCCGATGATCGGCGCGTTCCTGGTGACGCATACGATCTGGCCGATGATCTTCTGGGTGAACGTGCCGATCGCCCTGGCCGCCGGCGCGATCCTGCTCTGGGGCTTCCGCGAGCATGTCGAGAAACGCCGGCATCGCATCGACTGGGGCGGCGCGGCGCTCCTCAGCGTCGGCACCGGCATCCTGATGTTCGCGCTAGCGCAAACCTCGTCGCTGAGCTTTGCGATCAAAGGCGGGCTGCTGGTCGTCGCGGTCGCGCTGCTGCTCGTGTTCGTGCTCTACGAGCGCAGCATGGCCGAGCCGATCTGGCCGATGTCGCTATTCCGCGACCGCATCGCTAGCAGCGGCAATCTCGTCTCCTTGGCGACGGGCGCGACGACGCTGGGCCTCGCCGCTTATCTGCCGGTCTATATCCAGGGCGTGATCGGTCAGAGCGCGTCGGTCGCGGGCCTCGTCATCATGGCGCTCTCGGTCGGCGGCCCGATGGGCGCGGCGACCGCCGGCCAGGTCATGCTCCGCTCCTCCTATCGCACCGCCGCCAGCATCGGCGCGGCGCTCTTTATCGTCGGCAGCATCATGATGACCTTGCTCACCGCGCAGAGCGGAGCGGTCTGGGCGGGCGTCAGCGGGTTCTTGATCGGCCTCGGCATGGGCATGAACAACAACACCTATCTGGTCGCGGTCCAATCCGAATCCGCCTGGAACCAGCGCGGCATCGCGACCTCGGCCTTGATGTTCACCCGCATCCTGGGCCAGGCGATCGGTGCCTCGGCCTTCGGCGGCATCCTCAACGCGGGTCTTGCGAACTATCTCGATGGCC
>Ga0335085_10002242_pt1 | contig 36878 bp, 30 predicted proteins | sample Lox_Sample_45_FD_206712 | JGI IMG/M metagenome (GOLD analysis project Ga0335085, IMG submission 206712) | Soil microbial communities from Loxahatchee National Wildlife Refuge, Florida, United States - Lox_Sample_4.5 | ecosystem: Environmental > Terrestrial > Soil > Wetlands | place: USA...
TCGACGAGTCTCACGTCTCCCTGCCGCAGATCGCCGGCATGTACGAGGGAGACCGCTCCCGCAAGCAGACGCTGGTCGAGTACGGGTTCAGGCTTCCCTCGGCGCTCGACAATCGCCCCCTCCGGTTTGACGAGTTCATGACCCTGGTGCCGGAGCTGATCGCCGTCTCCGCTACGCCCGGGGACTATGAGATCGGACTCTCGAATGGAAAGGTGGTCGAACAGATCATCCGGCCCACCGGGCTGATCGACCCGGAGGTCGCGGTCCGACCGGTACGGGGGCAGGTGGACGACCTCCTGGCCGAGATTCGCCAGCGCGCCGCGCGCCGCGAGCGGGTCCTGGTCACCACCCTGACCAAACGGATGGCCGAGGACCTTACCGACTACCTGCAGCAGACGGGGGTCCGGGTTCGTTACCTCCACTCCGACATCGACGCCATCGAGCGAATGGAGATCCTGCGAGGCCTCCGCCTCGGTGATTTCGATGTCCTGGTCGGCATCAACCTGCTCCGCGAGGGGCTGGACCTGCCCGAAGTCTCCCTGGTGGCGATCCTGGACGCGGATCAGGAGGGGTTCCTGCGTTCGGACCGCTCCCTCATTCAGACCGTCGGCCGGGCGGCCCGCCATGTGAACGGACACGCGATTCTCTACGCCGATCGGATGACCGGTTCCATGGAACGCGCCCTGGCCGAGATGACCCGCCGGCGCCAGCTCCAGCTCGAGTACAACAAGGCCCACGGGATCACGCCCACGTCCATCGTGAAATCGGTCGAGCAGGTGCGGCTCACCACCCGCGTGGCCGACGCTCGCAGTGAACGGCCGGCCCCCAAGGCCGTCACCGGTCTGGGTGACCTGCGGAATCCGGCGCAGCGAGCCAAGGCCATCGAGGCACTCGAGCGGCAGATGAAGGAGGCCGCGGCCAACCTCGAGTTCGAGCTGGCCGCCTTGCTCCGAGACCAGATCACCGAGCTTCGTGCGATGCAGGCGCCCGACGTGCACCGGGAAGCTCTCCCGGCCCGGACCAGGCGACGGGCGTGATCCGTCCCCTTTCGGAGGCGGAGCTCAGGGCGGAGGGGGAGGCACTGGGGCGCAGCCTGGCACCCGGTTCAATCTTGCGGCTCGAGGGCGACCTCGGCGCCGGGAAGACGACCTTCGTTCAGGCGATCGCCCGCGGGCTCGGAGTGGCCGAGGGGGCCTCGAGCCCGACCTACGCCCTGGTGCATCGCTATCAAGGCGCGCGGGGGCCGGTGTTCCACCTCGATTGCTATCGGCTTCGCTCGCCCGACGAGGCGGGCGACCTCGATTGGGAGTCGCTCCTCCGCGAGGGCGACGCGCTGCTGATCGAATGGCCCGAGCGGGCCGGTTCCTGGGTACCTGCCTCTACTCACCGGTTCCGGCTTCACCACCTCCCCGATCCGGCCCGGCGCGGGCTGGAACGGCTCTGATGTTTCTCGCGATCGAGACCGCGACCGAGTTCGCCTCGGTGGCCGCGGGATCGCCGGACGGAGCGATTGCCGAACGGTCCATGCCCGGAGCCCGGCGGCAGGCGGCGGAGCTGCTTCCCGCGATCGACGAGGTCCTGCGGGAAGTCGGCGGATCGCTGGACGGGCTTGAAGGCGTCGTGGTAGGGGATGGGCCGGGGAGCTTCACCGGCCTCCGGGTCGGGGCCTCGGTCGCGAAGGCCCTGGCCCATACCCGCGGGCTGCCGCTCTGGACCGCTCCTTCGCTCATGGTGATGGCAGCCGGCTCCGGCGAGGCCCCTGGGGAGCTGGTTTGGGCGATCACCGATGCCCTGCGGGGAGAGGTGTACGTCGGGGGCTTCCGCGTCGCCCGCACGCGGCTCGAGACGGTCGTGCCTCCCCGGGTGCTGCCCGTCCAGGATCTGGAGAGATTGGATCCCAGGCCGGGTCGAGTGGTGACCCTGGTGACGGGATCGCTTCTCGAACGTCTGCCGCGGTGGCCCGGGGTCATCCGGCAGGAAGGTCGAGAGGCGGCGCCTCGAGCCGGGGCCCTGCTGCGCCTCGTGGGACGCGAGGGTGGGGTTCGGCGGGTGGCCGACCCGGGGCTCTGGGAACCAGAATACGGCCGGCCGGCGGAAGCGCAGGCTCGCTGGGAAGCCGCTCATGGACGCAAGCTACCGGATCCGGCCCGCGCGCCCCGCTGACAGCGCGGCGCTCAGCGAAATCGAACGATCCTGCTTCGGCGATCCCTGGAGCGCGGAGGGGTTCCGGCAGGTCATCGAGGGGGCAGGGTCGTTTGGGCTGGTGGCAGAGCGGGGGGGAGTCCCGCTAGGCTACTTGTTCGGGCGGCAAGTGGCCGACGAGGGTGAGATTCTCAACTTGGCCGTGGCGCCCCGGTATCGCCGGGGAGGTATTGGAAGCGCCTTGCTAGAGGCCGGGTTGGCCTGGTTTCTTGCTCGCAAAGTGCGCGAGGTCTTCCTCGAAGTGCGAGAGTCTAACCGGGAGGCCCAGCGGCTCTACACGGCCAACGGATTCCGGGCGGTAGGAGTCAGGGCGTCGTACTACCGAAATCCTCCCGAAGATGCGCTGGTCCTTCGGCGTCCGGTAGGACCCTGAGAAGGAAAATGATACGACGCGCGTAACTTTGATTGACAAAAGGACTTGCGAGTCCCATATTATGCCGGGGTCCGCTGGATCCTGGCCCACGAAAGCCGAATAGGAGGCCCCTGTGAGCCGCAGTCTCAACAAAGCGACCCTGATCGGGAATCTGGGTGCCGATCCGGAGGTCCGTAGCACCGGCAGTGGGACCCGCGTGGCCACGTTTTCGCTGGCCACCAGTCGTCAGTGGAATAACCAGAGCGGGGAGCGCCAGGAAAAGACCGAATGGCATCGGGTGGTGGCCTGGAACAACAAGGGTTCCGGCCTGGCGGACTTCATCGAGAAGTACGCCAAGAAGGGTGACCGGCTCTACGTCGAAGGACGGATTGAGTACCGGACCTGGCAAGATCGAGAAGGGCAGACCCGCTACAGCACCGAAATCATCGCGCGTGAGGTGATCCTGCTCTCCAGTCGCGGGGGCGAGAGCACCGATGTGTCGAGCCCGGCCAAGGCGACCGCCGTCGCCGGCTCGCCGACCCGTAAAGAGGGGTTCGATGACTTCCCGGAGGCACTCGATGGCGAGGACGACGATCTTCCGTTCTAAGACTGCTTCGCTGGTCGCGGGGCTGCTCGCCGCGGCGATTCCCGTCGTGGTGGCAGCCCAGGCGGCCGTGCCCGAGACCCATACCGTGCGCCCCGGCGATACCCTCTGGGGCCTGGCGAAGGAGTACCTGGGCGATCCGCTGTTGTGGCCGGACATCTACCGGCAGAACACCCTGGTCGTCGAGGACCCCCACTGGATCTACCCCGGTGAAGTGCTTCGCCTGTCCGGCACCGCTCCGGAGGTCTCGGCGGTTCCCGCCGCGCCGGCGCCAGCCGCCCAGGCTCCGGCTCCGGCCGAAACTCCCGCCCCCGCCGAGGGGGCCGCGGCCATCGCAGCGACGCCCACCCAGGAAGCCGCTCCCGCGCCTGCCGAGGCGGCCGCGCCGGCCGAGCAGGAGCAGCAGCCGGAAGAGGTGGCTCAGCAGGTGGAAGAGCCGCCCTACCTGCCGCCTCCTACCGAGGAAACGGCCGATACCGGGTCCCTGTTCCCGCATTCGATGGGGCACCCGGATTGGACCGATATCCGGCAGGCCTTCCGGGACAGCTACCGCCCGCTCACCAAGAGCATGTTCTACAGCGCGGGATGGCTCACCGAAAATCGTCGCCTCCCCCTTGGTCACCTGGTGGGGTATGTGACGCCGATCGAAATCCGGGCCGACGACCGTCGGAATGCGATGTTGTTCACGAAGATCCTCGTCGCTCCGCCCGGCGGTGCCCAGTACCAAGTGGGCGACACGCTGCTGGTCGTGGAGATGGGGAATGACGTGGAGAAGTGGGGCAACATCGTTCAGCCTACCGGGCTCGCTCGGGTCATCGAAATCGATAAGAGCGGTCCCGTGGCGGAGGTCATCGCGCAGTTTGCCCCGATCCGCCCGAACCAGGGCGTTCTCCCCGTCGAGAAGTTCCCTGAGTTCGGGAATGTGCGCGCCGTCCCGATCTCCGACGGTGTGCAGGGACGCATCGTGGCCCAGAAGGACCGCAAGGATCTGGTCGGCCCCGATGACGTGGTCTACATCGACAAGGGTGCCAAGGACGGCGTCGCGCTGGGAGACTTCTTCGAGGCCAAGCGCGCGCCCGGCGTCGCGGGGGCAGGCCAGGACGCGGTGCCCCAGGTCATGGCCATGTTCCAGGTGGTGCACGTGAACGAGCACACCGCCTCGGTCATTGCGACCCAGGTCAACACCGCCGCCGTTCCCATGGGGACCAACGTTCGGCAGGTGGCGAAGCTGCCGTCCTGAGCCGCCGCCGCGGTCACCCGCAATCAACGACTGATAGCCAGGGGCGCTTCGGCGCCCCTTTTTCTTTGGTCCGCCGGGGTTGGCAATAGGGCGGCGTGGTTATCTTCCCTGTCGGTCAGCCCAGAGGGTCCCTCTTGAACCCGTTCGCCACGGGAGTCGTGCAATGATGCTTCAGGTCGGTGGGGCGATGCCGTCGTCCTCCTGGGAGCTGGTGCTGCGGTCCAGTCCGGAGACGAAGGTCGTCCTGGGCGTCACCATTCTGTTTTCGATCCTCTCCTGGTTCATCATCGTGCTCAAGTGGTGGCAATTCCGACGGCTGCGCGGACAGGCCAACCGATTCTTCGCCGAATTGGAGCGCACCACGCGGCTCCAGGACGCGTATCACGCCGTGATGCGGCTGCCGTCCTCGCCCTATAACCGGTTGTTTCGCGAGGGGCTCAATTTCCTCACCGAGCTCAATCCGAAGACCCCGCGGCCCGAGGGTGCCCCCACGCGGAGCACCTTGACCGGGACTCAGCTCGAAGCCCTGAAGATGGTCTTGAACAAGGAAGTGGCGGCGGAGCGAGACGTCATGGCCCGCTTCATCGCCTGGCTGGCGACCATCGGCTCGGTGAGCCCGCTGCTGGGTTTGCTCGGCACCGTGCTCGGCGTGATGGACGCGTTTATCGGCATCGGGACCAAGGGCTCCGGAAACATCGCCGCCGTGGCCCCCGGGGTGGCGGAGGCCCTGGTGACCACCGTCGCGGGTCTGGCCGCTGCGATTCCCGCCGTGATCGCCTACAACCTCTTCGTGAACCGCCTGGGCCTCTTCGCCGGCGAGCTGGAAGGCTTCGCCAACGAGCTGGTGGGGACCATGGCTCGGGAGGGCCTGCTCTAAATGGCGGTGGGAGGCTTCGGGGGTGGCGGGCTCCGCGGCCACGGCGAGCTCCCCCTCAATGCCGATATCAACGTCACCAGTCTGGTGGACGTGGCGTTCGTGCTACTCATCATTTTCATGATCACCGCGCCGATCATGCAGGGCGGGGTGGACGTGCAGCTGCCCCGGGCGGAGGCCAAGCCACTCAGCGCCAAGGAGGGAATGGTGATCACGCTGGATCGCGAGGGGAGGGTCTTCATCGACGAGACCCGGGTGAGCCTGAGCGATTTTCGCGTCACCTTCCGGTCGCTGGTCGCGGCGCGCAAGCCGACCGGGATCTACCTTCGGGCGGACCAGCGGGTGCCCTACGGTGAAGTGGTCCAGGTGCTGGCGGTGATCCGCGCGGCCGGCCTCAAGGATGTGGGGCTGGTCGCCGAAGAAGAGGAGGTCACCGGACCGTGAGAGCGGTTCGGCTGAGAAGTGAGCGCCCCCCCGGCATGGCGGCGGGGATCCTGGGGACGACCGTGATCCACGGGTTCGTGGCCGCGCTGATCATCACCGCCGTGAGGCCAAGCGTAAGCGGGCCTCCCATCTACGCCGTCGAGCTGGTCGCGGCGCCGGCACCCGATCCCGGATCGAAGCCGGCCCCCGCTGTGGTGGACCGCCCGCCGGAGCCGGCGCCGACTCCAGTACCGCCTGCCAAGACCAAGCCGAAACCGCCACCCAAGGCCAAGCCGAAGCCCCCGGAGGCGGCCGACACGAAGCGTGAGCCGACTCCGCGCGCGACGTCGCCGGTTACTCCCGCTCCGGGGGAGACACCGAGCACCGGCTCCGATCCGGTCACTGTGAAGACGCCGGGCCTCGACTTCCCGTATCCGGAGTATCTGCGGAACATCATGCTCCAGGTCTACCGGAACTGGGCTCGTCCACTGGGAGGGGGAGCCCTCAGCGCCACGGTCAGCTTCTTCATCCTCCGGGACGGCAGCGTGCAGGACATCCGGTTGATCTCGAGGTCGGGAAGCTATCCGTTCGATGTCGGAGCCCAGGGCGCCATCGAGGCCGCGGGTAATGCCAAGGCCTTCGGCGCCCTGCCAGACGGCTACCCGGCCGATGTGTTGCCAGTGACCTTTGACTTCAAACCCCGTTCTCAGTGACCCGAAGGCTCCTTCTGCTCGCCCTCCTGCTGGCCGGAAACCGGGCCCAGGCGCAGGACACCACCAAGGCCGTTGACCGCGGCGTACGGATCGGGCTCACGTACGAGCCGGGGATCCGTCCGTCAATCGTGGTGCTGCCCGCCCGGGGACTCGATTCGGCGAAGAGCATCCTGGCCCGCGACCTCGACTACAGCGATCGCTTCGAAGTGGTGAGCGTCCCCCCCGGTGATTCGGTCGCGACGACCCTGTCCCTGCCCGGCGGTGGAGCCAGGGTCACCCCTCAGTCCACGACCCCCAACTATGGTCTCTACCGGGCGTTCGGTGCGGACTACGGGGTCGAGCTGGTGGGCCCCGAACCGGTCGTGACGGTGCGGTTACACGATCTGGCCGCCTCCCTGGTGCGGCAGGAGGAGAAATTCACCCTGCCCGCGCCGAACGCGCCCGGTTTTCGCATGGCGGTGCACCGGATCTCGGACCAGGTGGTCCGGTGGATCACCGGGACCCCCGGGATTGCGGCGAGCCGGATCCTCTTCGTGTCCAACAAACGAGTCCATCGGGTGGACAGCGATGGGGTGGACCTCCAGCCGCTCACAGGAGAGACGGAGGAAGCCCTCTCCCCCGCCTGGTCCCCCGATGGCAGCAAGATGGTCTACACCCAGTTCAATGCGGGACGCGGAGCGCTGGTCGTGCTGACGCTGGCGACCGGACAGCGGGCCACGGTTCCCGGTACCACCGCCGACCTGAACATCACCCCGGTCTTCTCGCCCGACGGGAAGAACCTGGCATTCGCGCGCTCGAACGAGGAGGGAACCGACATCTTCACCTTCAACGTCGGCGACTGGTGTTGCCCGCTGCGCTTGACCGTGGGACGCTTCGCCGATAACCTATCTCCTACGTACGCTCCCGACGGTCGGCGCATCGCGTTCGTGTCCACGCGGGCCGGGCTGCCGCAGATCTACGTGATGGACAATGATGGTGCCGATCAAGAATTGTTTGCGCCCTTTGATTACGGGGTGACCGGAAGCTCGAACGCGCCGGAGTGGTCACCCGACGGGGCCATGGTTGTCTTCCACCGCGAGGTCTCAAAGGTTCTGCAGCTGTTCCTCCTCGAAGTGGCCGGCCGCCGCGTGCGGCAACTGACCTCGACCGGTCGCAATGAGGACGCAACCTGGGCGCCGGACGGGCGCCACCTCGCCTTCGTCTCGGACCGCAGTGGGCGGCGTCAGCTCTGGGTGATCGACACGGAGAGCGGCCGGATTCGGCAGTTGACGACCACCGGTATCGCGAGACTCCCCGCATGGTCACGGCGGCTGCAGTGAACCGCCGTGGGCCAGAACCCCTGACCTCAGGAGTGAGCATGTCTCTTTCTTTTCGCAGCCTCCTCGTGGCCGCTGTCGCGGCCGTTGCCGCCTGTGGTGGAAAGCAGCCCCCCGAGCAGCCCGCACCGGCCCCAGCGCCGACGGCCCAACCCGACGACCAGGCGGCCCGCGACAAGGCTCGCGCCGACTCGATCGAGGCGGCCAGACGCGCCCAGGCCGAGCGTGACAAGGCGGCCGCCGACGCCGCGGCCAAGGCCGCCGCGCTCAAGGCCAGCCTGATGCAGGATCTCACGGCCATGATCCACTTCGACTTCGACAAGTCGGACATCAAGACCGACGACGAGTCCAATCTCAACCGGAAGGCCGCGATCCTGGCTTCCAACAGCGCGGTCCATGTCCGGGTGGCCGGCCACTGTGACGAGCGCGGGTCCGACGAGTACAACCTGGCGCTCGGCAATCGGCGCGCCGCGTCCGCCAAGCGGTACCTGGTGGGCAAGGGCGTCGACGGCAGTCGGATCGAGACCGTCTCCTTCGGTGAGGAGCGCCCGATCGATCCGGGCCACGACGAGACCGCCTGGGCCAAGAATCGCCGGGACGAATTCGACCTGACGAGCGGCGTCGACAACCTGGTGGCTCCGCGGTAGGATGCGGGGTTCCTGGCGACTGTGGGTGGCGCCGGTGCTTCTCGGGGCCTGCGCCACCCGCAGCGATCTGCGGCGGGTAGAAGAACAGTTGACGCTGAGCCGGGCCGAGGCGGCCCGGCAAGACTCGGTGCGAGCGGTCCGGCTGGCCGAGATTATCACCGCGCAGCGAAAGACCATGGACTCGCTGGCTGCCGCGCAGCGCAGCCTCACGGCGGTTCAGACCTCCCTGCAGTCGTTCAAGGGGGACGTTTCGACCGACCTCTACTCGATCCAGCAGCAGCTGGTCCAGGTCCAGGCCCTGACCGGCCAGAGCCAGCAGCGATTGACCGAGCTGCGGACTCAGCTGGAGGCGCGGGGCGAGCAGATCGGCGCGACCGCGGCCGCGACGGGAGACACCTCCAAGGCCGCGGCGGCGGCCAGTCCCTCGGCCGACCAGCTGTTCCAGACCTCTCTCGATCAATTGCGGCGCGGCAGCCCCAGCACCGCCCGCTCGGGATTCCGCGAGTTGCTGCGGGCCTATCCCAACGATTCCCACGTTCCCGACGCGACCTATTTCATCGGCGAAAGCTTTGCCACCAGCCAACCCGACTCCGCCGCGGTCTACTACAACCAGGTGGTGCGTAATGCCCCGACGTCGCCTCGCGCGGCGACCGCGCTGTACAAGCTGGGCCTCCTCGCGGAGCGCCAGAAAAACCTCGACGAGGCCCGCACCAGCTATCAGCGGGTCGTGAAGGAATATCCGAAGTCAGACGAGGCTGCGCTGGCGAAAGACCGGTTGAAGGCTCTCGGGCGCTGATCCCGACGGCAGGCGGATGAGCGGTCCGGCCGGTGAAATGCCCTTCCTCGAGCACCTCGAGGAGCTCCGGATCAGGCTGATCCGCTCGCTCGTCGCGGTGGCCATCGGGGTCGGGATCGGCATCTTCATCGTTCAGCAGTTCGAGCTGGTTTCCATCCTCAAGGTTCCGATCGCGCCCTACCTCGGCAACACCGGGGGCAAGCTCGCCGTGCTGAGCCCCACCGCCCCGGTGATGATCGTCCTCAAGCTCAGCTTCATCGTCGGGTTGATCCTGTCGTCTCCGGTGGTGCTCTACCAGACCTGGGCCTTTCTGTCGCCCGGTCTCTATGAGCGGGAGAGGCGGACCATTCTCCCCGCTCTCTTCGTGGGTCTGCTGCTGTTTCTGACCGGCTCGACCCTCGGCTACGTCTACCTGCTGCCCGAGGCGCTCCGGGTCCTGTTCAGCTTTCAATCGGACGCGCTGGCCCTGGTCATCACCTACGACGAGTACTTCAGCTTCGTGCTCCAGGTCGTGCTGGCGATGGGGCTCTCGTTCGAGCTTCCCCTCATCATCGTGATCCTGGCGGCGCTGGGGCTGGTGACGCCGGCGGGACTCAACCGGTTCCGGCGGTATTCGATCGTGCTCTCGTTCATCGCGGGAGCGGTGCTGTCGCCGGGGACCGATGTCGTATCGATGTTGTTGATGACCTTCCCGCTCTTGCTGCTCTACGAGATCGGCTTCGCGGGATGTGTGCTGGTCCATCGCCGGCGGCTCAGGCGCCAGGCCGCCTCGGCCGCGGTGCTGGTGCTGCTCCTGACGGGAGTCGCCGGCAGCCTTTCGGCCCAGCAGCCCGGGCCGGCGCCACCCGGCACCGTGTATACTCCGCCGCCCGGCTTCAGCCGCGACAGCATTCGTCGAGACACTACGCGGGCCGGGGTGCTGCCCCTCGACACCGCCAAGGCCCGCCGCCTGGGCCTGCCCACCTCGCCGTCACACACCTTTGCCACTCCCGACTCCATGCTGAGCAGCCTGCTGGCCAGGCCGGGCTACGACGCCATCCGGTTCCGGTCCGATTCCGCCACGCTGCTGGTGGAGCAGCGGCGGATCCTGCTCCACGGCGGCGCCATGGCGGAGCGGCAGGGGTCGGTGCTGGAGGCGGACAGCATCAACTACCAGGAAGCCACCTGCAGCATGGTGGCCACCGGCGAGCCGCACTTGTTCGACGCCAGCTCGGTCATGGTGGGCGACGAGATCCGCTACGACGCCTGCGAGCGACGGGGCGTGGTGGACCGGGCCCTGACCAGCTTCAACCAGCAAGGCGCGGTCTGGTTCCTCCGGGGCAACGTGGCCCAGGACTCGAGCTCGGCCCGGATCTATGCCGCTCACAGCGAGGTCACCAGCTGCGACCTGCCGGAGCCGCACTATCACTTCCAGGCCGGGGAAGTGAAGTGGATTTCCAGGTCGTTCATGGTGGCGCGGCCGGCGGTACTCTACGTCCGTGACGTCCCCGTGCTGTGGCTGCCGTTCATCTTTCAGGACACGCGCCCCGGTCGGCGCAGCGGGTTGCTGATCCCCCAGTTCGGGATCAACGATCTGGTGCGTCCCGACGGCAACTACAATCGCCAGGTCACCAACGTCGGGTACTACTGGGCGATCAACAATTATGTCGATCTCCTGGCGCGGCTGGACTGGTTCGCCAACCGCTATGTGCAGTACGGCGCCAGCGTCCAGTACCGGTGGAGCAACCAGTTCCTCCGGGGGGCCATCTCGGTGGATCGACAGCAGCAGGTGGAAGGGTCGAGCTCGTTCAACTTGCGGTGGACGCACCAGCAGAGCTTCAACCTCAGTACGACGCTCACCTTCGACATGAGCTACGTGGGCAACACCACGGTGCTGAGCCAGAACGCGATCGACCCGCTGCTCTCGACCCGGGCCATCACCAGTTCGCTCAACTTCACCAAGCGCTACAGCTGGGGGAGCGTGGCCCTGGGTGGGAACCGTCGGCAGTCGCTCACCGACCAGGGATCCACGACCCAGCTTCCGGCCCTCACGATTTCACCCAAGCCGATCGACTTCGGGAATCACCACTTCACCTGGTCGCCGGCCTTCAGCCTGACCAACAATCTTTCCAATGGCGTGCCGCTGGGATCCCCGCTGCTGGTGACCGACAGCATCGGTCGGGTGGACACGGTCAAGCTCAAGGCCGATTCGCGCGTCACCCAGATCAGCTTCGACTCCCCGGTTCGGATCGGCGGCTTCACCTGGCGGAATTCCTTTCGCATGGCCGACATGGACTCGACCGGCCGGGCGACGAGCACGGTCAAGATCGCCGATACCACCACCGCCGATCCCACCGATTCGGTCTATCTGACGCAGGTGTTGCCGGGAGGCTTTTCGACGGGGATCGACTGGGACACCGGGATCAATCTGCCGGTGCTGTTCGGAAGCTCCTGGAAGCTGCAGCCCGGGTTCGGCGTGGCCAACTCGACGAGCGGGCCGTTCCTGCTGCGGAACACGCGGACCAACGGGAGCTGGGTACAGCAGGGGAAGCGATTCTCCTTCACCTTGGGCACCTCGCCGACCTTCTTCGGATTTCTGCCCGGATTTGGCCCCTACAGTCGGATCCGGCACAGCATCTCACCGACCCTGGTCTATAACTACAGCCCGTCCGCCAACATCCCGCGGGCCTACGCCGAGGCGATCACCCTGCCGGGGCAGCCACCGGTGCTGAAGAGCGATCCGACTCAGACCCTGAGCCTGGGGCTTACGACCGTCTTCGAGGCGAAGAAGAAGCCGCCCAAGGGGGATACCACGGCGCTGGCGGCGGCCAAGAAGATCCGTTTGCTGGGGCTCATCTTCAGCCCGCTCAGCTACGACTTCGAGCAAGCCAAGAAGCCGGGTCGTCGCGGATGGGTGACCCAGACGATATCGACCACGTTTCAGACCGACCTGTTGCCCAGCTTCACCCTCTCGCTGGCGACCGAGTTGTGGAAGGGGCAGGCCGGCAGCGATACCGCCCAGTTCAGTCCCTACCTCACCAACGTGAACGCCAGCTTCGCCGTCTCGGGAGCCACCATCGCTTCGCTGTTCGGGGGCCACAAGGCCGCCTCGACCACGCAGGCCCCTCCACCGGCCTACGGTGACGACCAGAGCCGGCCCTGGATCAATCGCTACTACAATAGCGTCCAGGTTCCGGTCGCCGGCGGGCGCCGGGGATTTACCGCCAACTTCAACTACTCGCTGACCCGGAGCCGCCCCATTCCGGGGGCTCTCGTTTCCCTGCCGAGCCAATCGAGTCTGGCGCTCAGCACCACGTTTTCTCCCACCGCCTTCTGGTCGGTTTCCTGGTCCACCCAGTACAACATCACCGCCAGCCGATTCGAGTCCCAGGTGGTCCGGCTGGAACGGGACCTCCACGAATGGCGGGCCAGCTTCAGTTTCGTCCGGAATCCCAACGGAAACGTCGCCTTCTACTTCTCGATTTACCTGAGCGATCTGCCCGAACTCAAGGTGGGGTACAACCAGACCACTCTCGGCTCCTAGACGTCCTCGCGGAGGGACGACCCGGCCGGTTCTTGGGGGACTAAGTCTCGCTCCCACAGCGGCCTAGGGTAACGTCGGGGGATGGCATGCCGTCTGCCATGCGTGCCTCTTGTTTCCCCCAACGGAGTACCTCCATGATCGGCCGACAGTGGTGGTGGCTTGCGCTGGCGAGTTTACCCGGATGCTACTCCACGAACAACGTCACGGCGCCGGGCTCCAGCCTCGCGCCGCCGACCAATCTCACCTACACCCTCGAGCCGAGCGGCGATCCCACGAGTCCAGCCGGTCTGCTGCTCGCCTGGGACTACATCTCCGACCCCAACCTCTCGGCCTGGAACGTCTACTCCCGGGGGAGCACGACGGACTCTTACGTTCTCCGGGGCACCACCACCTCGAATACGTTTCACGACAACGGCATTCCTCACCTGCAGTACTACGTCACCGCGGTCGATATTAACGGCTTCGAGAGCGGTCCCAGCAACACGATCACCATCGACGAACGGTTGGCTCTGGCGGCACCGCAGACACTGACCACTACCTCCCTGAACGGGGCCATCGCGCTCACCTGGTCCGACAATCCGTTCCAGAGCCAGCCACAACGGTTCCAGGCCTACCGCGTCTACAGCGCCGACTACGACCTGGATCAGAATCTGTGTGGCGCCTCCTGGGCCCTCGAGGGCACCACGGTGGCACCGGAGTTCGTGGCTGGCGCCCTGGTGAACGGGATCCCCCGTTGTTTCGGCATCTCGGCCGTGAGCATCGAAGGCTACGAGAGCCTCTGGTCTCCCGTCCGGAACGATACGCCGCGACCCGACGCCCGGAACGTGGTGCTGTATGCCCGCCAGGTGCAGGACGGGACCAGCGGGTTCCGGTTCTGGAACGACGTGAACAACGACGGCCAGGTGCAGGCGGGGGAGTTGGGCGTGGTGATGTCGGGCTCCTCGCCCAACGTGGACTTCACGGTGCTGCAGTCAGGTGGAGGACTGGTGCTGGCTCCCGTGCGCGCGGGCACCGGCGTGGTGGTCTACGGGAGCGGCCCGGTGGACGACCTCACTTCGATCGATGTCGCACCCAACGTGACCTACTCGACCACCCCGGTCACCGCCAATCCCGGCTGGGGCTATGTGTTCGAGATGAACGGGGGAGATGGGTTCCTGCGCTACGGTGGCGTCCGGGTTACGCACGTAGGGCAAACCTTCCTGATCATGGACTGGTCGTACCAGACCGACCCGGGAGATCCGGAGCTGGTGGCGCGCGCTCACCCGTAGTCGAGTCATCACTCTGGTGTCGACGGGGTGGGGCGGCCGCCAGCCGCTCCACCCCGTCGTCCATCTGCCGGAGGCTTCGGGTCAACGGTACCTTTGACCCATGTCTTCCCCTCACATCGTGCTGGATGGAGCCTCGCTCGACCTCCAACAGGTGGTCGCGGTCGCGAGGACCTCACGTCCTCGTCTCGAGATCGACCCCCGGGCCCGATCGGCGCTGGCCCAGAGCCGCGCCCTGATTGACCAGGCCGTCGCGGCCGGAGCCACGGTGTACGGCGTCAATACCGGCTTCGGCAAGCTGGCCAACGTGCGCATCCCGCCGGCCGAACTGCATCGGTTGCAGGTGAACTTGCTCCGGAGCCACGCGGCCGGAGTCGGCGCTCCGCTCCCCGCCGAGGTGGTGCGCGCGGCGATGCTGCTCCGCGCCAATGTCCTGCTCCGCCCGACCAGCGGGGTCCGCCCCGAGCTGGTCGAAGCGCTCTGCGCGTTGCTGGCCGCCGGTGTGGTGCCCTGGGTGCCGGAGCAGGGCAGTGTGGGTGCCAGCGGCGATCTGGCACCCCTCAGCCACATTGCCCTCGTTCTCATGGGCGAAGGGATGGTCCTGCCCGCCGAGGGAGCCGTGCCGGGGATGAAGGGCAAGGCGGCGGAGCAGTCGCTCGCGGCAGCGGGACTCAAGCCGTTTCGGTTCGCACCCAAGGAGGGGCTCGCCTTCATCAACGGTACCCAGGTGCAGACCGCGCTTCTGGCTCTCCTGGTGCACGACGCGCAGGTGCTCTGGCGCACGGCAGTGGGGGCGGCCGCCATGAGCCTCGAAGCCCTGCGCGGAACTCCGACTCCTCTCGACCCTCGCATTCATGACGCCCGGCCTCACCGAGGGCAGCTCGAGGCGGCCGGCCTGATGCGCCGGTTGCTGGAGGAGAGCGCCATCCGGGAGTCGCACCGCGAGAACGATCCGCGAGTCCAGGACGCCTACAGCCTGCGCTGCTCCCCGCAGGTGCTGGGGGCGGTGGCCGACGCGATCGCCTTTGCCGAAACCACGGTGCGGGTCGAGTTGAATGCCTCGACCGACAATCCGTTGGTGTTCCCCAGCGGCGAGGTGCTCTCGGGCGGCAATTTTCACGGGCAGCCGGTAGCCCAGGCCCTCGACTTCCTCGCCATTGCGCTCACCACCCTTCAGGCCATCGCCGAGCGGCGAGTGGAGCGGTTGGTGAATCCAGAGCTTTCGGAGGGGCTTCCGGCGTTCCTTACCGCGGACCCCGGGCTTCGGTCCGGGTACATGATGGTCCAGATCACGGCCGCTTCGCTGGTGGCGGAATCGCGGGCGCTGGCGATGCCGGCCAGCATCGGTTCGATCCCTACCGACGCCAACCAGGAGGATTTCGTCCCGATGGGGATGGCTGCGGCCTTCAAGGCGCGCCGGATCCTGGGGAATGCGCAGCGGGTGGTGGCGGCCGAGCTCCTCTGCGGCGCGCAAGGACTGGAATGGCTGAAGCCGCTCACTCCGGGACGGGGTGTCGGGCGGCTGTACCAGCGCATCCGCGGGGCCGAACCGGCCATCGCCCCGCTGTCCGATGACCGCGCTCCCGCCGGAGACCTCGAGCAACTGGCGGCGCTGGTGGCCGGCGGGGCGCTCGATCCGGCGATTCTGCTTCCGGGGATCGCCTAGGGGGCCCTGGACCCGGGGCCGCCGGGGCGTCCCAACCCAAGGCGCCGTGCGGTTTTGGCTTGCTAGGTGCTTGCGGGACCGGTATTTTGCAGTTTGCGGTCACCTCGACTCGATCATCCTCTCACCAGCCCGGCCGGATGAATTTCGAGAAGCTCAAAGACGCGGCTCGAAAATACGAACAGAAGGAGGACTGGCGGCGGGCCATTGAGGTCTACCAAAAGGCCATCCAGGAGTTTGAGGCTGGGAACGACCCCGGGGCCGACCTGTCGATCTATAACCGGGTCGGGGACCTGTATCTCAAGGCCAATGAGCCGGCCGCCGCCGTTCAGGCCTACGAGAAGGCCGCGGATCTCTATCTCGAGCAGGGGCTCCACAACAACGCGATCGCGCTCTGCGGCAAGATTCTCCGGGTCAACCCCGGCCGCATTCAGATCTACCTGAAGCTCGCCCACCTGCACGCCCGCAAGAACGTCGTCATCGAAGCCAAGAAGAACCTGCTGGAATACCTCGACCGGATGAATGCCTCCAACCAGCTGGATGAGGCGTTCAAGGCGATGAAGGACTTCGCCGACCATTTCCCCGGCAACAAGGAAATCCGGCTGATGTTGAGCGATCTGCTTCGCGCTTCGTCCCGCAATGAAGAGGCGAAGGAGCAGCTCGAAAAGCTGGCCAGCGACCTGGAGGCGCGGGGAGACTCGATCGGCGCGCGCAAGACGCTGGCCCGGATCCACCAGATCGAGACCGGAGAAAACGCCAAGCCGGGGGTCAAGCCCAAGAGCAGCGGTCCCGACCTGGTTTTCCTCGACGTTGGCCTCGATACCCACGCGCCCGGCGGCCGGGGTCCTCGCAAGACGGTGGTCCCACCCCGCAAGACGCCTCAGACCCTCACACCGGCCGTTCCCAATCCGGCGGCTCACAGAGATTCGGAACCGGTGGCCGGACTCGAAACGGTGGAGACGGGCAGCAGCACGGGAGCGGTCGAGGTCGAGCCGCTGAAGATCGAGACGGCTTCGCTGGCGGGAGAGGAACTGGATATCCAGTCGCTCCAGCCGCTGAGCGACGAGGCGGTCATGGAGATGACCTCACTCGACGTGGGCAAGACACTCGGGTTCGAGCCCACGATGGTGGACACCGCAGAGCTGGCCGCAATCGCTCCGCTGGAGGGGCTCGAGATCGATGCTCCCCCGGCGGACACGGTGGAGTTGGGACCCCGCAATTCTCAATCCCGAATCACCGAGCGAGAGGGGTCGCTCGAGCTCACCCTGGACGAGGAGGCGGTGAGCGATCTGGGCCTGGTGGATTCGGAGCCCCGCGTCTCGCGCCTCGCGGATTCGGCAATCACCATCGTCCCCGAAGCCGGGGATATGGGGTCCGAATTGGGTCTCGATCTCGAGGAGCTACCCTCTGCGCCCGAGCAGGCTCAGGCCTCCGACGACATCGGGCTCGAGCTGATCGAGGAGGAAGCGGAGCCCGCGACCCGGGGGCCCTCTCTGGCCTATCTCTCGGCGGAGGCGCCGGCGACGCCCACGCTGGCCGATCTCGAAGAACGGGTGTTCGACGATCCGGATAATCCGGAGACCCACCGGGCGCTGGGTGAGGCCCTGATCGCGAGCGGTGAGGGGGAGCGGGGCGCCGGCGAGCTCGATCTGGCCATCGCGGCCTACGAGGCGCGCGAGGATTGGCAGCATGCGGTGGACGTAGTGCATGAGCTGACCCGCCTCGAGCCCAACGCGGTGCGCCACTACCAGAAAATGGTGGAGCTGGCCTATCGGACCGGGGACCGCGGGCGCCTTCTGGACTCCTACCTGGAGCTGGGCGACGGACTGATGCGCGCCGGCGCGATGGACAAGGCGCTGGCGGTCTACCGGCGGGTCCTCGAGCACGATACCGGCAACCAGCGGGCCCTGGTGGCGCTGCAGACTCTCGCCCCCGTCGAGGAGGTCGAGGCGCCGGCCCCGCCGGCCCCAAAGCCCGCACCGGCAGCCCCGGCCGCGCCCGCTGCTGCGGCGAAGGCTCCCGCCGCCCCGGCTGCCCCGCCCAAGGCGGCGGCGACCACGCCGCCAGCGGCCCCCGCGGCTCCGGCTCCGAAGCCGCGGCGGGCGCCCCCCGGGGACGAGGACTTCATCGACCTGGGCGCCCTGATCCTGGAGGAATCCGGACCCCGAGACACCCGGATGCGGGTGGAGGACGAGGAGCCCACCGGCGACGAACAGCGCGACTTCAACGAGATGCTGTCGCAATTCAAGCGCGGCATCGACGAGAACATCGACGCCGAGGACTTTCAGTCCCACTACGATCTGGGCGTTGCGTTCAAGGAGATGGGGCTGCTCGACGAGGCCATTGCCGAGTTTCAGAAGGCGCTGCGGTCTCCGGAGGGAAGGCTGCGGACCTCGGAGGCGCTGGGTGTGGCCTTCTACGACAAGGGACAGTTCGCGATCGCGGAAGCGATTCTCAAGCGCGCGGTCGAGAGCCTGGGCGCCAGCGACGATGAGCAGATCGGGCTGATCTACTGGCTGGCCCGGGCTCAGGAGGCCCAGGGCAAGGCCGCGGCGGCGGTTTCCACCTACGAGCGGGCCCTGGCGGTCGACATCGGCTTCCAGGACGTCACCACCCGCATGGCCAAGCTGGCAGGCGGCCGGGCATGAGATCGGAGACCGCCCCGGTCACCCTGGCCTCGATCCAGGCTCCGGTCCACGGCGGCCTGGAAGCGGTGCAGCGCGAACTGCGCCGCATGATCCAGAGCGATTTCGGGTTGATCGCCGAGGTCAACTCCCATCTTCTGCACATGCAGGGGAAGATGTTCCGGCCCACGCTGGTCCTCCTGGCCAACGAGGCGACGACGCCGGTCGAGGAGGCCCGTGTCGCCAGCCTGGCGGCAGTGATCGAGCTGGTGCACCTGGCCACTCTGGTGCACGATGACTCGGTCGATCACTCCGTGCTCCGCCGCGGGATGCCCACCATCAACGCCCTCTTCAGCCACCAGACCTCGGTGATCATGGGAGACTATCTCTACTCCCGTGCCGTGATCGAGCTGGTGCGATTGAACGACCTGGAGCCGCTTCGCGTGTTGAGCCGGGTCACCAACGAGATGACCATCGGGGAGATGCGCCAGCTCCTGGCGCACGAGCCGCTGAATTTCTCGGAAGAGGAGTACGATCTCCTGATCCGCGCCAAGACCGCCACGCTGATCTCCGCGGCCTGCGAAGTCGGCGCGCTGCGCGCTTCCGCCGCGGAACGGGAGGCGGCGCGCCGGTTCGGCGAGTATCTCGGCATGGCTTTCCAGGTGGTCGACGACCTGCTGGATTACACCGAGCCCGAGGCGGTGACCGGCAAACCCTCGGGCTCTGACCTGCGGGAGCACAAGGTCACCCTCCCGCTGATCTACGCGCTTCCGCGACTGGATTCCCCGAGCCGCCAGGAGATCACCGAGCTCTGGAATACGCCCGAGCCCGATGACCGGCAGATCGCGGGCGTGATCGGGGTGGTCGAGCGGGCCGGCGGGCTCACCTACGCGCGGGAACGGGCCTCGCAGCTGGCGGAGCTGGCGGAAGCCGAGCTCGAGGCGCTCCGGCCTTGCAGCGCCCGGGACGGCCTGCGAGCCGCGATTCCCTACGTGCTCGAGCGAAGGCGCTGATGACGAGGACGGGGCGGAATCTCCTCATCCTGATCGTCGGTTTCGTCGTTGGGGGTGTCTTGAGCGGGCTGCTCCAGCGGTTCCTGCCCGACAGCGCAGCCAAGTCGTTCTTCACGGCCGCCTGGACCCCCACCATCGGGCCATTCTCGATGGATATCCTGGTGATTAGCTTTACTCTGGGGCCGGTTGGTCTGCATGTTTCACTGCTGAGTCTACTTGGTGTCGTGATCGCCTACTTGATTGCGCGCTCGCTGTTCTAAGGAAGGTGGCCAATGCTGGGGAATCTGGGATTTACGGAACTCCTGATCATCCTGATGGTGTGCTTGCTGGTCTTCGGCGCGAAGCGGTTGCCCGAGATCGGCGGCTCGATCGGGAAGTCGATCCGGGAGTTCAAGCGGAGCATGAGCGAAGCCAACGATACCATCAACTCCAGCGCCGATGACCGTCTCCCGCCCAGCCGGCGGATGGATGCGCCATCGACCACTTCCTCCGAGGGCGATCCCAAGCGGCTCTCGCAGTAACGACTCGGACCGGGGATGGAAACCAAGAGGGGCGGCCCGGCCGGGCCGCCCCTCGTTGCGTCAAGATTCCTTGATCTCAGGTGCCAGGCGTGCGCGGCGCGGTCGCCTCCACCTGCGCTTCGGTCTTGAAGATCTCCGCCCGGTGGTCCTCGATCTTGGCCGACGCCCTGAGCGCCTCCATGTAGTTCCGCATCCGCTGCTGGCGGAGCTGACGGGTCAGCTGTTCCTTCAGACTGGGCAGCTTCTTGGCGAATTCGGCCGAGTCTGCCTTGACCCGCCCCCGCCCCTGCATCAGGTAGATCGCTTCCTTGGTCTCCAGCACCGGGCTCACCTGCCCGGAATCCAGCGCGAAGGCCATCCCGACCAGGCGTCCATCGGAGAGTGGGGCGCCGATCCGGGTGAAGGGACCCATGGTCTGCTCGGGAATCTTGAGTTCCTTGGCCGCCTGAGCCACCGAGCTCGTCTTGGCCTTGGCTTCGAGCTGCTGGGCCAGGATTCGGGCGGCCGGCCACTTGAAGTGCTGCCGCGCCAGCTGCTCGACTTCGGTGTGGATCTGGCTCAATGCCGGGACTCCGGCCGGGGTCAGGCTGTCCAGCCGAAAGAGATAGAAGGCGTAAGGAACCTCGACCACGCGGCTGGTCTCGCCGGGGCGCGCCTGAAACGCCCAGACCGCCGCCTCGGGGATGGGCTCGAGGCCGATCTGGGCCCGTTCCCCTTCGCGAACCGGATTCAGCCGGCCGACCTTGAGGCCGAGCGCATGCGCGACCGTGTCGAGTGCGGCGGGATCCAGCTTCTCGGCGCCCAGGGATTCCAGAGTGTCCGCCATGCCGTCCAGCTTGTCGCGGTGCGCACCGGTGACCTGAATCGGGATCAGGATATGGCGCGCCTTGGCGGTGTTCGCCGTCCGAGCGTACACCTGAATCAGGTGGTAGCCGAAGGGCGTGAGGACCGGTTCTGAGACGGTGTTGAGTGGGAGGGAGAAGGCGGCGGCCTCGAACTTCGGATCGTAAGACCCGCGCTTCCACTCGCCCAGGTCGCCACCCTTGGCCGCGCTGGCGCTATCCGAGGATTCCCGGTGCGCGACTTCCGCGAAGGGGGCTCCGGCCAGGATCTCCTTGCGGAGGACCCTGGCGTGTTCCAGCGCGGCGAGCGTGTCGCCCGCGTCGGCCAACCGGGGCACCGAGACGAAGCTCACATAGGCGATCCGCGGCCGGCGCAACTCGTCGTGGTGTTCCTGGTAGTAGGACGCGACCTGCGCTTCGGTGACGGGAACCGCGGAATCCGGGATGGCGTTGGCCGGAACCACGACGGCCACGTCGACCTTGGTGGTTTCCTTGTCGTCCCGGTAGAACTGCCAGAGCAGGGCGTCGGAGACGTTGATGTCGGCGGTCACGTCCTGCACCAGCTTGCCCTGCAGGATCTCGTCGCGGTAGCGCGCCTCCATCTGCGGGATGAACGGCTGGGCGCTGCTGGACTGAAGCCACCGTTGATACTTGGGAAGATCGAATTGGCCCTCGGTCTGGAACTCCGCCATGCGGAGGAATTCCGAGGGGGGCGAGCTCTTCATCATGCCGGCGATCTCGTCGGCCGATGCGGTGAGTCCCAGCCTCTTGTACTGCGCATCGAGCAGATAATCCTGGATCGTGCGCTCCCAGACGCCGTTGCGCACGTCCTCCACCTGCTCGGCCGTCAACGCGCCGGACTGGCGCTGCTGGTTGTCGATCTCCTGCTGGACCTCGACCTGATAACGCCGGAGGTCGATGTCCCGGCCGTTCACGGTGCCCACGGACCGCGACCGCACCGACCCGGTGTTGTCGCTCAGGCCGCTCAGCTCCCAGACCATCCAGACCAGGAGGAGCAGGGCCGCCGCTGCGAACACCGGCCAGCCGTATCGGCGGAAAAATTGCATCATGCGGGGGTCGAGCTCCTCACGTCGATTCGAACGGCGGTAAAGAGGCGGGAAGTCTAAGCCTGACCGGAGCTAATCTCAAGCGGCGTGGGGGTTTGGGCCGTTGACAGGTTAGGCCAGCATTGCTAATGTTTGTCCAATCACGACAACAACTTAGGCACAAGGCCCTGGATGGCAAACAGCCGCGAGATCGAAAAACTCGAGCGTTTGTGGAAGGACAACCCCCAGGGTACGGTGTTCGCCCCCTTCGCGGAGGCCCTGCGCAAGGACGGGCAGTTGATGCGGGCCAGAGAAGTGCTGGAGCAGGGCCTCCAATTCCATCCTGATCATATCCCCGCCAATATCGTTTTCGGTCGTTGCTGCCTCGATCTGCAAGAAACTTCCGCTGCCGAGGGAGCGTTCACCCGCGTGCTGGGGCTGGATCCCGAGAACGTGATCGCGCTCAAGGCGCTGGCGGACATCACCGAGCGTCAGTCTCGTTACGCCGAAGCCGATCAGTGGATCCAGCAGCTGGTATCGGTGGATCCCAGCAACGACGATGCACGGGAACAGGCCGAGCGCATCGCGGCGTCGCGCGAGCAGGCGGCGGCACAGCTGTACGCGCCGCTGCCGGAACCGGAGCCGGTCGCCGAGGGGAAGGCACCACCGGCTCCCGCTCCTGCGGTGGCGGCGGCGGGTGTGATCGAGGAGAGCGAGGATACCCTGGTAGTCGAGCGGGTTTCGGCTCCGGTTTCCCACCCGGCTCCTCCCGACCTCGCGCTCGTCGAAGCGACCACACTCCCGATGGTCCCGCCACTGTCACCGCCGGAGCCGGCCGCCGCCTCCGGTCCGCCTCCCGATCTGGGCGTACACGTCGAGCGGGAGCCCTCGCCGGCCGAACGCTGGAGTCAGTCGGCTCTCGAATCGAAGGCCGGTTCCGGGGGCGAATCGCTGGTGATCAGGGAGGACGAGCACGAGCGTCCCGTGGTGGTGCCCGACCAAGCGGCGAGGGGAGGCCGCTCGTCGGCTGAAGAATTCGGTGTCGAGGTGCAGGAAGAGATCGTGATCAATGCGGCGGACGCCACGGAGTACCAGACTCCGACGGCCTCCGACCAATTTCTCCGGCCCAAGGGCGAGCCCCAGGAGACGATCAAGGCCGCAGCACCGCCGCCTCCGCCTCCGCCTCCGCCGCCGCCACCTCCGTCACCTCCTGCTGCGATCGAGGAACCCGAGCCGGCCGAGGCCGAGGTCCCAAGACCGAGCCAGGATCTGCCGCTGATCTACCCGGAGGAAACTCCAGCAGCGGCCCGAGCGACCTCAGCGCCTGTGCCGAGCGCCGAGGACGGGATGGTCAGCGAGCCTGAGCTGGTGGTGACCGAGACGATGGCGGAGCTCTACATGCGACAGGGCCATCGGCAGGAAGCAGCCCGTGTCTACCGGCAGCTGCTGGCTCGGAATCCGCACGACGAACGGCTCCGGGCCCGATTGGCCGAGGCGGAGGGGCGGGCGGTCGAGGGCCACGGTGAGATCATTACCGGCCAGTGGGCGGCCTACTCTTCGAACGTGACGGGGGGCGAATCGGTCGCTTCGTTCTTCCAGACCGTCCTGGCTCGGCGTCCTGGCCCGGGCTCGACCGGCCCCGGCGCGCCGACACCGGCTGGTCCCGAAGACGAGAGCCCCGGTGCCCCAACGCGACCGGCCAGCAATGCCCTGTCCCTGAGTGCCATCTTCGGCGAAGAGGTCTCTCAGGTTCCGCCGGTAGTGCCGCCCAGTCCCGAGGGCGGATCCGCCTCGCCGGCGGGCGCCGGTTCTCCGGCTTTCTCCTTCGACCAGTTCTTCAGTGGGGCGCCCTCGCCGGCGGCCGGCTCTGCGGAGGGGGAGGCTGAGCGGGGCGGGGCGGCTCGGTCTTCGGGACTCGAAGAGGATCTGGACCAGTTCCAGAATTGGCTCAAGAGCCTCAAGCGCTAGATGCGGATCGCAGTTCTCAACGGACCCAATCTCAATCTGCTGGGCGAACGCGAGCCCGAGATCTACGGACGAACCAGCCTCAAGGAGCTGGAGGCGATGGTTCGGGCGGAGGCGGGGCGGCTGGGCGTCACCCTGGACTGGCTGCAGACCAATCACGAGGGCGCGCTGGTCGAAGCGGTGCAGGGGCTGCGGGGCCGGGCCGACGGGGCCCTGATCAACGCCGCCGCCCTCTCTCATACCAGTCTGGCGCTCAGGGACGCGCTCCTCGCGGTCCAGATTCCGTTCGTGGAAGTGCACCTGTCGAACATCTTTGCCCGCGAGCCCGAGCGGCGGCAGTCGCGGATCGCCGACCTCGCGACCGGCATCATCGCGGGGTTCGGCCCCCAGAGCTACCTGTTGGGACTGAACGCCATCGTTCAACGCTTGCGTGCGGCCTGACCGGCGCGAGGAGCGGCAGGCGGCCCTGTTGGGCTTGATGGAACGAGCGGGCGTCGAGGCCCTGCTGGTTCGCCACCTTCCCAACGTTCGATACCTGACCGGATTCAGTGGCACGGCGGGGCTGTTGCTGGTCCGACGCACGGGCGCCGTTCTGATCACCGACTTCCGGTACGCCACGCAGGCCGGTGAAGAGGTCCAGGACGCCGCCCGAGTGGAGATCGAGGCGGTCAACGTGTGGGACCGGCTGGGGAAGATCCTCGCGGCCGAGCCGGTGGCCACCATGGGGTACGAGCCCCACGTCCTGACCGTGAAAGAGCTGGAGCGGCTGAGGGCCGCTTGCCCGGCGCCGTTGGAGCCGGCGGGGGAGTGGGTCGAGGAGCTCCGGACCGTCAAGGCACCGGAGGAGGTGGAGGCGATCCGGGAGGCGGCCCGGGTGGCCGAGGCCGCCCTGGCGGAGATCCTCCCGGGGATCCGGGTTGGGCAGAGCGAGCGGCGGATCGGGGCCGCGCTGGAGTCGGCGCTTCGCCAGTTGGGGAGCGAGTGGCACCCGTTTCCGACCATCGTGGCCTCGGGGCCCCGTTCCGCGCTGCCGCATGCGCGGACCAGCGACCGAACGGTGGGGCGGGGCGAGTGGGTGTTGCTTGACTTCGGGGCCCAGGTGCGCGGATACTGTGCTGACCTCACCCGAACCGTGTTGATCGGAGGCCGGGCGGACGACCGGCAGCGCGAGATTTACGCCCTGGTCCATCGGGCCCAGAGCCAGGCGCTCAAGGGAATTCGCCCCGGATTGACCGGACGCCAGGCCGATGCCCTGGCGCGCGAAGTGATCGTCGCCGGCGGGTTTGGAGACTCGTTCGGTCATTCGCTGGGACACGGACTCGGGCTTGAGGTTCACGAAGCGCCCCGGCTCTCCCCAGCCTCGGAGACGCCGATTCCGGCTCACGCGGTGGTGACGGTCGAGCCGGGTGTCTATCTTCCGGGGTGGGGCGGCGTTCGGCTGGAGGACGATCTCCTGGTGAGCCCCGACGGCCCGGTCTGCCTGTCCAGCAATCGTACCGAGTTGCTCGAGCTCACATAGCCAGTTTCGCGTCGAGGCTGCTCATGCCCCGGATGCCGGGATGAACATCGAAGAGATACGCCAGCTGGCTCAGCTGCTGCGCGACGCGCCCGAAGTGGGCTCGATCGAGATTCGCCGCTGGTTCGGCCGGGGGATTGTCATCACGCGGAACGGCGTCAGCCTCCCGGGGGCCCCGGCGGCCCCGGCGCACGTGGTGCACGCTGCTCCCCCTCCCGCGGCTCGCGCCGAGGTCCCGGCCGCGCCGAGCGCTCCAGAGAGTGCTCCGGCCGTGGCGCTCAAGGAGATCAAGTCCCCGATGGTGGGCACCTTCTATCGGGCCCCGGAGCCGGGCGCGGAGCCCTACGTCAAGGTCGGCTCGCGGGTCGCGGTCGGACAGACGGTCTGCATCATCGAAGCCATGAAGATCATGAACGAGATCGAGGCGGAAGTGAGCGGGGTGGTTCGCGAGGTCTGCGTCGAGGATACGGTGCCCGTCGAGTACGGTCAGGTCCTGTTCCGGGTGGATCCCAATGGCTGACGCCACCGCAGCGGCCCAACTGCCGCCCTTCAACTTCAAGCAGGCGATTTCCCAGATGGTTCAGCGCAACGGCTCGGACCTGCTCCTCAAGGTCGGCCGCCAGCCGACCATCCGGGTCAACGGCGACCTCACCGGCCTCGACATGCAGCCCATGAAGCCGGAAGACCTGAAGCTGCTGGCCGAGCAGATCATGACGCCGCGGCAGGTGAAGGAGTTCGCCGAGAAGAAGGAGGCGGACTTCGCGATCGGGGTCCCCGGCGTCGGCCGCTTCCGGACCAACATCTACCAGCAGCGCGGCACCCTGGCCTTCGCCTTCCGGGCCATTCCCTACGAAGTGAAGACGGTGCGCGAGCTCCAGCTGCCCGAAGTCCTGGAGGAGATCGCGATCCGGCCCCGTGGCATGGTGCTGGTCACCGGCGTGACCGGGTCCGGCAAGTCCACGACGCTGGCGGCGATGATCAACCACGTGAACCAGCACCGCCGAGTCAACATCATCACTATCGAGGACCCGATCGAGTTCCTGCACCGGGACGTGCAGGCCAACATCTCCCAGCGGGAGGTCGGGAGCGACACGCTGAGCTTCGCCACGGCGCTCCGCCACGTGCTCCGGCAGGACCCGGACGTGATCCTGATCGGTGAGATCCGCGACCTCGAGACCCTGGACACCGCGCTCAAGGCGGCCGACACCGGCCACCTGGTCTTCTCCACGCTACACACCACCGACGCCACCCAGACCATCAACCGGATCATCTCCTTCTACCCGCCCCACCAGCACCAGGAGATCCGGATGCTGCTGTCCACCGCGCTCCAGGCGGTGATTTGCCAGCGGCTGGTGCCCAAGAAGGACGGGAAGGGACGGGTGGCAGCGGCAGAGATCCTGATCAACACGGCGGCGGTGGCCGACAACATCCGGGACACGGAAAAGGCCCTCAACATCCCCGACCTGATCGCCGAGGGTACCGTCTCCTACGGGATGCAGTCGTTCGACCAGTCGCTGATGAAGTGGTACAAGGATGGGGTGATCGCCTACGAGAGCGCGCTGTTCTATTCGACCAATCCCAGCGAGTTCGCCCTGCGCGCGTCGGGGATCAGCTCGGCCTCCGACCGGACCTTCACCGACATGGGCACGTCCAAGTCCGACCTGGTCCAGGACCTCACGCCCTGATGTTCAAGAAGGTGTTGATCGCCAACCGCGGGGAGATCGCCCTGCGGGTCATTCGGGCTTGCCGGGAATTGGGGATCGAAACGGTGGCCGTCTACAGCGAGGCCGACCGCGAATCCCTGCACGTGCGCTTCGCGGACGACGACGTCTGCATCGGCCCGCCCCCCAGTCGCAGCTCCTATCTCCGGATTCCCAGCATCATCGCCGCCGCCGAGATCACCGGTGCCGACGCGATCCACCCGGGCTACGGTTTCCTGGCGGAAAACGCCGAATTCGCCGACACCTGCCGGGCCTCGAACATCATGTTCATCGGGCCCACCGGCGAGCAGATCCGCCAGATGGGCGACAAGGCCACCGCCAAGCGCCTGGCCCAGGAGGCCGGGGTGCCGACCGTCCCCGGGACCGCCGGCACGATCGCTGACCTGGACGAAGCGCTCCGTTGCGCGGAGGAGATCGGCTTTCCGGTGATCATCAAGGCCACCGCCGGCGGGGGCGGGAAGGGAATGCGGATCGCGACCGACGCGGAGCAGTTCACCCAGTCCTTCACCCTGGCCCAGAACGAGGCGCTCTCCGCCTTCGGCAACGGCGAGGTGTACGTCGAGCGCTACCTGGAGCGTCCCCGCCACGTCGAGATCCAGGTGATGGGTGATACCTATGGCCGGGTGGTTCACCTGGGCGAGCGGGACTGCTCGGTGCAGCGACGCCACCAGAAGCTGATCGAGGAGAGCCCCAGTCCCGCCATGACCCAGGAACTCCGGGACCGGATGGGCCATGCCGCCGTGATGCTGGCCGGCGCGATCGGCTACGTGGGCGCCGGCACCATCGAGTTTCTGCTGGACGCGGACGGGTCCTTCTACTTCATGGAAATGAATACCCGGATCCAGGTCGAGCACCCGGTCACCGAGATGGTGACCAGCTTCGATCTGGTCAAGGAACAGATCAAGGTCGCGGCTGGAGACCGGCTCAGCTTCCGGGGCGACGGCACCCGGTTGCGCGGACATTCGATCGAGTGCCGGATCAACGCGGAAGATCCCTACCGGAACTTCCAACCCTCGCCGGGCCTGATCACCGCCTACCATCCCCCGGGAGGACCGGGGGTCCGGCTGGATACCCACGTGTACGCCGGATACCACGTCCCGCCCTATTACGACTCGCTGCTGGCCAAGGTGATCGTGCACGGCAACAACCGCGACGAGGCGCTGGGACGGATGCGCCAGGCGCTGGACAGCTTCATTCTCGAAGGCGTCACCACCACCATTCCCTTCCTCTCGCGTGTGATCCGCCACCCCGATTTCGTGGCCGGTAACGTGGATACCAAGTTCCTGGAGCGTGAGCCGGAGCTGTTGCGACCGGACACATGAGCCTCGATGTCGCCTTCACGCCCATCGGACACGGCGGCGCGGAGGTTCAGGGACGAACGGTGTTCGTGGTGGATATCCTCCGGGCCACGACCACGATCTGCGCCGCGCTCCATCACGGGGCCCGGGCGATCGTTCCGGCCGCCTCGACCGAGGAAGCGCTGCGTCTGGGGCAGACCCTGGGCAGCGACGACGTGCTGTTGGCCGGCGAGCGCAACACCGAGCGGATCCCGGGCTTCGCGCTCGGCAACAGCCCGCTGGAGATGACGCCCGAAGCGGTGCGGGGCAAGCTCCTGGTCCTCACCACCACCAACGGCACCGGCGCGCTGCTGGCGGCGCAGGGGGCCGCCACCGTGTACCTGGCTGCCGCGGTCAATATCGGCCAAGCGGGTCGGCGCGCCCGGGAGATCCATCGAGGCGGAGGGGATGTCCTGGTGATATGCGCCGGGCGTGAGGGCGGATTCGGTCTGGATGATGCGTACTGTGCCGGCCGCCTGGTGCAAGCGGCGATCGGCGACAAGAAGAACACCGAGGGCCTCAACGACGCCGCCCTGGCCAGCCTCGATCTGGTCCGGCGCTACGGCGAGCGGTGGGAACGCCCGTTGCGCCTGAGCGCGGCCGGACGGGACCTCATCGCGGCGGGGTTCCGCGCCGACATCACGGAGGCGGCCAGACCCGATGCCTATCCCGTGCTCCCGCAGTTCGCCGAGCGTCGAGTGACTCTGGAGGCGCCGGCCTCATGAACACGGAGTCCCGTCGCCATCTGGCCGCGATCACCGCGCTCGTGCTGGGGATCTTCGTGGGCCTTGCCATGCTGCCGATCCCCCTGACCGGATACGTGGGCGCGGGATTGGGACGGATGCTCTGGCAGGGATTCGGCATCGGCGCGATCATCTTCCCTCTCCTCGGCCTGGGGCTCGCGCTGGCGGGGTTCGATCGCCTGGCCGACCTCGACATGAAGCGGGTCGCCATCCTGGGGATCGGCTGCAGCGTCCTGGTCCCCTATCTGGCCGGCGTGATCTCCCACGTGCAGGCCAGCGATCTCGATCCTCCCTTCGACCAGTGGGACTGGACCGCTCGGCTCACCGGCATCCTGCCGGGGTTCCTGGCCCACACGGTGTACGAGCAGATCGGCTTCGCCGGAGGGTTCCTGCTCGGATTCTTGAGCCTCTCTGCCCTGACCCTGGCGACCCTGGCGTGGCATCCGCTGCGGCGATTGCAGGGGGGACAAGCGGGACAAGGCGGACAGGGCGCACAAGGCGGTCGGGGCGAGAAAGCCGGACAAGGCGGACAGGACGGACAAGGCGGACAGGTTGGCTTGCTGGGTGATGAGGGGGAGCCTGCCGGTCCGCCGCCCCCTCGGGCAAAGCGGGCCAAGGTCACGAAGACTCCCGCTCCCGCGCCCAAGCCGGGAGAGCCGATCGAGGAAGAGTTGCCGCCGATCGAGCTGCTGACCTCTCCCTCCCGACAGGACATCGATTCCGGTGAAGCCCAGCTGGACCGTCTGGGCCAGGTGCTGTTGGAGACGCTCAAGACCTTCAAGGTCGAGGGCAGTATCGCGGGGCGAACCACCGGGCCGGTGGTGACCCAGTATGAGGTGGTGCCGGCCCCGGGCGTCAAAGTGGGGAGAATCGCCGCCCTGGCCGACGACATGGCGATCACCATGCGGGCCCAGTCGATTCGGGTGGCCCCGATCCCCGGCCGTGGCGCGGTCGGGGTCGAGATTCCCAACCCCACCGCGCGGATCGTCACCCTGCGGGAGCTGCTGGAGACGCCCGACTGGGAGGGCTCCCGCTCGACCCTGCCGATCGCCCTGGGTCGAGACCTCTCCGGCAAGCCGGTGATCGCCGACCTGGCCAAGATGCCGCACCTGCTGATCGCGGGCGCCACTGGCTCCGGCAAATCGGTCGCCATCAACACCATCATCACCAGCCTGATCTACCGCTACACCCCGCGCCAGCTCCGGCTCCTGATGATCGACCCCAAGATGGTCGAGCTCTCGATGTACAACGCCTTGCCGCACCTGCGGCACCAGGTGGTGACCGACAACCTGGATGCGGCCCGGGTGCTCAAGTGGGCGGTCTGGGAGATGGGGCGTCGCTACGAGCTGCTGCACGCCAATGGCGCGCGCAACCTGGCCGACTTCAACAAGAAGGTCGAGGAAGGGAAGCCGCTCCGGAATCCACCGAAGGTTCGGCCCACGCTGGCGAGCATCAGCGCGGAGCCGCCCGATACGCCCGCCGAGCCGACCCCGGAGGAGACGTATACCGAGGGCGCGCTGCCCTTGATCGTCGTGGTGGTCGATGAGTTGGCCGACCTGATGATGACGGTCCAGGGAGAGGTCGAGACTCCGCTCGCGATCCTGGCGCAGAAGGCCCGCGCCATCGGTATCTCGCTCCTCCTCGCCACCCAGCGGCCGTCGGTGAACGTGATCACCGGGCTGATCAAGGCCAACTTCCCGAGCCGGATCGCCTTTCGGGTGGCCTCCAAGGTCGACAGCCGCACCATTCTCGACCAGAACGGAGCCGAGGCGCTGCTGGGGAACGGCGACATGCTCTTCCTCCCGCCGGGGAAGAGCGAGCCGATGCGGCTCCAGGGCGCCTTCATCACGACCGACGAGACCGAACGGGTGATGGGGTGGTTCACCGGCCGGCGCGAGGCTCACGCCCGGGCCGTGGCCGCTGCGGAGACGGACATCCTGGAGCAGATTCGGGCGCAGGAGGCCGAGGAGGAGGGCGAGCCAGTCTTGCAGGACGCCGGGGATCGGGACCCGTTGTTCCGGGAATCGGCCGAGGCCTGCATCCAGAACCAGGGCGGCTCGACCTCGCTGTTGCAACGCAAGCTCCGGATCGGCTATGGCCGGGCCGCGCGGATCATCGATCAGCTGCACGCCGCGGGGATCCTGGGTCCGCCGGACGGCAGCAAGCCGCGCGAAGTGCTGATCGGGTTCGATCAGTTGGATGAGTACTGTGGGTAGTCGGGGGTCGGGAGTCTGCGGTTGTCACAAGTCACAAGCTACGGGTCGCGGGTTACGCCAGCAGCTTGTGACCGGCGACGCGCGACTTGCGACTCGTGACACTCCGACAGCGCCACCTCAATTCCACCCCTGACCCCCATCCCCCCGACCCTGTGAAAAAACTCGTCAACTACTTCCTGCGCGGGCTGGTCATCATCGCCCCGGTGGGCCTGACGCTCTACATCTGCTGGACCATCTTCGTCACGGTGGACCGGTGGCTGCACCTCCCGATACCCGGTGCCGGGTTCGCGCTCGCCCTGGTCCTGACCACGCTGGTAGGGTTCCTGGGGTCCAACCTGCTGGCCAAGGGGCTGCTGAGCGGGATCGAAGAATTGATGGGCCGGCTTCCCCTGGTCCGCCTGTTCTACGCGCCGACCAGGGACCTGCTCAACGCCTTCGTAGGCGAGCAGCGCCGCTTCAACCGGCCGGTGGCCGTCACCCTCACCTCCGAGGGCGGTCCTAAGCTCCTGGGCTTCGTGACGCGAGACTCCCTGGCCCGGCTCGGCCTCGACGATCACGCCGCCGTCTACCTCCCGCAGTCCTACAACTTCGCGGGGACGCTGTTGGTGGTCCCCTCACGGCAGGTGACGCCACTCGCGATCGAGAGTGCGGACTTGATGGCGTTCATCGTCTCGGGAGGGGTAGCCGAGTCGGCGGGGCCGGCCGTCGCCGGGTGAGGGGATTCGACGCCCCGGGCCTGCGGCGCATCTTTACCAGGGTGCCACTCTTGAATACCGATGGTTGGTCTCTGCCACGCCTGAATCGCGGTCGGCGGCTTCGCGCGACGGCGCTGGTGGTGGGGGTGGGTCTCCTGGTCGGGACCGCGCCGGCGGCCGCTCAGGAGCCCATCGCCATCGATAGCGTGATTCATGCCAAGAAGGACTCGGTCACCAAGCCGGACGACGGCCGGTTTCGCTGGACCCCCTTGCTGGCCCCCGGCTACACCCCCGAGATGGGGTTTCTCATCGCCGGCGGATTCCTGTTCTCGGACAAGCTCGGCAAGAACACTCCCACACTCCAACGCTCCACGCTCTCGAGTACCATCTCGATCTCCACCACCGGCGCCATCAACATCTCCAATACCCTGACCACGTTCTTCCTGGAGAACCGGCTTCGCATCAACGCCAACATCTCCTACAAGGACATGCCCGACAACTACTGGGGCGTGGGGTACGATGCCGGGTTGAATCCCAACACGCCCGACAGCAGCACCAAGTACGACCGGATCTGGTGGCAGGTGCAGCCGCGGGTGCTTTGGGGGATCAAGAAGAACCTCTACGTCGGAGCCAGTTTCGATTTCAACCGGACCATCGCGAGCAACGTCAACCCGGTCATGGCCGCCGACCCGACCTTCATCCGCGACGGGCACGACAACTTCAACACCGGGCTGGGGCTGGCCGTTCAATACGACAGTCGAGACGTGGCCGTCAACGCGTGGCGCGGACTCTATATCGCGCTCTACGCCACCTTCTACGGAACCTTTCTCGGCGGGGACAACAAGTACCAGATCTATCTCCTGGACTACCGGCACTACAAACAGCTGGGACGGCCGGGCAGGACCCTGGCCTGGCAGCTGAAGACCCGGCTGGGGGCCAACGACGTGCCCTGGCCCGAGCTCTCCCTGCTGGGAAGTGGGTACGATCTGCGAGGCTACCGCGAAGGCCGGTTCCGCGATCAGCAGACCCTGCTGGGGCTGGTCGAGTTCCGCCAGATGTTCATGAAGAAGGGGAAACTGACCCGCCACGGCTTCGTGGCCTGGCTCGGCGGCGGGACTCTGGGGAAGCGGGGCGACTACACCGGGTTCCTGCCCAACGGAGGGCTCGGGTACCGGTTCGAGCTGCAGCCGCGATCCAATGTCCGGGTCGATTTCGGCGTCGGGAAGAAATCGAACGGCGTGTACTTCAACTTCACAGAGGCGTTCTGAGCCGAGAAACGATGCTCTAGTGCTTGGCGGAGTCCGCCTCGGCCTTGGCCTTGACGATGACCGAATCCGCAGACTCCCACCCGCCGCCCAACGCCTTGTAGAGATTGGATCCCGCGACCAGCCGGTTGGCGCGTGCGCTCGCGTACTGGAGCTGGGCCGGGTACAGCACCTGCAGGGCATCCAGGACCTCGAAATACGAGGCCAGCCCCGAGAGGTACCGGGTGTTCGCCAGGTCCACGGCGTCCTGGTAGGCCGCCGCCGAGCGGAACTGTTGCTCTTCCACCTCGGTCAACTTCTGGCGCGCCACGAGGGCGTTGGACACCTCGCCGAACGCGCTGGTGACGGTGCGCTCGTACAAGACCTTCGACTGCTCCCACTGGGCCACCGCGGCCGCTTTCTGATTCCGGAGCCGGCCTCCCTGGAACAGCGGTCCCGCCAATCCCGCCCCGATTGACCAGAGGCCGCCGGGGCCGAAGATGTCGCTGAGCTCCTTACTGACGCCGCCCAGGAGGCCGGTCAGGCTGATCTTGGGGAAGAAGTTGGCCACCGCCACCCCGACCGCTGCGTTGGCGCTCCGGAGCTGTTCCTCGGTCGAGCGTATGTCCGGTCGCCGCTCGAGCAGGTCCGAGGGCAGGCCGGGCGGGACATCGGGCAGGACAGTCTCGTCGCGAAGTGTCGCGCGAGTGACCGGACCTGGGGGACGTCCAACGAGCAGGTTGATCTGATTTTCCTTGGCCACGATCTGCCGCTGGAGCTCGGGCAACTGAGCCGAGACACTGGCGAGTTGTCCAAGCGCGCGGCTCACCTCCAGCCGGGAGGCGGCCCCACCCTCCAGCTTCGCCTTAAAGAGATCGTGGGCCCGCTGGAGGGCCTCCATGTTCGCGCGGGTCGCCGCCACCTGCGCATCGAGCTGCATCAGCTCGAAGTAGGTCTGGGCCACATCGCTCACCAGCGAGATCAGGACCCCACGCCGCGCTTCCTCGGTGGCCATGTAGGCGGCGTTGGCCTGCTCGCTCTGACGCCGGACCCGTCCCCAGAGGTCCAGCTCCCAGTTCAGGTTGAGTAGTCCCGTCCAGCGGGTCGTGAGCCCCGCGTTGGCCGAATCCACCTGAGTGCTCGGCAGGTCGCGCCGGACGACGCCGCCGTTGTAGCCGACCTGGGGATAGAAATCGGCCTTGGAGACACCATAGAGCGCCCGGGCCTGCTCGACTCGCGCTGCGGCCATCCGCACGTCATAGCCGTGCACCAGCGCACTATCGATCAGATTGCTGAGGATGGTATCGCGATAGAGCTTCCACCAGGAAGAACTGACGAGCGCCTTGGCCTCCGCCAGCGCCGCCGAGTCCACCGGAGCGGTAGCCATGTCCGGTGTGTAATACGCCTCGGGCTTCACCACGTCGGGGCGCTCGTAGTTGGGACCCACGGCGCATCCGGGGATCGCCACCAGGGCCAGCAGGGCAAGTCCGAGGCGTCTCATGCGTGGCTCCCCTCCCCATGACCGCCGTGCCCGCCTTCTTCACCATGGCCCTCAGCCTTGTGCCCTTCTTCAGGCGTTCCCGAAAGTCGCTCGACCAGCACGAACAACGCGGGGATGATGAAGATGGCGAGGCCGGTGGCCGCGAGCATGCCCATGATCACGGTGGTGCCCAGGATCCGCCGTGAGATGGCGCCCGCGCCGGAGGCGATCCAGAGCGGCACACACCCGAGGATAAAGGCGAAGGAGGTCATGAGGATGGGGCGGAGCCGCAGCTTGGCGCCTTCCAGCGCCGCCTCCACCAGCGACTTGCCCTCCTTCATTTGGAGCACCGCGAACTCCACGATCAGGATCGCGTTCTTGGCCGCGAGGCCGATCAGCATGACCAGGCCGATCTGACCGAACACGTCGAAGTCGTAGCGGCGGAGCAGCATCCCGACAAAGGCCCCGAAGACAGCCACGGGCACCGTCAGGAGTACGCTGAAGGGCAGGGTCCAGCTCTCGTACTGGGCGGCCAGCACCAGGAAGACGAAGACCACCGACATGATCAGCACCCCAGCAGAGCCGCCGGCGTGCTTCTCCTGGTAGCTCATGTCGGTCCAGTCGTACCCCAGCTCGCGAGGCAGGGTGGTATTGGCCACTTCTTCCATCGCGGCCATCGCATCGCCGGTGCTGTATCCTGCCGCCGGGGTCGCTGAGATCAGCGCGGCCCGGAACAGGTTGAACCGCTGGGTGAATTCGGGCCCGTAGACCCGGCTGGTCTCGACCATCGCCCCCAGCGGTACCATGGACCCGCTGTTGTTGCGAACGTGGAAGTTGGCGATCTGGAAGGGTTCCAACCGCTGCTCCGCCTCGGCCTGGAGGAACACCTTCCAGACCCGGCCGAAGCGGTTGAACTGGTTGACGTAGAGGCCCCCCAGGTTGGCCTGGAGCGTTTGATAGACGTCGGCCAGCGCCACGCCCTGTTTGACCACCTTGTCCCGATTGACGTCGGCGAAGACCTGGGGCACCTGGGCCCGATAGATGGTGCGAAGCCCGGCCAGCTCCGGGCGTTTGCCCAGGGCCGCCATGAACTTCTGGGTGTTCTCCGCCAGGAATTGGGGGGTGCCGCCACTCCGGTCCTGGAGGTAGAACGAGAGGCCGCTGCCGGTTCCGATGCCCGGGATGGCCGGCGGGAGGAAGCCAAAGGCGACCGCGCCGGGTATGGCTCCGGCCAGCTCGCGATTGATCTTGGCGACCAGCGACTTCACGTCCTGCCCTTTGCCGGTCCGCTGCTTCCACTCCTTGAGCGAGACGAAGAAGAACGAGTTGTAGGTCGCCGCGGTCTGGCTCAGCAGGCTGTAGCCCACCACGGTGTTGTAGTACTCGATTTCTTCGTGCTGGGCGAGAATGCCCTCGATCTGTTTGGAGACGGCGTCCGCCCGCTGGAGCGAGGCGGCGGCCGGCAGCTCCACGTTCATGTAGAAGAATCCCTGGTCTTCATCGGGCACGAAGCTGGTCGGCAGGCGGCTGCCGAGCAGGCCGGCCAGCACACCGAAGGCGGCGAAGAGGGCGATGCTGATGGCCATCTTCCGGATGAAGAAGCGGGAATACCCGACGTATCCGTCGGTGATCTTGGCGAACCACTTGTTGAACCCCGCGAAGAACCGGCCCAGGAGGCTCTGCTTCTCCCCATGCTCCTTATGGCGCAACAGCATCGCGGCGAGCGCGGGGGACAGGGTCAAGGCGTTGAAGGCGGAGATCAACACCGAAATCGCGATGGTCAAGGCGAACTGCTGATTGAGCCGTCCCTTGATCCCGGCCATGAAGGCGGCGGGGATGAATACCGAGGAGAGGACCAGCGCGATCCCGATGACCGGGCCCGACACCTCCTCCATCGCCTTGATGGTCGCTTCCTTGGGCGATTTCCCGCGCTCGATCCAGAGCTCCACCGCCTCGACCACCACGATGGCGTCGTCCACCACCAGACCGATGGCCAGCACCAGGCCCAGGAGCGAGAGGGTGTTGACCGAGAAGCCGAACATCGGGAAGAACGCGAAGGTACCGATCAGGGAGACCGGCACCGCGATCAGCGGGATCAGGGTGGCGCGCCAGTTCTGGAGGAAGATGAACACCACGATGATGACCAGGACCGTGGCTTCCAGCAGCGTGTGCACGATCTCGTTGATCCCCTCGACGACCGGCGCCGTGGTATCGAGCGAGATGGCGTAGGCGAGGTCGTTGGGGAAACGCTCCGACAGGTCCGCGACCACCTTGCGGACCCCCTCGGAGACCGCCAG